>Ga0265780_10009156_pt1 | contig 11919 bp, 9 predicted proteins | sample P1T30metagenome_FD_192432 | JGI IMG/M metagenome (GOLD analysis project Ga0265780, IMG submission 192432) | Plant litter microbial communities from East Loma Ridge, Irvine, California - P1 T30 | ecosystem: Environmental > Terrestrial > Plant litter > Unclassified | place: USA: California... | reverse complement strand
TTATTGTGAGCTAAGCTGCCAAATCCGACAAGACCGACGATAATGGATGTGAGAGTATACGTTCAGATGCAGTAGCAGCGAAGATGCGGTCTGCCTGTGACGTGCTTATTCCCACAATACCCCCCAAAGATACCAGGCTATCCCAACCCCTACCAATCATGCTTCAACCCCCACTTTTTAAAACCATCAATTCCATTTCCCTCCTTTTGTTCGCCATCAACCCACGCTTTGACCGCCCCCGGCACCAATCCTTTCGCCAATCTGCTTTTGATCCAGCCCCTGTAGAACCCAGGTACAAGCCCTCGATCATTCGCCAAATAGCAAACCGGATATTCCAACCCGCGCTTAGCACCTTGAAGAAGAGCGCCAGCGAGACCACGATCGCCATTCCAGATCTTGCGTGTGTGCTGCTTCGAGGGCGTGTGCGGTTCGAGAACAAACTCCCCAATCACGTCGGCCAAAATACCAAGACTCGCAGTGTCGCCTACAGAAGATCTACCTAGAATGTCTAGAGCCAGGGCCTGGAGTGCAAATGGGTCGTTTTCAAGGTCGATAAATGTTGGGAGAGTGTACGTTGGGCTTGACTTGAGCTTCTCCAGTGTCACGGCCCAGATATCAGCGCAGACGGAGTGTAGGGCTAGTAAATCAAAGTTTGTGTTGAGCGAGTCTACCCTCATCCAGTTTTCCAAGCAGATCATCTTTCCGAGCCATGTCCTACTCCCGGTGCCTTGTTTGTGGGTGCTCCAGTCTTTTTTCCAGGCAGCGAAATATTCGGCGGTTTGATCTTGGCGGAAGAGAGCAAGTCCCGCTAAGCGTCTGGGTGCATCCGGTGCTTGTAGTGTTGCAAACAAGTCTGCGTCGGGCGTGTCTGTTGACTCATTCGTAGCAAAGGTCCGAGTGTAGAACCGGTGTTCGAGAAAAGGACTGAGGTTTTTGAGTCGACGTACTTGTTTGGCATCTCTGCCTGCTTTTGCTGCGTCGTCGCCTCGGATTTTTCCAAACGCTTCATAGCTCATAGCTGGGTAACCACATGTCTGAAGCAGCTTTTGAAAGGAGTCATTGAGACTGCTGGGTGCTTGGCCACCATAAACATGGTCGGCGCCCTGTCGGTGGATAACCAATTCCAAATCAGGCCAGGTCGGTATCGCTGCATTATTTAGGCGACAGGCACTGTACAGATGCGCCATGATGAATATATAACGATTGTTTTCCTCGATGCGCTGGCTTATATGGTTCATCTGCATCGACGCCATGTACTTGAGCACACCAGCTCGGAGAGGGGTCTCTTCCATATACCAGTTGTCTTGCTTCTTAACGCGTTCAACGTACGTGCAGTCGCATCGAGATAAACCACGAGTCCAATTTCCAACGTTGTCCTCGGTGACCCATTCTCGCAGCCTTTCTTGCAGATTGTCAAGGTCCTTGTAGCACATCTTCTCCGCTTCACTACGAGGAAAAGGGTTTCTAGCCTTTCCACTCTCAACAATAGCCTTGGAGATACTCGCAACCGTATCCTGGAGATCGCGGACAATAGTGGGCGTATGACTGACACCCAACTTTGTCCGTTTGACCGACTGTTCCTTTGTGAGTTTTATGGCATCAGACTGCACAGCTAGACCAAACAGCACCCAGATCGGAGCATAGCCAGTCTTGTGAAACTCGAAAATGCCCTTTGTCAACTCATCTTGACCAAAGCTACTGCAAGAGGCGGCCAGGGCAAACCGACCCGATTGCAGCAACTTGAGGGCGCTCACCATTTGAGGGTGAAACCTTGCATCGCGCTCAAACGTCGTAATTCCAACATCCAGCATGTCCAAACCACTCGTGTGCTTAGTCTTTGCACTGAACCATTGACATGCCGTGTACTCTGGAAGGAGAGCAAGATCGCTGTCTGCTCGCAATGCCTTGCTGCGATCCAAAGGATCAGTCACTTCCTTGCTGAGGAGAACATCTCTGACCATGTCTTGGACTTCGGGGTCATCCTGCTCATGCCAGCAGCAGAACAGAGCTGGTAGGGTGGAGGTGGGATAATCTTCCTTTGGGTACTTGAATGGCCATACCATGGTATCTTGAAATTCTCGCTCAAAAGCACGCACCTGGCCGATGAGCGTGTCTGTGACCACTGCGGGAATCGACGCTTCGTACTTATCCGGGTACTTGGTCCAGAGTTGGTTCAAAAACTTGCGTCGTGCCATCAGGTCCCAGAAGAACAGGGAGATGGCCAGGAAAAACTCGTTCTCAATCTCATCGTCGCCTCTGTCGAATATGACTGGCTGGACGACAGGGCGCTGGGGAAATGTGGGAGGTTGCTGGTTCAACGATTGGAAAGAGAGGCTGTCCATATCGCTGATAATGCCTGATGCGCCGATTGAACCTTTTTCTTGACGCAGAGGGCTGGAGTCTTCAACGAGTGCACGGCGCGGGGCGGGATATAGCAGATTGTGCAGTTTTTCGAGTATTCCCTTCAACTCACTCCCGCCATCGAATCCCATTGCTGCCAGGGCGAGGTTCCAGCCAGCTCTATGCTTGATGGCGCGTTTTAAAATATCACATACAACTTCGGGAACCTCTACATCTCTTGATTGGATAATGGCCTCCGCCATGGAGACTAAATCCTTGCTTTGCACATAAAACGTCGATGATCTGGAGAACAGCGTATCAGGCGTAATTGTAGTTGCTCTTTTGTTCCGTTCGTCCCTCTCTTTCTCGGCCTTGTCGCTGGATATACGATTTCCTGCCCCTTCTGTACCTGTGGCACCGTCGTCCTGACCCACAGTTGCAATTTTATACCCATACTGTTGTGAAGTTATTGCGAGCCATGCAGCTATATAATTTGTGTCCTCCTTATATTGTTTATATGCCGCGAACTCCATGATGTTTAGATCTTTACTGTTGGACATCTTGGCAAGGAACGGACTAAAGATCGTTCGCGAATGAGCTCTCAGTAGATCAGGTAACCAATGTCTCTGCAGGTGATTTAGACTGGTACAGATACGTTGTGGCGGATTTAGAATACCAGCTATAGACAAGAATAGACATGCATATATGAAACAACATTCTGCTACCTTACCAGGCGACGTTTTCAGAAACTCTGGCTTAGTGATGACATAATCATCACCAAACTTTATCGGGTAAAGCCGGAAAGAGACCGATATTGAAAACATGAAGACTAGAGGAGAGATTCAGCTCACCGTCTCGAAGTTCAAACAGCTGCAGTAATTTACAGTGATAGTGTAAAATAAGAGAAGCAATAGGGAAGCAAATTACAGATTAAGTCATTGATTAACCATCCTTTCTAAGTACTACCACTCGGCAGATGATGCCCAGTAATATCCTATCAGGCAAGCTTGATAAGAAGAACTTATCAGTTTGCAAGCACATCCATCACCACAACGCCAGAGAGTTAGACTAAAGAAAATAAATCAAATCTGCCGCCGCCGCCGTTGCCATTGCGGCAATTTCCGTTCCATAGCAAGCCTCCACCGCCTCATCATCAAGAGCTTCCTTGCCGTTATTCCGTCTATCGGAACAAACTCCTCAGCTGCTCCATCCTCATCCTGGTGCTCTCCTCTTTACTCTTGCGCTCCCTTGACATTGTCAAATCCGCCAACGCCTTCTTCTTATCCTGCAACACCAACATCTTCTCCTCAAAACTGCCGTCCATGATGAACCTCTTGATCGTAACCTCCCTGTCCTGACCCAGCCTATGTACACGATCCACTGCCTGTGCTTCTGCAGCCGGGTTAAATTGCGGTTCCATCATGAAAACCTTGTTTGCGGTTGTCAAGTTGAGGCCGAGACCGCCGGCACCGATGGAAACGAGCATGACGCGGATGGAAGGGTCTTCACGGAGAGCTTGCATGGACTTGTCGCGGTTTTCGCGCGTCATGCGGCCATCGAGGCGGACGAGGGTGTGGCCAGCGGTTTTGAGCGCGATTTCGATTAAGTCGAGATGTGTGGTCCAGGAGGAGAAGACTATGCTAGGGTGTGTGTTAGTTGTTGCAAAGTAAGTTGATGAGGAAGAGACGGGAAACATACCTCTTGATGGGTCGCTCTTCTGGATGCTGGTCGCTCCAGTGTCTAAAGTCTTCTAGATCTTTGAGCAGCGCCTTTGTCTTCGTGTGCGGACCCGTGTAGCTGCCAATCTTCTTCGCAAGCTTGGGATCCTTGCGAATCCGATCTTGTTCTTCGAGGTAGTTGTAGAAATCTGCACGCTTCAGCTCGAGAGCAGCTGGACGATTGATATCATCGCAAATGGGACATCGTGCCAGGCCATCTGCTTGTACAGTCTTTTTCCATTTCTCTCTAAGTGTCTTAAGATGGCGCGGGCAGACCAGGTTGTAGCACGTGGTCATGTAGCCGATGATATCTGGCACATTGCCCTCCTCGTCTTCGTCGGCCGAGTCAGGGTCTAACAAAGACTTCTTTCCGTCGCAATAGTGGCAGTCATCCGCAGAGGTTGATTGGAGGAGATTGAGCATTTCGTAAGCTTGGTGACGTGTGAGCTGTGGTGTATCTTGGTCATCTTCCTCCAGCTCCATTGGCTGCTCATACGTCATGCCGTCAGTGGTCTTCAGAGCTTCTTCGCTAAGCAGGTCACGGCCATGAGCGCAAATAAGGCGCAGGTTGAGAATGGCAGTCAAGATACGAGCATACGATTGTCCACCAATCTTGTTACCCTGAGTAACTGCGAGCACCTTACGCTGGGTATCCTTCTCAAACCAGTCATGCAGCTGTTGCTCATCCTTGGAAAACGGCAGCTTGACGACGTAGTCCATCTTCTTTGGGATCTCCCCCTTGATGATCTCCTTGGTACGGCGAATGGTAACAGCGCCGACGAGCAGCTGCAGCTTATCCACAACCATGGGATCGGCATTCTTGAAGGGTGTGAGAATGTGGTGATTGAAGCCACTAGGAGTGTCGAAAGGTTTTAGCTTGATGAAATTGAACAGTGCACCAAGGTCCTCCAGACGGTTCTGGACTGGTGTTCCGGTTACCGCCCAGCGTCGCTGACCCATCATCAAGCATGCAGCCTTTGACTGATTGGTCGGGTTACGAATTGTGTGTGCTTCGTCCAAAACTATGCGGAACCAGTTGATGTACGGGAGCGGCCGCTTCTTATCCAGCAGATCCTTTGCGATAATGTGATAGGTGGTGAGAATGATGTCGTGATCTGCGAGCTTATCAGCCGTCATGCTGAAGCGCTCTGACCCGTGATAGCGCGTCCACTTCAATGTGCTCCTGCCTATCGGAAAGTGCTCCTTGATTTGTTCTTTCCAGTTGGTCATTGTGCTGAGAGGGCATACGAGAAGTGTCGCTCTACTGTTGATGGTGGGTTGTACCATGGTACTCAGTGGCCGGGGTGGGGGTTTCTTTTGGCAAAACTCTTGTCCAGCGGCGATTGAGGCATTGTCACAAATGAGTGACAGTATGCTGAGCGTCTTACCAAGACCCATCTCGTCTGCTAGTATGCCACCTAGACTCCGCCTCGGTTGATCTGCCACTTCTTCACCTGTAATTCGATGCACGTACGACTTTCGGCCATTGTCCCGGACATGAGGCTTCCAGAGAGGATCTTCGACGTCTTGTCCAACCGTTTCTTGTTCGTGTTCCACCATGAAGTGAAGCGCCTGCTTCTGATGAGGGTATAGCTCTGTCGTGATGAGCGGTGACGGCTCTCGCATCGCAATCTCTTTTGAAGTACTTATGACCTTGTCAAAGACATCATCCATCTCAGCGCGAATCTCCTCGGCGCTACGAATGACGTAGTTGTTAGTCGGCGCGCCAACGGCGTACTGGGTAGATGGCTGAAAGTCCGGTTGTCCGACTTGGCTCTTCTGGAATGACTGCTTGGTCTGAGGGTTATAATAGTCGTGACGTGCGAGCTCAAATACAGGGTTCTCGAGGATGAGATTCCGGCTCTTCAAGAACCTCCCGATGTTATCGGCATTCCGGCGAGGACAGTATAGCTGCAGCGTCATGCTAATGAGAGCAGAGATCGGGGTGCCAGGTCCGCCTTCGTTGGGTAGCTTTCGGCGAGGCTCAGTCCAGGCCATCCACTTTAATCCGCTGATGTTTGCGCTGTCAACAAGAGGAGTGAGTCCTTGCGCCGTCTTCATGTCAACCTTGCCGAACTCTTTGCCCATGCCATCGAGCACCATGATGATCTGGTTTCCCTTGTTACCACCGCCCCTGCGGAAGGATACTTTGATCCTACTCTGACCGCCATGGTTACCGGCAAACTTCTTGGGATCTGGAAAAGGGACAAGATGCGCCTGGATGTAAGTCTGCTTGAGCTTTCCGATACACATGTCGTCATTGCTGTTGTCTCCAATGACTTGGACTTCATCTTCATCGTCGCCTAAAGTTGTTAGTTTGTTATCAAACTCAAGGTGCAAGAATCTTACTCATTGTCAGGTCAATTGCCGGTCCTGGCTTGGGTTGAGGGGCTGACGACTGTCCGGGTTGACTCTGGAAATCAAGCGCACTTCCACCACCACCACCACCACCCCCAACGTTCGGCCGGTTGCCTTTGAGCTTGCGCGGATCTTCCGTCTTGACGCGCTTCACGGGCGTTACAGTGCGTTCTTGGACGTTGTGCAGTCGCTCGACAAGCGACACCTGGCCAGCGATAGTGGGGTCAGTCCGTCCGTGATCAGCTTCTCCACCCGATGAGGCAGGACGTTTGGCAGTGGATGATCTGGGATTGAGCAGTGATCGTGGGTCGAATTGTGGAACTTGAGGCGCCGGCGTAGTCGGATTGTGGTTGTGGTTGTGGTTGTGGGGCGTTGCAGTGTCGCCTGGCACGTGCGCGGTTAGCTCTGGGAGACTGCATGTGAATGGAACCTCAGGCAACGAATCGTAGGGAAGAGAGTCGGCGGGAGTGAGCATGGGAGTGTCGATCTGGGAGCCGACCGACTCAAACACGGCTAGTGATGAGTCTGAAGTGACGTCCGAGGACGCACTGTCAGTCGTGCCCACATCCGGCACCGACAAGTCCATGTCGTCGTATGTGGATGATGGAATATTGCGATGTGCTTGAAAAGCGGTCTAATGCAAGAAACGTTGAGAGTAGACACAGGAGAGGGGAGTGCAATCAGGGAGAAGGGGGATTGTGAAGATGAGGGAGATATACCTGTACGCTGTGCCCCCCTCTGGCCAAGTAATAGACCCGGATTCATGTTGGCCAGCTTGCGAACAGCAGACCAACTTCGACTTCTCTTACTTCCAGACGCTCAAGTGAGAGGCCTTCCAGCTTTACGTGCAGCACCCTGAACCCGGCCGGCGCTGCGCATCTGAAGTCTGGTGCCAAGCCGCCGTACTCGTCGCGCCAGCCAAAAGTCGTAGATGACGCGATTTCGGGGTGGCGTGCAGATGGAAGGTCCTGACTCTTGCAACGATTGATTCGAAGGCCTGAGATGTGCCGGTCCGCAAAGATGGGCCGACGGGTAGTCGCTTAGTACCTGAGTGAAGGACAGAGAAGTGAAGGCCGACTTTGTGTTGGACGGCACAACTGTGGGGCAGCGTCGGGCATTAATAGGCACTATGCAATCGATGTGTCGAAATAGGGCCCGCCTGTATCGTGCGCCTGGTGTGGTCGCGCTGCTGCCTTTCATGATGGGTGTGAGAAGTCACCGTGTGCGGCTGAAAAGGGCTAGCTTGGGTGTGTTCGGGTTTGTCAGATGACCCTGTTGATTCTGACGGGCCCGCCGCCGGAGACGACACGGTGCATCTTTTGCCACTCCATGGCGATAGCCGACCCCTGCGACAAAGCGCATTTCCGGATCCGCATTGTTATCGCTGACATGTTGGTCTAGCATCTGCCTTTTAACATGGTGTTGAGCCTCTCTGGCCACGCCTCACTGACGCGCGCCTCTCCACCTTCCGCGCCGTCTCATTCCCCGCTCCTACAGGTCTGCATCCTGTTCCGACTTGGACTCGTCAGTGCTTGCAGGACACCACCAAAACGCTCGCGTCGCAAAAGAACTAACTGCCACACCACGAATATCGCTGTTGAGTAATCCAGTCGGTGACTAAAAAAAAACCCACCCAAGACACGCACACCGCCGTGCGGGTGTATAGCTAGCCTACTGTTTGTTCTAGTCGTGCTATCACATCTCCACCCCGCATCAACTTTTGTTCATTCTCCATGTTTTCATCAGACAGGGAACGCGGTACAATGCAAAGGGGATGCCATCATCTGACTGCGTGGGGGTCGCGCGACGTCAACTGTGCGTCGTGGTCGCACCAGTAGATTGGCCGCATTCCACAGCTACATGTACAACATCAAGACGCCCTTCATGCAACCATGCCAATACCAACCCTGCGCCCGCAATGCGAATGCATGCGATCAATGTCATTTTCGTTTTCAAGCCAGAGTCACAGCTGATCAACACCATGTAAACACCGGATTCTTCCCTTTAACCATCTCCAACCGTTCTACAATCACCTTTTTCCTATTCCCTTCATTGTCCTCGTTCGCCGCGTATCCCAGATCGCCATCGTCATCAAAACCATACTCATCAATGTCTCCCCCGTGTGTCAGGGACAGGCGCCGGTGTCGTGCATCCCTGACATTGCGGCGAGGCGTGTCGTAGCTCATGCGTGAGTGATGTACAGGCCGGTCGTCCGCCTGTGAATACATTTTCCGCGAGCCCCAGCCCACATCGCTTACAGTTGCCGGTGAAGCGGGGGCACGGTCCGCTCGTCGTACATCGAGGAGTGAAGGGCCGCGCGTTAGATTGAAGCGATTCTCGCGTGCAGTCTCTAGGGGAGGTGAGTTCATGAGGATGTCTTGTTGTGGCTTCTGCGGTGGTGTCGACAGAGCCGTAATGTCCATCTCTTCATGCTCCTCCTCCACTCTGGGTTGTCTGCCTGGCTGTTGCTTCCTACGCATCTCTGCCGACGGTGCGCGGAGCGGGACCGCAGTTGGTATTTCCACAATGTCATCCCATACACATACACGCGCTCGCCTAGTGAGCTCGAGCGGGCCGAGATCGGGTGTCTTCAGCGTCTCCACGACATTCCATGCTTGTCCCTTCATGACGGCGATTTGCTTCGCGTACATGCGTTCTTTGAAGTCGGCGTCTTGTGAGAAACATGCTCGTAGTGCTGCCTGTGTGTCGCTCCACCATTTCTTCGACGTGAGGAGCGGAAGGAAGTGGCGGCGGGTGGCTTCGGAAAAGGGTTGGCCGATGAGGGAGACGGGGAGGAAGAGCCAGCCAAACGGGTAACTGCGCCACTACAACAGCGTTAGCAATGCATGTAGATCAAGCGAGGTACTACGTACAGCATCAGGGTGCTTCCATGGCCACGACAGACTGTTGTCAATGGCACCGATCGTGACGGTAGGGGTCGGCCCGCTCGGCATGGGTGTATTTGACCGACTAACGGTGCTCATGGGCTCTCGTCGCCCATATGGATCTACACCTTCCATCGATTGTCTTGTGTAGTCGCTTGGCTGGCTATCTTCGCCAACGTCCCCGTTCAGCTTCGGTGGCTCTGCGACAATGGTAGCCTGCTGCGCCTTCTGGTCAATCTTGATCATCCAGTTGTCCAAGCCCCTATCTGTATTCCGCATGATGTAGTCCAAGATGACCAGCTTCTCCAGCTGCTCCCTAAAAGACTGCTGCAAGGCTGGTGTCCACAGGCCTCTCCGCTGGTGTTGCTGACCGGTCGTGCCCTGCTGCTCGTCGTCGTCTTCACCGTCTGATTGTGGTCCGCTCGGTCTACAGTCCTCGGCCCACCTCCGCTTCTTCTTCCGTGCAGCCCTATCCGCACTCGAACCCCCGTTGTGCTGGTCGGGCCATGGGTTTTCCTTGAGGAAGATGTTTGCGTCCTTGAAGCCCTTTAGGAATACTTGGAAGCTGCCCTGCTTCTCGGGGAATGGCTTTCTTTTCCGATAGTATGCCCTCCTATCCCAGAAATCGTAGTGGAATGATTTGGACGAGAGGCCGACAACGTCGGTGTAGGGTACGAGGTTTGTGCGTAGCTGGCAATCGAGGACATAAGCCGCAGCCTCGGAGATGTAGCTGAGGTTAGGAATGAGGCAGGCACGACCGAAGAAGAAGGGAAACAGGTTTCGGTGTATCCACTTGGTCCACTTGGGGTTCCGTGACGCGTACGGCTCTTCGTCCTTGGGCTTGAAGACGCCCACGACTTTTCCCTGTGTGTTCCGTGCAAAGTAGCTGCCTGAACTGCCCTGGGTGATGAGCTTGGGATGCACCTCCATCTCAATGGCCGTCCGCACGCTCTCGACTATATCGTCGAACTCCAGCTTGGTCATGCGGTCGGAAGGAACATCGTAGTCGAGTGTGAGCGACTCTGCCGTCGCCGGGCGCAACCAGTCTGGCGCGTGGAAGACGGAGTGGTGGATTTCGAGCGGCTCATCTTCAGCCGAGTCTTTTTGCTTCTTGATCTTGAACTTTTGTGCAATCTCGTCGGCCCATCGCTCGAACCTAGCGTTGATGGCCTTGATGTCAACTCCCGAGTTGGCACGTTGCCGTCGGCCCGAGACAGTCTTGTGGTTTGGCGAGTTCGCGCCGGAGCCATTCATGCGCATGCCTGCATTGCGCTGCGGCTGTATTGGTGCATATTGCGAGTTGGAGAGTGAGTTCTGATGATGGTCGCCCTCGACGTCGCTGCCAGAGTCTTCTTCCTCTTCCTCGGCTTGGGCTATTCGGGCATAGCCAGACGTCGGCGGTCTTTTGGTCTTGGGCATTATGGCGCTTGCGAAACGAAGGAATCGGGGTCGGTCGGTCGTTGTCTTAGGTCCCTGGAACGTGTCTGCAATTGTCGTGGGAATGACGATGCAGCTATGTTGCTGGCTGCATGGGTCTCAGCCGCTAGCACCCACTTTGCTCTAGCGCCCTCCACTGCCGTCCACGGCTGCATCATCACATGCAGGACATGGGTTGTCGACTTTGTACTGCAGACTGTATAAATTTACTACGACTTGTGGGGTATCATGGTACTCGGCGCACGCTAACGTTGATTGGAGAACCTGTGGAGACTCACTCATCGCTCCGTCTAGAAGCTATCGTCGAGGTCCATCTGTCGTCTTACTACACTCGGACTGTCTTCGTCCATGCCGCCAGTGCTGTCAGTAATATCCCCGCCAGCCGTCATGAGTAGATCGTCCACGATGCGCTTGCTAGCCTCACGAGCTGGGAATCTTGTTAGCGTGGCTAAACCCTTGGGAAGGTTGAAAAGCTTACCTGGCGTCTGCAGCAGCTTGCTCTGTGGGATATGGAACTGAATCGTCTTAGGCGGGCTGAAGTCCAAGTCGTCTTCTTCCTCGTCGCTGTCATCGTCGAATATCGTCCCAGTCCTTTGGATGCTCATGGGCATCTTTCCTTTTGCAGGTGTCTGTACGCTAACGCCTGGTGTGCGCGGCGCCTTCACGGGCGAGAAAATGTCGGCGCGTAATTGCGGTGCTGGTGATGACGGTGGAGAGGAATCTTCTGCCCAGGCTGGGAGGTTTGAAGCTGCACCCTGTGGGGTGGGTGCGCCATGCTGCCCTGCGCGAGGCGTAAAGGCACCGGTAGGCTTGTACTTTCTGGGACTAACGATAGGCGTGGCTTGTACACGGTACGTCTTGTCGAGGACGCGATGTAGTAATGGGTCTTGGTTGAAATGTGCCTTTGTTGCAGTGGACTGCATAAATGGCGATGATTCAAAGCCAGTCATGTCTGGTAGCGCTTGCGACTTGCCTGGTGTGACGGGTGCCAGCTTTGGTGTCTTGGTGCCGCCCAGATTGGGTCTGAACTCTGACGCCAACGTCTCGTACGGGGAAGACATGCCAGCAAATTGCGGCCCCACCTCCTCTTCACTATCGTGAACTTCCATGTGTTTGCTTTTGTGGGTGGAGGGTGGAGGTCGTGGCGTACTATGCCCAAGCGAGGGTGAACCGAATCCGAC
>Ga0265780_10009152_pt1 | contig 11923 bp, 9 predicted proteins | sample P1T30metagenome_FD_192432 | JGI IMG/M metagenome (GOLD analysis project Ga0265780, IMG submission 192432) | Plant litter microbial communities from East Loma Ridge, Irvine, California - P1 T30 | ecosystem: Environmental > Terrestrial > Plant litter > Unclassified | place: USA: California... | reverse complement strand
CCATTTCTTCCAGTGCAAGTTGGTAAGATGCAAGCTGTGCGGCATACTTAGCCTGGTGCTGCCCGGTTTTATAATCCAGCAGTAAAGCCGTATTACCTCTTATAGCCACCCTGTCGGGTTTTATGTTTTGCACATCGTGACGGATTATACTCTGCTCATTATATATCGTGTTACCTTCTGCAAAGAAAATATTCAGATCGGGATGAAAAATAACCGCCTTTAGTGTTTTCTCAACCTCATCTCTCTGGTTCCTTACAATTAATCCGTCTTCAATGGCTCTTATAAGCGCAATCGGAATATCATGTTCAGTTTTTATAAACGATAATATTTCGTGCATTACGTTACCAAACTCAATGGCCTGTAGTCGTGCCGTTCCCCACATAAGCGATTCACGCTGGGCAATTTTAACCCCACGCGGACTAAAACGCTCTGCTACCACTTTAATATTCTTTTGCTGCTCTCGAAATTCGCCAACCGGCGAAAGTTTTTTGATATCACCAAATTCATACTCGGCAACCTGGTTATCAAACAACTGTTTATCCTTGAGATATTTTATAAAGTAAGACGACATATTATTTGTCAGTTCACCTTTACTCGTAAAGTTCCTGTTACTTATAATGTACAACTGCTCTTCGGCACGTGTTAATGCCACATATAATATATTGATATTATCCAGCAGCTCTTCCTGCGATTTTATAAAGTAAAGTTCTGATGCTTTTTCACCATACTGTGCCACATCTTTATTGCTATCTACCAGTGCTTTTTGAAATTCGAATGTAGTATCATCCAGTTCAAGCCACATTTTACTTCGGGGCGAACGGCTGTAATCTTCTTCCGCAAACGGAAAAATAACGACCGGAAACTCCAGTCCTTTCGATTTGTGAATAGTCATGATACGCACCGCATCATTACCTTCGGGCGAGGGGATACTAAATCGCGACCCGTTATTATCCCAGTAATCAAGAAAATCTGCAATACCGGACTGTGTTCGCATATCCCTTTCCAAAACAAGGTCCAGAAAGTACTGAACGTAACTCTGGTTGCTTTTTTCTTTTACAAAAGCATCAACTATGGTTTCTACCGCTTCATACAGCGAACGTTTACGACAGTTTTTAAACGATATTTTTATATTGTATAATGCCAGCCAGTTTTCAAGATGCTCTTCGGTTGGCTGTGCCATGCCTTCGGCAATAAAATCGTGCACTGCAATACTGCTTTGGGTAGTGGCAGCGAAGTATAAAAATTGCGCCTTAGCTTCTATATTATCATTACTCTTAAGGTAGCGCAGCAGGTTCACTATCAGTTTAACCTCGGTGGCATTTTCTATAAGGAGTGTTTCAGAGGAGAGTATAGGTATATTCTGCTCAGTAAGGTAGTTTGCTAAAAGTACGCCCGGTGTACGCTTTCGCGTTAGCAAAACGATATCCTTATATGCAAAGCCATTGGCAACACTCTTAGTAATAGCAGCCAGTGTTGCTTCAAGGTAAAGGGTATCCTTATCGATTTCCTCCTCCATGTCCTGCTGAATTTCCGGCAGGAATGATATGTTTACATAACCGCCCGTTTTAGGATTGGTTTCCTGTCCGCTTGCGGCATACATTGTTTTATAATCTTCGTTCTCAAACTCTCCAGAAAGGAAAGCAAAGAACTTATTATTAAAGTCGATAACCTCGCTGTAACTCCTAAAGTTACTGGCAAGGTTTAAAATTTGCTTATCAGGGTTCGAGAACGGATTAAATCCTTCTTTACCCAATTCGATAAACTGCTCTGCCTTACCTCCCCGCCAACGATAGATAGATTGTTTTGGGTCGCCCACAATCATTAACGATCCGCGATCGCCTAACAGATCTTCAGATGCAAGTGCGTTGTCAATCAGCGGCACAAGGTTATTCCATTGCATCTGGCTGGTATCCTGAAATTCATCTATAAAAAAGTGACGGTAACGCTCGCCAAGCCTTTCGTAGATAAAAGGTGCCGGCTGATTTTGTATCTCTCTATGGATGATCGCGTTGAACTCTGATATAGAAAGTACATTCTGTTCTTTCTGAATACGCTCCAGTTCCTGCCCTATAGAATTTAACAGCGAAAGCGGCGTTATGTTTTTAAGGAACGCCTGGTAAAAGTTGCGCTTCTCGTAATTTTTATAGGCTTTGCCCAGTAATGCGAGTAGCTCAGGCAATATGCTTTCTATAACATCGCGGTCTTTTGCTGCTTTGTTTATCTGGACATCATCAAACTCATGAAACCTCTTGTGGCTGCTTTGTAGTACATTATCGCGGATGTAGCCTATATGATTTGGAAAGGTGCCACGAGAAAACGACTTTAAGTCGATACCCCTGCCCTCCATAAAAGCAAGTATCTCGTTAGCAATAGCTACGTTGTCTGCTTCGAGCGCCGTAACAGATTGCTTTAGTTTCTCCTTTATAAAAAGAAATTCTTCAATCGTTTTGTCTTTAAACTGCCCTAATTCGTTACGGTTGTTTTCATCAATTAAAAGCTTTCCGGTTTCAAAAAGCTCATACGTCACATCCCAGCTCTTGTCATTATCGGTTTTATCCAGCGAAAAATCTACCAGCAATGCTGTAAGCACATCATTTTCTCCTGCTTTGGCAATAATGGCATCCACTGCTTCCTGCAAAAGGCTGTCGGTTTCCAATGATACATCAAAAGAAACAGATAAATTAAGATCGTGTGCAAACGCCCGGATTACCTTATGGGTAAACCTGTCTATCGTAGAAATATCAAACGATGCATAATTGTGAATGATGTTTTTTATAATAGATCGCGACTTATCTTTTATGGTTGCAATAGATAATCCTGTCTCGCCCGAAAGCACTTTCATAAGTGCATCGGCACGCGGCCCCGATTCATCTTTGGAAAAATCAGAAAGGCTCAGAATAATACGCCCCTTCATTTCCTGCACCGCTTTATTGGTAAACGTTATAGCAAGAATTTTTCGATAGGCATCATCGGTGGTACTTTGTAAAAGTATACGCAGGTATTCTTTTACTAAGGTATACGTCTTACCCGAACCAGCCGAAGCGTTATATATGGAAAAAGCAGTTTTATGCACTTATAATGAATGTTTTAAATTATAATAAGGGAAATTATAACAAAAAGTTATTTATTGTAAACCTTAAAATCTGTAAATTTGGATTTAAAATTAATATTAATCTTTTAAACTACCGATATTATGGCCTTTGAATTACCAAAACTTCCATACGCATACGACGCTCTTGAACCACATATTGATGCAAAAACAATGGAGATTCACCACACAAAGCATCATAACGCGTATACAACCAACCTTAATGCTGCTATTGCAGGTACAGATCTTGAAGGAAAAACTATAGAAAATATACTTATTAACCTTGACCTTACTAACGCTGCAGTTAGAAACAATGGTGGAGGTTTTTACAATCATAACCTTTTCTGGACTATACTATCGCCTAAAGGCGGAGGCGAACCAACTGGCGAACTTGAAGAGGCTATTGACAAAGCATTTGGCTCTTTTGAAGAATTTAAAGCAAAATTTGCTAAAGCTGCTGCAACTCAGTTTGGTTCAGGATGGGCTTGGCTATGTGTACAAAAAGGCGGTAAGCTTGATGTTTGCGCTACACCAAACCAGGACAACCCACTTATGCCGGAAATTGGCTGTGGCGGAACTCCGATTCTTGGACTTGATGTTTGGGAACATGCTTATTATCTGAACTACCAAAACAGACGACCTGACTATATTGAGGCTTTCTTTAGCTTAGTAAACTGGGAAGAAGTTGCAAGACGTTATGCTCTTGAAAAATAAGAAATAGTATTCCTCTACACGAGAATAAAAAAACGGATGCCTAACAGCATCCGTTTTTTTATTGAGCGTTATAACCAAATTATCACTTTTAGTTATAAAAAATTACAACACAGAATATATACGCGATCCATAACTTTACAGGATCAGAATGTTGTAAAATTTTAATATTTAAAATAAAAAAGGGAAAACGTTACCATTTTCCCTTTTTTTGCCCCCAAAAATACCGTAAAAATTAATTTACTAATGCTATTTTCTTACTGTAAACATATGGTCTTATAGAATATTACACAACACTTTTAGATTAACTGCACACAAATTCGTTGAAATACCCAAAAAATAGATGAACTACATTTTTTAACATTTACAACTATTTATACGAAATTACTTATACCACTAATTTATAACATGCTATACTTCTATAAAATAAGAAAGGGAAAACGTTTCCGTTTTCCCTTTCTCTGCCCCCAAAAATACTGTAAAAATTAATTTTACTAATGCTATTTTCTGAGGCGAATGTATATATAATTTCAAAACCCGGCAAAATTTTCCGATGAAATACCGTAAAATTCGTTAAGCCGAAATTTAGTATGCCCTTGCGTCGTTTCCTTCGTAGAAGTTTATAAATGCGCGGTTCACAACACGGTTACCACCCGGTGTAGGATAGTCTCCTGTAAAGTACCAGTCACCAAGGTTTTTAGGACACGCTTTGTGAAGGTTATCCACACTTTGGAAGATAATCTTAACCTCAGCCTTAATACCTTCAGAACTTAGCATCGCTGCAATTTTATCTGAAATTTCCTGATCTGTAAACTGTGCATAGAAATCTACTACATGGTTTACCACTTCTGTATCAGGCAGGTTTTCCTGCGCCTTACATTTTTTATAAACCTCATCTACAATATGAGAAAGACCTCTTTCCTTAAGCAGTTCGTGTGCAGCCTGGAAAGCAATTAAGCCCTCAAGCTTTGCCATATCAATACCATAACAGTCAGGATACCTGATCTGCGGTGCAGAAGACACAACCACTATACGCTTAGGATTAAGCCTGTCCATCATTTTAAGAATACTCTTTTTAAGGGTAGTCCCCCTAACAATAGAGTCATCTATAATAACAAGGTTATCTTCCGGCTTAATAACGCCGTAAGTAACATCGTATACGTGAGCCACAAGGTCGTCACGGCTGCTGTCCTCAGTAATAAACGTTCTAAGCTTAGCATCTTTAATTGCTATCTTCTCTGTACGTATCTTAACCTTAAGAAGCTCTTCAAGTGTCTGCTCTGTAAGCGTGTTCCTGTGTTCAAGAATATGCTTGTTCTTACGCTGGTTAAGGAAATCCTGCGCCGCTTCAACCAAACCAAAGAACGACGTCTCTGCCGTGTTAGGAATGTACGAGAAAACAGCATTATCTGTATCACTTTCAATAGCTTCAAGCACCTGAGGCAATACTAACCTTCCAAGTTCTTTACGCTCTTCATAGATTTCTGCATCACTACCTCTTGAGAAGTAGATCCTTTCAAAAGAACATGCTTTTTTAGGAAGTGCAGGTATAATTTCTTCTACCGATACCTTACCACTTTTCTTAACGATGAAAGCGTGGCCCGGATCTAATTCTTTTACATCTTCAAACGCAACATTAAATACCGTCTGGATAACAGGCCTTTCAGATGCTACAACTGCAATCTCATCATCCTGGTAGTAGTATGCCGGACGTATACCTGCAGGATCACGGAAAACAAAGCTGTCACCATGACCAATCATTCCTGCCATAGCATAACCGCCATCCCATTGCTTAGAAGCGCGCTTAAGTATTTTAGCAATATTTAATCGTTCTGATATTACAGGAGAAGCTTCTTGTTTTGTATACCCTTCGGCTTTACAATCCTGGTAAAGGTCTGCAACCTCACCATCTAGAAAATGACCTATCTTTTCCATTACAGTAACGGTATCGGCAAGCTCTTTAGGATGTTGGCCAAGATCTACAAGGCTATCAAAAAGCTGCTTAACATTTGTCATGTTAAAGTTACCTGCTACAATAAGGTTGCGATGCATCCAGTTATTCTGGCGAAGGAACGGGTGAACGCTCTCTATGCTGTTTTTACCAAATGTACCGTAACGCACGTGCCCTAAGTATACCTCGCCAATATAGGGCAGGTTTTCTTTTTGCGCCGCAACGCTGTCGTTATATTCAGGGTGTTCTGTAAGCTCTTCATTGATTCTTTCGTTGATTTGCTTAAACACATCCTGTATAGGCTGCTGCTGGTTAGAGCGCACCCTGCTGATGTATCGCTGTCCAGGCTTAACATCTAGCTTAATACTTGCAAAACCGGCACCATCCTGTCCGCGGTTGTGCTGCTTTTCCATAAGCAGGTACATTTTTTGTATACCGTAAAAAGCAGTACCATATTTCTCTTTGTAGTATTCTAATGGCTTTAATAATCTTAACAGCGCAATACCGCATTCATGTTTTAAAGCGTCACTCATAATAGTATGTGTTGTGTGTAGTTGTTGTTGTTGTTGTATTTCTATTAAAAAAAGCCCGCAATTGGGCTTAGTGTTTCTTTATTCGTTTTCCAGTGCAATGTCAAACTGCGTTAACGCCCTGAACTGCTGAAGGCGCTCCAGCACCTCCTCTTTCTGGAGTTGTATCATTCGCTCCGGCCCAAACTTCTCTACACAGAAAGAAGCCATGTTAGAACCGTATATAATAGCGTTTTTAAGATTGTCAAACGATATGTTTTCGCTTTGTGCAATATAACCTGCAAACCCACCTGCAAAAGTATCGCCTGCCCCTGTTGGGTCAAACACTTCTTCTAGTGGTAGTGCCGGCGCAAAGAACACCTGTTTGTCGTTAAAAAGCAAAGCACCGTGCTCTCCTTTTTTAATAACTACAAATTTTGGGCCCATTTGCTGAATTTTAGCAGCCGCTTTTACTAAAGAATATTCTCCTGTAAGCTGGCGTGCCTCTTCGTCGTTTACTGTAATAACATCTACACGTTTAATAACTTCAAGAAGTTCAGGCAGTGCACAGTCCATCCAGAAATTCATAGTATCAAGTACTACAAGTTTTGGTTTAGCTGTAAGCTGGTCTAAAACACTTATTTGCACCAATGGGTGCAGGTTGCCCAGCATTACCACTTCGGCATTTTTAAAATCCTGAGGAACTACAGGTTTAAAATCTGCCAGTACGTTAAGTTGTGTATCTAAAGTATCGCGTGAATTAAGGTCGTTGTGGTAACGGCCGCTCCAAAAAAAGCTCTTGCCACCTTTTACTACCTCAAGTCCTGATATATCTATATTTCTTTCGGTAAAAAGATCAAGATATTCCTGAGGAAAATCATCACCTATTACTGATACAATAGCCGATTTCACTTTAAAGAATGATGCCGAAAATCCTATGTACATGGCAGCGCCACCAAGAATTTTACCTGTTTTGCCAAAAGGCGTTTCTATAGCATCAAAAGCTACGGTACCTACAATCAGTAATTTATTCATATAAGTGATTAAATTTAAAGGCGCAAAGATACTCTATATCTTCAATACTTACAAAAAATTGGTTATCAAATTCAACTATGCTATCATATACAAAATCAATACCTTACCACATATTTGTTACGATAACGTTATTATATTGCGAAGCAACTTTAATACAACATTATCATATACTCACAAACATTTACTAAAGTGTAAAATATTGATAATAAATTGCAATTTAAAATATAAATCTTTTTCTATATTTACGAAATCATTACTAATAACTGACCTACCCCCCATATGTCTGTAAAAACGCCCCTTTTACATGAAATTATTACCGTCAGAAAAGCTACTCCTTCAAACGCCACTTACTAAAGCACTAGTACTTGAGCGACTTACTAACCGTGTAGTACCGGATGGTTATAGCACTGTGTCTCAAAATCCTGAAGACTTTGTTTTTGAAGGCCAGCTGCACAACGATTCGTTTATCCTGAAACGTAGCATTACAAACGATAGTATCTATTTCCCTGAAATATTGGGAGAATTTCATGAAGCTGAGAATGGTACCGAAATTAAGCTAATGCTTAAGCCAAGCAAAAGCATAGTTAAATTTATGTCGCTTTGGTTAGCCGGTGTAACCTTGGGAATATTTGTAATTACATTTGCCGGTTTTTATAAAGGCGGATCTAAAACAGCTGTACTAATACCAAGCATACTGCTTGCCACAGGCGTAGGCTTTATTAATGCCGGTTTTAACAGCGAAAACAAAAGAGCCAGAAAAGCACTTACCAAAATTCTGGAAGCTGAAATAAAGTGGTGAACCCGGGTTGCTAGATTATTGGAATTTTTAGACTACAGGAAAGGGTAAGAAATTTCTATTAAAATTTAAGGAAGATTTCTATATTTACCACATCAACCAATACCCCCAACATGAGCGAATTTATTACCGGCAAGAAATTAAGCAACGCTATTTACGATATAATTTGGGAAGCAGAGGAAACACTCCTTATAGTCTCTCCGTATGTAAAGTTAGACAAGTACTTCAAAGGATTATTTGGCAACCATGAAAACAATCCTAAACTACATATAATTCTTATTTTTGGAAAAAATGAAACCGAAGTCAGTAAAAGCCTTAGCAAAAGTGACTTTGACTTTTTTAAAAAGTTTCTTAACATAAGTATAATATACGTTCCTAACCTACATGCAAAATATTATGGCAACGAGAAAAAAGGAGTAGTAACATCAATTAATCTATATGATTATTCCTTTGACAACAATATAGAATTTGGAGTATATACAGAGCAAAGTATTTTTTCACCTCTCTCGAATAACCTTGACACAACAGCATGGAATACATGCATACAATTAAGTGAAGAAAATGATGTCGTATTCATCAAAAGACCAATGTATGAAAACAAAAAATTCATAATTAATCTCACGAAAAATTTTATAAAATCTGAAACTTTACATGACTCAACGGAATATTTTTATGGCTTCAGGGCAAAATCTGAATCAAAGAGGCTTAATGACTTCCCAGAAGAATTAGAGTTCGGAGTCACTTACAACAGCAGACCCAAGAGAGAAAAAAAAGAGGAAAAAAAGCCTAATTACATATCTAAAAATGAAAAGCCTAAACACGGCTATTGCATTAGGACAGGAGAACAAATAGCGTTTAATCCCTCATCTCCTCTAAGCTATCATGCATGGCAAACATGGAGTCAATTTAGTAATTTTGATTTTCCGGAAAAATTTTGCCACAAAACAGGACAACTATCTTACGGAAAAACTTCAATGAGGAATCCAATTCTTGAAAAGAACCCACATCATGAACACTAAGCCCCAATTACAGCCAAGCCTATTTACAGGATTATCATTATCAATAATTCCTGTGCTTGTTTCCGGCTATGTATTTGGCAACTGCCTTGCGTTTAAAGATTCTGATCAACACTGGCGATACATTTGTTCGCTTATAGGCTTTTCTATTTTCGCTCTTATGTTCTTATGCGTTCTTGCAGTCGCAGTTTATTATATAAGACTGTTGAAAAGAGAAGCAAAAAAGTAATTATTTGGCATCATCACCATCAAACGGATTATAACCCAGGTAGAATTTTAAAAAATCATCTTCGTCTGCTTCAGGCTCGTCAAAGTAATCTTTACTAAACACAACTATACCTTCTACTTTACTGGAATAAAGTCCGCCTTCAAGCTGACGGTTAACGGTGACACCCAGTTTAGAAGACACAAACCCATCATTATCCTGTTCAATATCGTCATCAAGCTCTCTTACCTGGCGTAGCACCTCTACATAATTGCCCGAAAGTTTTGCCTCACCGCAAAGCAGCTCCATTTTTGGCTGAAAGAACTCAAAAAAACGTATACCGGATCCATCTTCGCTAAACTGAATTACCATATCTAACGCCTCAACATATAATACCGGATAGGTAATATCCATAATTTCGGTGGTATTCTCTTCGTAATCGTACTCAAGCTTGGCTTTTACAGCTTTATAAGAATCGGTAAAATTTAGGTTATCTATTGCAATGTAAGATGTAATATTCATCGTTTGTATTTTAAGTTATTAAGCGTGCCTTCCTTCGTTTTCATAATACGCGTCTACATTTAGCTTTGGCTGCGTAGATGCTATAACCGCCAACTGATCGCAGCGCTCATTTTGCGGATGGCTGTTATGCCCTTTTATCCATTTAAAATCGACTTTATGCTGTCGGTATATTATAAGGAAACGTTTCCACAGGTCAGGATTCTTCTTGTCTTTATAGCCTTTTTTCTCCCAGCCAAAAACCCAGCCTTTAGACACAGAGTCTACCACATATTTAGAATCTGATATTACAAGAACACTTGTACCAGGTGTTTTTAGCTTCTCTAAGCCCACAATTACAGCAAGCAACTCCATACGGTTATTAGTCGTTAGGCGAAAACCCTCATAAAATTCTTTTCTATACGGTTGCCCTACCAGTTCCATGACTACGCCATAGCCTCCGGGACCGGGATTGCCTTTTGCGGCACCATCTGTATATATATGTACGGTATGCATTTTTAGTAGATTTGGTTATTCTATTATTCGGTGATCTGGTGATTGGGTAACATTGCTAATCAAATAACCGAATTACCATACAACCAAGCTAACCTTTTAGTATTTCTTCAATAACCCGCGGAAAATGCTCATGCTCTAACGCCAATACCTTAAGCGAAACTTCTTCGGCACTCAGGCACTCTTCTATTGCAACGGCATGCTGGTAAATTACATTGCCTTCATCATAATTATCATTCACATAATGAATGGTAATTCCGCTTTCCTTGTCCTTATTTTCATGCACGGCACGATGCACATTCATTCCGTACATCCCTTTTCCGCCATAATTTGGCAGTAGTGCCGGGTGTATATTTATCACTTTATGCGGGTAATGCCCGATGATATCCGAAGGGAATTTCCATAAAAATCCGGCCAAAACAATCAGGTCTGGGGTAATTTCATTTACCAATTGCAGCACTTTTCCTTCATTTAGGGCTTCGCGGTCGAATACTAATGTAGGAATATTGTACTTTTTTGCTTTTTCTAAAACACCTGCATTTGGGTTGTTTGTAAACACTCCCGATACCTCATACTGGCGTTTCTTGTCGAAATACTGCATGATCTGCGCTGCATTAGAGCCTCCACCTGAAGCAAAAAGGATGATTTTTTTCATTTTTTGGAAAGATTTTTACGGTATGCGAAAAACAATAATATCCTGCAAAATAACGGCGTTTTAAGTACATTCTAAAATTAATTTTCTACTTTAGTGCTACATTTTTTGACTAAGATGCGGTTTTAAAATAAAGTTTTTTATTTTTGCCATTCAATTTAAATTCTAAAATTAAAGATTATGTCAGACATTGCATCAAGAGTAAAAGCGATTATCGTAGACAAATTAGGTGTTGACGAAAACGAGGTTGTAACAGAAGCTAGCTTCACAAATGATCTAGGAGCGGATTCATTAGACACTGTTGAGCTTATCATGGAGTTTGAAAAAGAATTTGACATTCAGATTCCAGACGATCAGGCAGAAAACATTTCTACTGTTGGTCAGGCTATTTCTTACATCGAAGAAGCAAAAAAATAATAAATATTAAACATCCATGTAGTGCTTAATTACATGGATGTTATTATTTATTGAAAATTAAGGCCAAAATCACCCGAAAAAATATGAGAGACTTTTAAAGATAAAGCTTCTTTCATAAAAAAACATTACCAATGCCCATGTTTTCTTATCTTTTATTAGAACACATGGGTATTGTTCTATAAATTTGAAACTATAAAATTGACCTTATGGAATTAAGAAGAGTTGTAGTAACAGGACTGGGAGCACTTACCCCTATAGGAAACAACGTTGAACAATACTGGAATGCACTTATTAACGGTGTAAGCGGTGCTGCCCCTATTACTTATTTTGACACTACTAACTTCAAGACCAAATTTGCCTGTGAGGTAAAAAATTTCAATGTCGAAGATTTTATAGATAGAAAAGAGGCACGAAAAATGGACCGTTACGCTCAGTATGCTATGGTAGCTACCGGAGAAGCGGTTAATGATGCTAAATTTGACTTTGATACTTTAGATAAAGACAGGGTTGGTGTAATTTGGGGATCGGGCAT
>Ga0265780_10009151_pt1 | contig 11924 bp, 11 predicted proteins | sample P1T30metagenome_FD_192432 | JGI IMG/M metagenome (GOLD analysis project Ga0265780, IMG submission 192432) | Plant litter microbial communities from East Loma Ridge, Irvine, California - P1 T30 | ecosystem: Environmental > Terrestrial > Plant litter > Unclassified | place: USA: California... | reverse complement strand
CACCGTCTCCCCGAACGGAACCGTCATGTCGCAGCAGCACACCGAGCTCTCCGCACAGCAGCAGCTCGAGGCCTACGGCTACAAGCAGGAGCTCAAGCGCTCCGTCTCCACCACCGACCTGCTCGTCTACGGGCTCGTCTTCATGGTGCCGATCGCCCCGTGGGCGATCTTCGGCACCGTCTACAACGCGTCGAGCGGCATGGTCCCGCTCGTCTACCTCGTCGGCCTCGTCGCGATGATCTTCACCGCGCTCGCCTACGCCCAGATGGCGAAGTCGATCCCCCTCGCCGGCAGCGTGTTCTCGTACGTCGGCCGCGGCATCCACCCGACCGCGGGCTTCTTCGCGGGCTGGGCGATCCTGCTCGACTACCTGCTCGTCCCGACGCTGCTCTACGTGTTCGCGGCGGAGAGCATGGTCGGCATCTTCCCCGGCACGCCCCGCTGGCTGTGGGCGCTCGTCTTCGTGGCGATCAACACCGTCATCAACCTGCTCGGCGTCTCGTCGCTCAAGCTCGCGAACCGGGTCTTCCTGCTCATCGAGCTCGTGTTCGTGGCGATCTTCGTGGTGATCGCGATCGTCGCCCTGACCGGCGGGACCGTCCCCGGCGCCTCCTTCGGCACCGACCAGGTGTGGGACCCGTCGAAGGTGTCGGCGCCGCTCATCGCGAGCGCCCTGTCGATCGCCGTGCTGAGCTTCCTCGGCTTCGACGGCATCTCGACGCTGTCCGAGGAGTCCACCGGGCGCCGCGGCGGCGCCGGCCTCGCGATGGTCCTCGCGCTCGTCATCGTCGCGTTCCTCTTCGTCCTGCAGACCTGGCTCGCGTCGGCGCTCGCCGCAGGGCGGGACTCCTTCCCGGAGGGCGAGGTCGGCAACGCGTTCTTCTCGGTCGTCGAGCAGGCCTCGTCGAGCGGCTGGGCGACGGCCTTCTTCGCCGTGAACGTCCTCGCCGTCGGCATCGCGAACGCGATGGCCGCCCAGGCAGCCACAAGCCGTCTGCTCTTCTCGATGAGCCGCGACCGCCAGCTGCCCGCGTTCCTGCACAAGCTCAACGGGCGGCAGGTCCCGCAGAACGCGATCATCGTCGTCTCGGTGCTCTCCGCGATCCTCGTGCTGTTCTTCGTCGGGCAGATCGACACGATCTCGTCCCTGGTGAACTTCGGCGCCCTGTTCGGCTTCATGCTCCTGCACGTGTCGGTGTTCGTGCACCACGTCGTCAAGGGTGGCTCCCGCAACTGGCTGCTGCACCTCGTCGTGCCGCTCGTCGGGTTCCTGATCATCGGCTACGTGCTGCTCAACGCCGCCGTCGAGGCGAAGGTCGGCGGGATCATCTGGCTCGTCGTCGGCGCCGCGGTGTTCCTGTACTACCGCTCCACCGGCCGCTCGACCGCGGTGGGGTCCGAGGAACCGGGCACACTGGGCGAGGGGTCCGTCGGCGACCTCGACACCACCACGGAGAAGGGCCAGCGATGATCACCCCCGACCACTTCCTGCCGAACTCCCTCGGCGTTCCCGGTTTCTCCCCGGAGCGCGAACCCGTGCTCCGGATCACCCCCGGCACCGGCGAGACGATCGGCTTCGAGACCACCGACGCCGTCTACGCCGAGCTCGACCGGCACCACGACCTCGCCCAGCTGCAGGCGCCGATCAACCCGGTCACCGGTCCGGTGTACGTCGAGGGAGCCGAGCCGGGCGACACCCTTGCGGTCACCATCCACGACATCCAGCTCACGACGCACGGCTGGTCGGTGTCCCTCCCGGGCTCCGGCGCACTGCAGCACGTCATGCCGGAGGGCGTCTTCGCCCGCCGCTGCCCGATCGAGGACGGCGTCGTGCACGTCACCGACCGGCACGCGTTCCCGGTCCGGCCGATGATCGGCTGCATCGGGGTCGCCCCCGTGGCCGGCGAGAACTCCACGATCATGCCGGCCCACCCCGAGGGCGGGAACATGGACGTCACCGAGGCCCGCCCCGGCGCGACCGTGTACCTGCCCGTCCGGGTCCCGGGTGCGCTGCTGTCGATCGGCGACATCCACGCGATCATGGCCGAGGGCGAGTCCTCCTTCGTCGCCATCGAGGCGCAGGGCACCGCGATCGTCTCCGTCGACCTCGTGCGGGGCGGGCCGGAGCTGCGGGCGCCGCGTATCGAGACCGCCGAGGAGTGGCTCTTCGTCGGGCTCGGCGACCCCGTGCAGGAGAGCGTCCGCCGAGGCTACGAGGACGCCTTCGCGTTCCTCGTCGACGAGCACGGGTGGACGGCGGAGGACGCCTACGCGGTGCTCAGCGCCGTCGGCGACTCGAAGCTCGGCGGCCCGACCGGCTCGGGTGCGCCCGACCCCCTGCACCCGTTCGCGGCCGTCGGGGCGGTGACGCTGCACCGGGTGTCCAAGGCGCTCCTCGGGCGGTAGCGCGGCGCGGGTCAGCGCGGCGCCGCCTCGCGAGCGCGTCCGTCGGTGCGGCGCGGGTCCCACGCCGACGAGCGCGGGACCCGCGTTCAGCCGCGGAGGCGGGACCCCTGCACCGCGTCGACCGCCGGCAGCACGATGGTGCGTTCGGTGACGCCCTGCGCGACGTCGCGGAGCAGCATCCGGTGCGACCGCGCGTGCCTGCGGAGCAGCGCGAACGCGGTGTCGAGGTCGACGCCGTGCGTGTGCGCGATGAAGCCCTTCGCCTGCTCGATCGCGACGCGGCTGTCGAGCGCCTGCTGCAGCTGCGACTGGGCACGCACGGCGTGGTCCGCGGTCCGCTGCTGGAGGATGCTGATGGTGGCGACGTCGGTCAGGGCGCGCGCCGCCGCGGCGTCGCGGTCGGTGAGCGCGCCCGGCGTGTTGCGGAAGAGGTTCATCGACCCGAGCACCTGATCTTGGACGCGCAGCGGGATGGAATGGACGGCGGCGTAACCGGCTCGGTCCGAGGCATCGGCGAACAGCGGCCAACGGCGCTGGAGCTCGTCCGGGTCCGCTGCCGACACCGTCGCGCCCGTCGCGTACGACTCGACGCACGGGCCTTCGCCCGCCTCGAGCTGCATGAGGCCGATGAGCTGACTCCGCTCGCTGGTCGAGACGACGACCTCGAGCTCTCCGTCCTGGTTGGCGAGGATGATGCCCGCCGAGTCGGCGTCGAACAGGTCGACGGCGGCGTCCACGAGCGTCTGCAGGAGCTCGACGACGTCGTAGTCGGCGACGAGCGTGTTGGTCACCCGGACGAAGGCATCGAGGAGACGCCCCTCACGGTCGGCGTTCATCATTGGTTCCTCTCCGGTGTGCCCGGGTCGTGCTGTCCGCCGAGGTCGAGGTCACGCCTCACCACGTCGATCGACACGTCCCGGACGCTTCGCGCGGAAGCGAACGCCGCAGCCCGGAGGAGCAGCATCGCGTCAGCGGTGCTGCCCCCGGTCTGCGCGGCGATCATGCCGACCGCCTGGTGGATCTCTCGCCGAGCGTACCCGTCCGGCGACCATTCGCCCGGTCGCTCGGGGCGGGCGACGCGCACGGCACGGTCGAGCACGGCACCGGCCGTGCTCCGTGCGAGCGCCGACGCCCTGGCGATGCTGCGGGATGGCAGGGCGGACGGGCCGCCGGCGTAGAGCCCGACCGAGCCGATCGCGATCCGGCCGATCCACATCGGGAAGGCGAAGACGGAACCCACGCCGGCCTCGTGCAGCGCGATGCGCGCCGCCGGCCACTGCGCGGCGTCGGTCGTGGTGGAGTCGGCTCCGGTACCCCCCAGCCAGGTCGGGCACGAGCACCAGCCGACGTGTGTGGAAGGCCTGCCAGATCGGCCCTTCGCCCAGGTCGAGCTGGAGCTCGTCGAGGCGCGCCGCCCAGTCGTCGCTCGCACCCACCGTCTCGATGCCGAACGCGTCACCGAGGGTCGAGATCGACACGCCGTCCACCGTCAGGGCCGCGTACGGCGCCGCCAGCGGATCGGAGGCATCCGCGCCGACCCGCACCGAGTGCGATGAATGGTCGCTGAGCACGCTGCCTCCCCTCCGCAGCACCGGGAGGGTCCCGTCGTCGCTGCCTCCGGACGTCTCCGCAACCGTAGCCCCCACCACCCCGGAACTGCGTTCTACGGATGACGTGGCGCCCCCCGGTTGTGGGCCACGGCGGCCTTCGGTACCGTCCAGAACAGGTGGCCCCAGACCCCGGACACCGGACACGACGTACGTCTCCGAGACCAATCAGGGGTGGTCAAGATGATCCATGATGCGATGTCCGCCGTTCTCCGCAGCGGACGCACGTACCTTCCGCCCGTACGGGCCGACCATCTGCCGACCTCGAGCGCGGAGTGGCGCCGACGGTCGGGGCTCACCGACCCGGTCGTCCTCGCCGCCACCGTCGCACGCCGGAGCGGCGGGTTCACCCGCGAGCCCGTGTACGCCGACTTCTTCCGCACGCCGTGAGCACCGCGACGACGTCCGTGCCACCCGCGTGGCCGCGACCGAGGGGCGTCACCGGGACGCGCCCGGTCGCCCAGCTGCACCAGAGGGCCGCCGCCCCCGCTGCGGTCCCGAGCGACGACCGGACGGAGACCCGCAGCGCGGTCCGCATCGAGGCGCACGGCACCGACCCGCACGCGTTCGTGGCCGAGGTCGGGGCGCTCTACGACGGCAAGGGCTGGGCCGCGCGACCGACGGACCGAGCGTTCTCGTACCGCTACACCGCGCTCGGCGACGAGACGATCACGCTCCGCCGTTCCCGGATCGACGGCTTCATCCGTGGTGCCATCCCACGGACGGACGACTACGTCGTGCAGTGGATCACCGAGGGGCGGGCGGTCCCCGACGTCCGGCAGGACCGCGCCCCGCTGTCCGTCGGCGTCCCGATGCTACTACCGACCGCCCGCGAGTTCGAGTTCGAGTTCGAGGACTTCGACCAGCGGCTCGTGCACCTGTCCCGCGGCCTGGTGCACGAGGTCGCCGAGGCGCGGTTCCACGTCGCCCCGTCCGCCGACCTCGGACTCGACCACCTGCGTCGGCTCGACTCCACGGCCGTGCTGCGGTGGCGGAACCAGGTGGCGCTCCTCGCCCGGGAGCTCCACAACGGGGTGGGCAAGCTGCTCTGGCAGAGCCTGGCCCGTGACACAGCGGCGGCGTTCCTCGACCTGTACCCGCCGACCGTCACCGCGGTGCCCGCCGTCCTGCTCGCACCCCGGAAGGCACGCATCCGGGCCGCGGTCGAGTTCCTGCACGCCCACGCCGACGAACCGCTCACGGTGTCGGACATCGCGCTCGCCGCCGGCCTCAGCATCCGCGCCGTCCAGGAGGGGTTCGTCCGCGACCTCGCCGTGAGCCCGATGGCCTACCTGCTGCGCCTCCGCTTGGAGCGCGTGCGGGCCGACCTGCTGCAGCTCGACCCGGCGACCACGACCGTGCAGGTCGTCGCCCGGCGCTGGGGGTTCGCCCACCTCGGCCGGTTCTCGGCCGCCTACCGCCGGGAGTTCGACGAGTACCCGCGGACGACGCTGACCCGCTGACTCGGCGAGGCGACGAGGCGATGCGGCGACGCGGACGCGGTGGCCGAAGAACGCACCGCCCTGTCGCCGACGCCGGTCGTGTTCGTACAGTGCCGGTCGTGAGCGGGACCGGCGAGCAGCAGCAGGACGCGGAGTTCGACCTGCAGCAGTTCGTCGACGACTTCGTCTCGTCGATGGACCTGTGGCGGACGGACGACACCGCCGCCGGTGCAGAGCCGTCGGGACCGTCAGCACGTCCTCCGGTCTGAGTCGGGGCGGCATGATGCCGTCGGCCGTCACCGCCGCCACGGGAGGTCGACGACGTCGACGGAGGAGCCCGCCGGCAGACCCCCCGGCGGCACGATCGCGAGCTGGTCGGCGTCCACCGCCCCCGAGACGACCGACGAGCCCTGCGGGACGGCGACCACGCCGAGCTCCTCCTCTCGGACCGCGAGGACCCGGACCCCGTGCTCGGCGCCGGGCAGCGCGTGCGCCGCGACCCGACGTCTCCGCCGGGGCGGCGCGGCACCGAGTGCGCCCGCCAGGAGCGGGAGCCCGATGAGGGTGGCGGCGACGACCGCAGCGAACGGGTTGCCCGGCAGCCCGAGCACCGGCACGCCGTCGCCACGGCACGCGAGCAGCACGGGGTGCCCGGGGCGCATGGCGACTCCGCGGAACACCTGCCGGCAGCCGCACGCCTCGAGTGCGGCGGGCAGGTGGTCGCTCGCCCCGTGCCCGGTCGCCGCGGCGGTCACGACCAGGTCCACGTCCGCCCGGTCGACGGCCCGTCGGACGGCGTCGACGTCGTCGGCGACCCGTTCGAGCGCCACGACCTCGGCCCCGCCGGCGCGGAGGGCGGGTGGCAGCGCGACGCCCAGCGCGTCCCGCACCTGCCCAGGAGCCGGCACCCCCTCGACGACGAGTTCGTCGCCGACGAGCACGACGAGGACCCGTGGCGGGACGGCCACCCGCACGGCGTCGATCCCCGCAGCAGCGGCTGCCGCGAGCACGGCGGGCGTCACCCGCGCGCCGCACCCGGCGACCACCGCCCCCGCGGACACGTCCGTCCCGGCGCACCGGACGTCGTGGTCGTCCGGGAGGTCCACGGTCGTCGAGAGCACCCCGGCGTGCTCGACGCCGCGTTCCGCCCGCAGGACCGCACGCGCACCGGTCGGCAGCGCGCCGCCGGTCGTGACGACCCGGGCGAGGCCGTCGGCGAGTGTCCCGGGCGGCTGCCCCATGCGCACGGCCCCGTCCACACGCCAGGGACCGGCACCGGCGACCGCCCATCCGTCCATCGCGGCGGTGTCGGTCACGGGGAGGCGCGTCGCCGCGACCACGTCCGCGGCCAGCACCCGGCCGGCGGCGTCGACGAGGGGGACGTCCTCGGTGGCGCGCGCCATCGCGGCGCCGACGGTGCGGGCGGCCCGTCGGGCGTCCTCCAGGCCGGTGGTCACCCCTGCTCCTCGATGCACCGCTGCACGGCGGCGACGGCGTCGTGCAGGTCGGCGCCGCGCCCGACGGCGATGCCGACCAGGTAGGCGGTGAGCGGTGCAGCGGGACGCATCACCCCGTGCGCGGTGTCGCGGGCGAGGTCGAGGACCGTGCCGACGTCGCGGGAGGCGTCCGGGATCCCGAGCGTCTCCGTCACGCGCGCGGTCCATCCGTCGAGTGCTGCTGGTTCCGTCATGTGGTCCTCCGTTCGTGGGGAGCGTCCGGTCGAGGCGCGCGGCTGGCCCCGGACCGGGTCGGCGACGTGCCGTCCTGCCCGAGCAGGGCGTCACGCTGCTCCGGGGTGTCGACGTCGGCGGTGAGCGCTGCCGGCAGGGGGACCTCGACCAGCCGCAGCCCGGAGAGCAGGTCCCGCACCGCGGCACCGGCCACCGTGCCGCGGCGCGCCCGCAGGGTGCCGAGGGCCCGCGCGAGCGACGCGGTCCGGTAGACGGCGAGCAGGGGCTGGCGGTACCCGTCGGGGTCGACCGCGACCCAGCCGTCGCTCTGCCCCGGGTCGTGCGACCGGACGGCGTCCGACCGCGCGTCGTCGGATCCGGCGTCGTCGGTGACGGCCGCACCGGTGCCGCCGATCGGAGCGCGCAGCGCGGCGACGGCGGCCGGGGCCGACGGCAGGTCGGTGGCGAGCACCACGACGAGCGGCGCCGACGTGCCGGAGGCGAGCAACGCCTCCAGCCCGACGGCCAGCGCGGCGACCGGCCCGCCGTGGGGCGGCGCCTCGCGCACCCACACGACGTCGGGCGGGAACCCCTGCCGGGCCGGACCCACGACGACGCGACGCCGGGCGTCCGCGACCGCCGCCAACGCACCCGCGAGGAGCGTCGAGCCACCGACGGGGAGCAACGCCTTGTCGATCCCGCCGAGCCTCCGCGCGCGGCCGCCGGCGAGCACGACGGCGTCGACGACGGTCACCGCGGCGCGGGGACGAGCCGCTGGAGGGCCCACCCCGCCGCCGTGACCAGGAGCACCGCGCCGACCATGTCGAGGAGCTGCAGCGGCTCGTCGAGGATGCCGAGGCTGACGATGAGCGTCGAGGCCCCCGCGGGCGGGTGCGGGAGACGGATCAGCTGGAGCACGACGGTGGTCACGGCGACCGACACCGCGGCCGCGGCCACGTAGCCGACCGTGAGGCCGCCCGTCGGAGCGGGCGGTGCACCGAGCGATCCGGAGACGACGAGGCAGGCGTACCCCACGGCGATCGCGACGACGTGTCCGACGAGGGTATTGCGCGGACGGGAGGACGCCTGGTGGGGTGCCGTGAAGAACAGCATGACGGTCGGCCCGAGGCTCGGGAACAGCCACGGCTGCTCCGCCGCCAGTCCGACGGCCCCGGCGAGGAGCAGCACGACCAGGCACAGCAGCGCGGCGCGGACCGCACCGGACACCCGGTGCTCGGTGTCGGGCGTCCCCTCGACGTGGCCGGACGTGCTCACGACGCCACCAGCGCCTGCGGGGCCGCCTGCTTCATCCGGGTGCGGAGCCAGGACAGCTGCACCTCGGTCTCGGGGACGCAGGCCTCGACGGACGCGAGCAGTTCGTCATCGCGCAGCCCCTGGGCGGCCTGGCGGACCATCGTCCAGGTGATCTCCACGAGGGAGCCGAGCACGTACACGTCCTGGAGGTCGCGGAGGAGCCCGACGGGACCGGACCGCGTGGACGACAGCGCCTCAGCGTGCAGGCGCTCCGGTTCGTCCTGGGGTCCGCCTCCCCGTACCGCTCGATGACCGGCAGCAGCGCCTCGGCATGGTCCTCGCACTGGTCCGCGAGGGTCCGGCAGAGGTGGAACACGTCCGGTTCCGCGGCGTGCCCCTCGGCGACCTGCCGGAACGACTCGGCGAGCAGCTGCTCCGACCGGTGCAGGAGACCGAGGTAGACCGGGAGCAACATCACCGGCCTCCCTGGTCCTCGGCGCGGGGCGGCTCCGTGGGTCGGATGCGCTCCTCCACCTCGGCGTCGGGCCCGCCGACGGTCTCGGGGACCCGGGCGTCCGGCCGTGCCGGACGGGACGCCGCCGTCGTCGGAGCGGCGGACGGCCCCTCGGCGTCGGCGATCTTCTCCACCCGGACCGCGGCCACCTTGAACAGCGGCTGCTTGGACACCGGGTCCCACTCCGTGGCGGTCAGCTCGTTCGCGGCGGTGGGGCGGCCGTCCGGTCCGACGTCGCCGCGGTCCCAGTAGCCGTAGTGGAACGGCGCGAAGACGGTGCCCTCGCGCACGTCGCCGACCCGTGCCGGCACGACGATCTCCCCGCGCGGCGACCGCACCCGGACCACGTCGCCCTCGGAGACGTCGAGCCGAGCGGCGTCCGCGACGGACAGTTCCACCCAGGCGCTCGGGGCGGCTCGACGCAGCTGCCGCGCACGGCCGGTCCGGGTGCGGGTGTGGAACTGGTAGACGGTGCGACCGGTCGTGTACCGGAGCGGGAACGCCTCGCTCGGTTCCTCGTGCGGCGGCTGGTAGGCCGCGGGCTTGAGGACGGCTCGGCCGTCGACACGCATCGCCGAGTAGGCGGTCGGGCCGACGGTCGCCCCGGTGAGCAGGTCGTGGCCGTACGTCTCGGCGTCGGCCATGCCGGTGCGGAACACGCCGTCGCCGTAGAGCCGCGCCGTCCCGTCCGGGTGTTCGTCGTTGCACGGCCAGGGGATGCCGCTGCCGCCACGGAGCCGCTCGTAGGTGATCCCCGTGTAGTCGCAGAGCTTCCCGCGCGTGCACTCCTGCCAGGCACGGAAGCCGTCCTCCGGCCCGCTCCAGTCGAGCAGCGGCGCACCGTCGTTCCGCCGGAAGTCCATCCGACGCGCGTAGTCGAGGAAGATGTCGAGGTCGCTCCGTGCCTCCCCCGGCGGCTCGACGGCCTTGTCGGCGAGGTGCACCGTCCGGTTCACGTTCGTGAACGCGCCCTGCTTCTCCCCCCACCCGGCGGCCGGGAGCACGACGTCGGCGAGCATCGCGGTCTCGGTCAGGTAGAGGTCCTGCACGACGAGGAAGAGGCCGTCCTGCGCGAGCACGTCCCGGATGCGCGCCGACTGCGGCATCGAGACCGCCGGGTTCGTCGCGGACACCCAGAGGAACTCGATGGAACCCTGCTCGACGTAGCGGAAGATCTGCATCGCGTGCGTCGGCGGCGACCAGTGCGGGATCCGGTCGACGTCCACGCCCCAGAGTGCCGCGAGCTCGGCCACGTGGTCCGGGTTCTCCCAGTTGCGGAAGCCGGGCAGGTCTCCGTCCGCACCGGTCTCGCGGGTGTTCTGCGCGGTCGGCTGCCCGTTCATCTGCAGGATGCCGCACCCCGGGCGTCCGATCATGCCGCGCAGGAGGTGCAGGTTGTTCACCTGGCAGGCCGCCGCGGTCGCCTGGGACGCCTGGTAGAAGCCCTGCAGCACGGTCGAGAGCACCCGCTCGCTCGTCCCGATGATGCGAGCGGCGGCGCGCACGTCGTCCGCGTCGACACCGCAGGTCTCCGCGACGGCCTCGGGCGTCCACTGCTCGACCGTGCGACGGAGCTCCTCGACGCCGACGGTGTGCGCGGCGACGTACCCCTCGTCGACCCAGCCGTTGTGGAAGAGCTCGCGGACCAGGCCGTTCATCAGCGCCAGGTTCGTCCCCGGTCGGATCGGGAGGTGGACGTCGGCGTGTCTGGCGACTTCGGTCTCGCGGGGGTCGACGCACACCACGAGCGGCCGGTCCGGACCGGCGAGACGGTCCAGCACCCGCATCCAGAGCACCGTCTGGGTCTCGGCCATGTTGTGTCCGTACAGCACGACGGCGTCGCAGGAGTCGATGTCCTCGTAGCTGCCGGGCTGCCCGTCCGAACCGAAGCTCTCCTTCATCGCCGCGGCGGCGGTCGCCGTGCAGAGCCTGGTGTTCCCGTCCATGTGCGGGGTGCCCAGGCCGGCCTTGCCGATGATCCCGAGAGCGTAGTACTCCTCGAGGTACAGCTGGCCGCTCGTGTAGAAGCCGTGGGTCAACGGCCCCTTCTCGTCGAGCAGCTGACGACTGCGGGCGACGATGCGGTCCATCGCGGTGTCCCAGTCCGTCTCGACCAGCTCCCCGTCCACGCGCACGAGCGGCCGGGTCAGCCGGTCGCCGCCCTGCATGCCCTGCCACGAGCCGAAGAGCCCCTTGGGTCCGAGTCGGCCGTGGTTCACCACGTCGGCGGTCCGCCCCCGCACGCCGACCATCCGGCCTCCGCGGACTGCGATGTCGCACGCGCACCCGTTGCTGCAGAGGGTGCACGCGGACTGCACCCAGCGCTCCACGTCGGTCTCGCCGACACCGTCCTCGAGCTTCTGGTCGAGGCGCACCGGCCACAGTGCGTCCCGTCCGAAGGGTGTCCGGGTTCCCCAGACGTCTGCGATCCTGTCCGGCATGCGGTCCTCCTCGCGTCTCTGCAGCCGGACGGTACGCCACCCTCCGTGCCGGGGTCACCAGACAGCGACCGCCCGTCCGACGTGCGAGGATCGTCCGGTGCTCCCCTCCTCCCCCCGCCCGGTCGCGGTCGTCATCGCAGCCATGAGCGAGGAGGTCGCCGCGTTCGCCGGCCTGCTCGGCGGCGTCCCCATCCTCGACGGCCCGGTGGGCGGACACGACGCGCACCACCTGCTCGACGTCGACGGCGCGACCGTCGCCGTGCGGCGCAGCGGCATCGGCTTCACGAACGCCACCGCCGCCGTCGCGCACTGCTTCCACGACTTCGGTGCGGGGATCCCGGTCATCAGCGTCGGGACCGCCGGCGGGCTCATGCACGGCGTCGCGATCGGCGACGTGGTCGTCGGGGACCGCTACGTGAACCTCAACGCCGACGCGACCGCGTTCGGGTACGCGCTCGGTCAGGTGCCGGGCATGCCGACCGGGTACGCGCCGGACGACGACCTGGTCGCGCTCGCCCTCGGGACGGACGCCGGGTACCGCGTCCGGTCGGCGACCATCGGGTCGAGCGAGGTCTTAGTGACGGAGGGAC
>Ga0265780_10009150_pt1 | contig 11926 bp, 10 predicted proteins | sample P1T30metagenome_FD_192432 | JGI IMG/M metagenome (GOLD analysis project Ga0265780, IMG submission 192432) | Plant litter microbial communities from East Loma Ridge, Irvine, California - P1 T30 | ecosystem: Environmental > Terrestrial > Plant litter > Unclassified | place: USA: California... | reverse complement strand
CCTCCCTCGGCGTGAGCCTGAGGTCGATCGACTCGTCGTCGATGCACTTCTTCACGGTCCCGACGGCCGGCACCGGCACGGTGGGCGGCCAGTCGATCGTCAACGTCGACCAGGCCGGGCTCGACGCGGTGAGGCAGGGCCTTGCCGGAGATTCGCTGGACGCATTCGTCGGGCTCCCCAGCGGGGGTTGATTTTCGCTCTCGCGGCTCTACGCTTGATCGCCGCCCTCGGAGCGAGCCTCCCTGCACGCACGCCTTGCGGGCAGACCACGGCGAGCGCGCTCTTCACTTAGCTCATCCAGGTCTGTCAATCCGCAATGCGGGAGCCTCGGCGTCTGTCGGGATCGCGCCTTAGGCACGAGCAGCTAATGCGCTCGGCAGCGCATCAGGCCTGTAGGGGAGGGCCAAGGGCGCCAAGTCGCGAGCACTCGGGGACCGGCTTACGCCGCAGTGCAGCTCCCAGCCTCCCCGACCCTTGCCGATGGACCCGTCAGCGACGACTTGGAATGAGGTCGCGTCCCGCGACGTCCTTGGCGTGGTTGTGGCTTTTAGTTGCCACAGAAACGCTCCGCGCGAGGAGCAAGCCGATCGCCACGATGAGGATCGGATAGACGATGCTCTTGATCTGGCCCAGGGCGTCCGTCCGGAGTCCGTAGGGGAGGTACGACACGAGGAGGGGATAGACGAACGAAGAGACTCGGAACGTCAAGGACGAATCAACTGCCCAGGTGAAGGTCGCCTGGAAGAGCAACCCGAGAAGGACTCCGACGACGACCACGCCCACCAACCCGAAGTTGAGGTACGCCTCCGTGGGCAGAGCGAAGCCGAAACCCTGGTTCGGATCGCTGAACTGGATCAGGTCACGGTACGCACCGGCACCGGTCCCGGTCGGAGCTCCGAATAGGGCGCGGGAGATCGGCCCGGGGGCAAAATACTTGAGTGCGCTCAGGTACGTCCCGCCATTGTAGAAACCGACGGTGCTCGGGACGAGAGACGTCACGTTGGCCGTGAGCAGCTGGGGACTGGAAGTCTGCCAGAGGATCTGCTGAGCGAGGGGATAATCTCCTGCCGCCGAGGTGACGCTTCGGACCTGCCACACCAACATCAAGACGCCAGTGAGGCCCACGGCGCCGACGACGAGCAGCGCGCGTCGGATCTTCCTGCCCATCCTGGCCCTGAACCACACGTACAGGATGATCGGCGCGAGGGCCTCGCCACGGGATCCGAGCAGCAATAGGCTTATCGAGAGTACGCCTCCGATGAGCAGGAAGTCCCATCCGCGAAGGGGCCCCCGGCTGTCCCGGGAGTTGCCGTACATGATGGCCAGCGACCCGACTCCCACGAGGGATTCGCCGAAGACGCCGATGGAGCTCGTTGCGTCGAACGAGGTCTGGTCCGCGCCGTACGCGCTCGAAAAGACCGAGCCTCCTGCGCGCACCTGATAGATCTTAGCGAGGATCGATAAGACGAGGAGCAGTCGGCCGAACTGGACCAGTGTCCGCGGGTTGTCGTTGCCCAGCACGGGTGGACGCGCTGTGCGACCGAGATGACCGCTGTCTTCCTGTCGCGGTTGCCGGAAGAGGTTGTGCAGGTACGTCCCGACCAGGAACGACAGAACAGTGAGGCACATGACCAATGTGGTCATGGGCGTCAACGTGTCGTGACTGATGGATCCGATCCCGTTCCCCGTCACGGCCATGTAGGCCGGGGGAAGGAGGAGCGCGTATATCAAGTACGCGAGAGGGCCCACCCGAGGGTGCAGCAGGGATTCCCACGTTGTGTTCTTCCGCCTGTAGCTCACGACGAGTATTACCAGCGAAGCCAGGATGGTAGCGAAGAGCAGGCCCATCGCCAGGCCTTGTGTACCGGCACTGGACACGAAATAACAAATGCCTAGCGTGGCAACGAGGGCCAACGCTGAACCGACCGCTATCGACGGGGTGGTTGTCTTGATGGCTAGGCTCCTCAGGCTACATCCGTTACTAGAACAAGCCTCTGCAGGGTTGCCAGCGTTGCTAGTCTAGAGCGGTTGCGTAGTTCTAGCCAAGAGCTGCGGGCGTACGACGGGGAGAACCGATGTCAGCGATCATGGTCACGGGGGCCGCAGGCTTCATCGGGACGGCGACCACTCGAGCTCTTCTCGAACTCGGTCACGACGTGGTCGGTGTCGATTCCCTGACCGACTACTACGACGTCACCCTCAAGAATCGCAATCTCAAGTCGATCACGGGCAACGGATTCACCTTCTTGCAGCAGGACCTGCTCGACATGGACCTGCATCGAGCCCTGGACGGCGTCGAGCGTGTCATCCACCTCGCGGGCCAACCAGGTGTTCGCGGATCGTGGGGGCATCAGTTCGACGTCTACACACAGCGCAACGTATTGGCCACTCAGCGGTTACTTGAAGCTGCGAAGGAAGTCGGTCACATAAAGAAGCTCGTCTATGCGTCTTCCTCGTCCATCTATGGAAACGCAGTGGCTCACCCGACGTTCGAGACGTCGGTCCCCAGCCCTGTCTCACCGTACGGGGTGACCAAGCTAGCAGGGGAGCACCTCACGCGGCTGTACGCCTGGAACCACGGTGTGCCGACGATCGCTCTCCGATACTTCACCGTCTACGGTCCGGGTCAGCGCCCCGACATGGCGTTCACACGCTTCATGACGGCGGCTTACACCGGCGGACCCATCACCCTGTTCGGGACGGGTGAGCAGATCCGCGACTTCACGTACATCGATGACGTGGTCAGGGCCAACATCGCGGCCGCGGTCGAGTTTACGGAGCCGGGAATCGCACTCAACGTCGCTGGAGGCAGCAACGTGTCGATGAACACGGTCCTCGCCATGATCGCCGACAAGTCCGGACGCGATCTCAACATCGAGAGACACGCGGCAGTGGCGGGTGACGTCTTCCGGACTGGGGGATCCACGGATGCGATCCAGGAAGCGCTCGGCTGGCAGCCGGCTGTCGCTCTCGAGGTCGGTATCGAGCGACAGCTCGTCTGGGCCGAAAACTTGCTCAGTGAGGCCGTCCAGAGCCGGTAGGCCCCGGCCCTGTTGGGACGAAGTTGGCCTGTAGGAAAGTGACAAGTCGAGATTCTCGAGCTGATTCCTGGATCGCGTGGGCCGACGCAAGGCTCTTGACCGATGTCGCTTCGTAGTAGCCCGGGTCGGATGCCAACGACTTCGTCTTGCGGCTCAGAGCTGCTACGTCGTCGATCGCGACGATGAGGTCCTGCTCGACGAGTTCCCTCGTTCCGCCAGCGTCGGTGCTGACGACGGGCAGGCCCCGCGCTTGTGCTTCCACGAGGGCCCGGGGGAGACCCTCAACCCGACTCGCCGAGACATACACGTGGGCGGCGTCGAGGAGGGCGACGACCTGACGCCGGTCCGAGACGTGGCCATGGAAGTCTACGTCCTCATCGATGCCGAGGTGCCGAGACAGGGCCTGCAACTTCGTGAGCTCGGAACCTCCGCCCACCACATCGAGTTGGACGTCGAGACCCTCCTTCTTTAACCTGGACACGCACTCTAGGAGGACGTCCACGCCCTTGGCAGGGCTGCCCAGGGTCGATACGGTCACCAGGCGGATGCGCTGAGTGTCGGCCCCGAGCGTTCGTGGGCCGGCAACGAAGGAGTCCGCCGTGAGGGCGACGTTGCTCCGTGCGAGGACGGGCACGCCCTCTGCTGCCGGGTACAGTCCTTGTAGCCACGACTGTGTGACGTAGATGACACCCGTGGATCTGCGCACGCACGATCGCGTGATCTGAGCCAGGACCGAGCCCACGACAGAGCCTGCCCGTCCGGGGAGGAAGCTCTGCCCCAGCTGCTGGGGATCGGCAACGACGAGTGAGATGAAGCGGCCTCGAACTCGAAGCGACCGGACGAACAGGAGGAGCGAGAGCGGCTCGGGCAGGCGTCCGATGAAGATGTCGCCTCTCGTGCCTACTTTGGACACAGCGTGGATCACCCTCGGCAAGGTGCGGATCATGTTTTTCAGGCCGTGGTAGTAAGGCAGGCCGAGGACCTCGACTCCGGGGCCGTCGACGCGTCCAGCGGTCGGCTCGGAGGCCAGGCGACGGCGCCCGACGACGGTGACGGAACCGAATGCTTCCGCGAAGGGCGTCCATCTTGCGTACAGCGCCGCTGTGTGCGGGGTATCTGTGTTGCCGTCCAAGTCGGATTGGAGCCGTACCTCAGTCGTGATGTAGATGTTGGGTGTGCGCATTAAACTCGCCTTTTATCGATCTGCGGACTATGGAAAAGCTGAGGAGCGCACATGACCCGACGGCGCCGCAGACGAGGGCGAGGGGAACGCTCGAGGGTGACGCATCGGTCTGAGTGCCGATGACGACGGCTAGGACGATCACCGCCGACGAGGCGACCTTGCTAAGGAGGAGCTCGCGAGCAGCCCCGTCTGCCTTGAGGATGAGGGCGAGAACGGCGGCCACGGCGAGGAAGACGTATTCGACCGATGTGATCTGGATGATGTCCCGCGTCATGCTCCACGTCTCACCGAGGATCCAGTATCCCCACGCGTCGGGCATGGTGAGCATCGCCGTGATCCACATGGCCGTGCAGACGACCGTGCTCACCATGGTGATAATCATCATCCGTCGCCGACGTCGCCTGTCCAAGGCGACGATCCGGGGGAGGACAGCGAAGTCGAGAAAGGTGATCAGGGTGTTCACAGGACCGAACAACGTGCTTGAGCCTCGGAGGCCGCCGATGAGACCCAGGCCGTAGGCGGGAGTGGCAAGGGCGTTCGTGCCCAGGGACGTCGCGTTCGACAACACGACCGTCAGTGTCACTGATTCACGGAGACCACGTTGTGGTCTGAGAACGGAGCCCACCTCGCGCCATGCGGGTGCGGGCCGGAAGGTGACGATGAACACCAGGAGACTCGCGACGACAGCCCCCACCCATGCCCCGAACAGAGCCGCCTGGGGGAGCGCAGGAGTCAGGAAGAGCAGCACGATGCCCGCGAGCCAGACGAAGTCGGCCAGCAGGGCCGTGACAGGACGGCCTGTGGCCAGTGCGAAGTACCTGCTCATGTCCTGGAGCAAGATCAGGGGCGTTGCGAGGGACACGAGGAGAATCGGCAGGAAGTCGTCCATGGGGCCGAGGCCCGAGATGACCCAGGAGATGCCCGCTACGACTACAGCGACAGGCAGGGCAGAGACGAGCAGGCCCGCCCACGCTGCGTTGAACGCCTTCCGCGATGCTTCCTTCCCAAGGGCCGAGGAGAGGGAGATCGGAAGGCCGATGAAGGAACGCGCAGCGCCGAGAAAGAGAGTCAACAGGAGATACGCGACCGAGAACACACCAAAGGACTCGATGTCCAGTTGTCGCGCGAGGACGAGCACCGCAAGCAGGTTCGTTCCACTGGACAAGCCCTGATCAGCGACGGCTGCGAGGAGATCGACGGACCTCGACGCCCGTCTGCCCGGCGGGGCAGCGCTCACTTCCGGATACCGGACCTTTCGTGATGAGTCGCGTAGGTCGACAGGATGCACGCGAGGACTCGATGTGACGTGTCGTCGATGTCGTAGTCGACGGGCGCTGGCGGTGTCTCTCCCGATCGCATCACGTACCGAACGACTTGGCCGATCGTCTGAGCCGACGTTCCGGCCAGCACGATGCTGCCGGTGTCCTCGGCCTCGGGGCGCTCGATGGCGTCACGAAGGGTCACCGCAGGGAACGCCAGCAATGACGATTCCTCGGCGATCGTCCCGCTGTCGGAGAGTACAAGGCGAGCGGCCTTCTGCAGACACACGTAGTCATGGAAGCCGAACGGCTTGTGGAAGAGCAGCCGATCACGGGCACTGTCCAGCTGTTCGAGTCGGAGGCGGGTGCGAGGGTGGGTCGACACGAGCACGGGCAGGTCGTGTTCTTCGCCCACAGCTTGCAGCCCGTCGAGGATGCTCGCCAGACGACCTGCGTGGTCGACATTCTCCTCCCGGTGAAGGCTGACCAGGAAGAACCCGCCAGTGTCGAGGCCCTCGCGCGTCAGTACGTCACTGGCCGCGATGCCTCCCCCGTTCTGAGTGAGCACTTCCTTCATCGGAGATCCTGTCAACCGGACACGGGAAGGACGCAGCCCTTCACGGAGCAAGTTGCGCCGGGCGTGTTCGGTGTACACGAGGTTGTAGTCGGCGACGTGGTCGACCAGCCGACGGTTGGTCTCCTCCGGGACGTTCTCGTCGAAGGACCGGTTGCCAGCCTCCATATGGTAGACGGGAATCTTCATGCGCTTCGCGATGACCGCCGAGATGCTGCTGTTCGTATCGCCGAGGATGAGCATCGCATCTGGCCGTTCCGCCAGCAGCACCTGTTCGGTCTTGACCAGGATCGAGCCCAGCACCGCACCGAGGCTGCTCGTGTCGGCCGCCAGGAAGTGGTCGGGGCGACGCAGACCGAGGTCCTCGAAGAAGACCTCGTTGAGCTCGTAGTCGTAGTTCTGTCCAGTGTGTACGAGTACGTGGTCGACGTTCTCGTCCAGCCGCTTGATGACCGCGGAGAGACGGATGATCTCCGGTCGGGTACCCACGACGGTGAGGACCTTGAGTCGGGGTGTGGGGGTGATCATACGGTCTCCGGGATGGTGTCGGGGGAGGCAGGGTCGAAGATCTCGTTCGACCAGAACATCGTGAACAGGGTGTCGTCACCGGTGTTGGTGATCGAGTGGGCCCAGAAGGTGGGCATGTCCACCGACGTCGGTGCCGTGCCGTCGACGGTGACGGCGACGACCTCGTCGGTGAAGAGACGGCGAAGTCGTATCTCGCCTGCGCCGGCGAGGACCGTGAACCGTTCCATCTTGCGACGATGATAATGCTGGCCCCGCGTCACACCGGGTGCCGTCGTCGAGAACGACGTCTGGCCCTGCCCGCCGTAGGACCGGATCACCTCGGTGAAGCTGCCGCGGGCGTCTGTGTTCTGCGTGAGCGGCAGCCTGGGCGACACCTCGAAGGCGAAGGACCGGTAGGTGTTGAACAGGTCGCGGTCGAAGTTGGACGAGAGAGCGGGGACGTCGCCGCGCGCGTACGCGCTCGCGAACCCCTCGAGCCTGGCGAGCAAGCCCGACACCGACGACACGTGCACGTCAGCAGCCAGCTCAGCAGGCGACCGGCCCTCGATGAGCGCCTCCGCCGCCAGCTGGGCGTGCAGGAGCGAGAGATCCCGGTCCACGTCGACCGTCGGCGTCTCGCCCCGGCTCAACAGGTGACAGAAGGTCGCGGTGACGGAGTTGTAGAAGGGCCGGCCGTGTTCCCCGAACAGGTTGGGCAGACGGAGGTCTACGAAGCGAGCCCCGACCTCCTCGGCGGCGAGACGGATGATCTCGGCCGACTCCTCCTTAGCGCTGGCGTAGACGGACCCGTTGCCGACCTGGCTGGAGCTGGCGAACACGACGAGCGCAGGGGGCGAGTCCACGGTTCGGAGGACACTGGCCGTCTGCTCGGCGAAGAGGACGTTGCCCTCACGAACCTCGTCGTCCGTGCCTCGGTTGACCCCGGCGAGCAGGATGAGCTTCTCGGCCCCCGTGACGGCTGCCGCCGCCATGGTGAGGTCGAAGGACTCGCCCACGGAGAACGACTGCACATCTCGCTCACCCACGGAGTGCAGGTACGCGCGGGTGTGCCAGCCGAGGAAACCGCCGGCGCCGGTCATGGCGACCGTCATGCCCGGCGAGCCGTCGCGTCGATGCCGGCGAGCGCGAGCTCGGACCGCACCTCGGGGAGGTCGAGCAGCATCTGCTCGACCTCGGACACGGTCATGCGTTCGACGGTGTGGGAGTCGTAGTCCGCGTACTCCGTCTGCCGGGGATCGCCCTCCTCGAAGAACGCCCCGTAGTTCAGGTCCCGCTTGTCCGCCGTGATGCGGAAGTAGTCGCCCATGTCCTCGGCGCGGGCGAGCTCCTCGCGGTTGGCGAGCGCCTCCGAGACCTTCTCCGCGTGGCGGGTGCCGATCACCTGGACCGTGCGGTCGCTCTGGAACAAGTTGATGACTGCCTGCGCGAGGTCGCCCATGGTGCAGGCAGCGGCCTTCCGGATGAAGAGGTCGCCCTGCCGCGCATTGCGGAACGCGTGCTCGACGAGGTCCACGGACGAGGGCAGCGACATCATGAACCTGGTCATGGAGGGGTCGGTCACGGTGAGATGCTTGCCGGCCTTGAGCTGCGAGATGAAGAGTGGGATGACCGAGCCGCGCGAGTACATGACGTTGCCGTATCGGACGCACGACACCGTCGTGACGGCGTTCGGGTTGTTGAGACCGTGCGACTGCGCGACCTTCTCCATCATCGCCTTGCTCATGCCCATGGCGTTGACGGGGTAGACGGCCTTGTCTGTGCTCAGGCACACGAGGGACGTCACGCCTGCGGCTTCGCTGGCCCGGACGACGTTCTCGCTGCCGAGGACGTTCGTCTTGACCGCCTCAATGGGGAAGAACTCGCACGACGGCACCTGCTTCAGGGCCGCTGCGTGGAACACGTAGTCGACATCCCGCGTGGCCCGTTCGACGCTCAGGTAGTCGCGCACGTCCCCGACGTAGAAGCGCACACGAGCGTCGCCCAGATCATGGCGCATCTGGTCCTGCTTGGCCTCGTCGCGGCTGAGGATGCGCACCTGTCCGACATCGCTCGAGAGCAGCTTCTGCGCCACGGTCCGCCCGAACGACCCCGTGCCGCCTGTGATGAGCACCGATTTGCCGGCGTAGTTCTGGTTATTCGTCACGTCGTTCATCTCTTGTCTCCTCGTGGTCGTTCGGTGTCACGGCGGCGCTCGTCGGTCCTCGTGAGACAGCTCGGAGGATCTTCTCGATGGCCGAGACGCCGGCCTCTTCTGACATGTGTCGCTCGTAGAAGCGCCGGGCTCTCGAGGCCATGGCCGTCCTCTCGGCCGCCGTCGTCGACGCAGCGCGACGGATGGCGGCCGCGAGCGCGGCGGCGTCCGACGGCGGGGCGGTGAAGCCGAGGCCCTCACCGCCGACGAGGTCCGAGACGTCACCGTGGACCGTGGTGATGACGGGAACCCCGGCCGCCAGTGAGTTCTGCAGCTTCGACGGGATCGTCCCCCGGAAGATATCCAGCCCTTTCAGGGTGACGAACTGGAAGTCGCTCCGTGCGTTCAGATCTTGCATCTCGACGGGGTCGAGGCGGCCGGTGAACGTGACCCGGGCCTCCGCTTGGAGCGTCACCTGCTCGCGAAGCTCCGCCTCGAGCACACCTGCGCCCGCGATGACCAGCTCGACGTCCGGGACGTCTGAGCACAAGGAGAAAGCCTCGATCAGCACCGACAGGTCTTGCAGCTCTCCGAGGTTGCCCGCGTAGACGAACGTCGTCCCCGGTCGTGAGACGTCGAGCTGCTCACTGACCTCGGGCCGGTCGTCCACGACGTCGTGGGGAGACCAGTTCAGCACCACGGAAGACGCCGACGGCTCCGCTCCTCGCGAGCGGAGCATCGCGAGCATCGACGGCGCGATGGCGACGACGTGTCCGGCCCTCCGGTAGCTGGAGGCCAGCCACGGCGTCAGCACGCGGCGGATCAGACCTGAGGCGCGCCCGTGGACCATCCCCGACCCCGTGATGGACTCGGGCCACAGGTCCTGGACGTGCAGGACGTACGGCGTCCCGAAGAGCCGCTTCCACAGGGCAGGTCCGATGCCCGCCGTCATCTGCGTCGCGTAGACGTAGACGACGTCGGCACGTCTGCCCGTCCTGAGGCGCAGGGACGACGTCATGGCGAACGACGCGTAGTTCAGCAGCCGACCGAGGGCTGACGTGCTGTGGCTGATGACCAGAGGCACCCGGTGGACGGTGACGTCGCCCTGGCGCTCGGTGTGCCGCACGCGCTGACGGTGGTGGGGGAAGATCTCGCCCTCCGGGTAGTTGGGCCAGCCTGTCACGACCTCGACCTCGTGCCCCCGGCGGCTGAGCTCGTCGGCGAGCGTCACGGGGATCGAAACGCGCTCGGGCCGGAAGTACTGGCTGACGATCAAGATGCGGAGCGGCGCGTCAGCATATATCGCGCTCATTGGGCAGGGACTCCGACCACCGTGCGACCGGGCGGCACGTCACGGGTCACGCAGGCCGCGGCTCCCACCACGGCCCCGGCGCCGATCATGAGTCCCTGCAGGACGACGGAGGCGGCTCCCAGCAGGACCCCGTCGCCGACGACCACCGAGCCCGAGACGACGGCGGCGGGGTTGACGGAGACCGCCTGGCCCAGCGTCGCGTCGTGGCCGATGGTCGCGTTCGGGTTCACGTGCGTGTGACGCCCCAGCATGACGTTGGCGGACACCACGGCGCCCGCGCAGACGACCACGCCTGGTTCCGCGACCGTGTCGGTCCCGAGGCTCGCGAGAGGATGGACGAGCGCCGGGGCCGGCGGGACGTCGTGCGGGACCCGGGCTGCGATGTCGAGTCGGGCCGCGGGATCGCCGATTGCGACGACGTACGCGTCAACATCGCGCAGGGTGCCGTCGACCAGGTCGCTCACGGTCCCGATCACGTCCACGCCGCGGCGAGCCAGGATGTCACGGGACTCCGAGCCGGGGCGGTCGTCGAGGACGCCGAGCAGCTCGAAGCCGCCGGGCGTCGTCTGCTCGAGCGCGTCCAGCACGTCGAGCGTCTCGCGCGCGAAACCACCGGCGCCGATGACGACGAGTCGCGTGCTCACGCCACGCCCTCCCGTGATCCTCGGAACTCCTCCGTCGTCACGGAGCCCTCCGCCGTCACGCCGTCGCGACGAACGACCTTGGCGACGGTCTTGACCAGGATGCCGACATCACCGGCGAACGACCGAGTCTCTACGTACCGGACATCCATCTCCAGCTTGTCCTCCCACGAGATCGCGTTGCGTCCGTTGACCTGGGCGAGGCCGGTCACGCCAGGGCGGACGTCGTGACGCCGCGCCTGCCGGGGGGAGTAGCGGTCGAGGTAGCGCACGAGCAGCGGGCGCGGCCCGACGAGGCTCATGTCGCCGCGCAGCACGTTCCACAGCGTGGGCAGCTCGTCCAGGCTCGTCGACCGCAGCAGGGCGCCGAGGGTCGTCAGGCGGTCCTCGTCGGTCACCAAACCGCGAGCTTCGTCGAGGGGCAACATCGTGCGGAACTTGACGAGGTCGAAGACGACACCGTCCTTGCCTGGCCGAGGCTGCACGAAGAACACCGGCCGGCCCAGCCGACGGGCGACGACCGCTGCCAGGATCAGCTGCGCCGGCGCCGTCACGATGAGCCCGACCCCCGAGACCACGATGTCGAGCGTCCTCTTGGCCACGTCGCTCCCCGACGTCATGCGGCGTCCAGGAAGGACCGTATGCGGTCCTCCACCCGGTCTCGCTGGCGTGCGTCGAGCGCAGACCCGCTCGGGAGCGTCAGACCGCGCTCGAAGAGCATCTGAGACGCCCCGTTCACCCGTGCAGGTGCGGCGGAGAAGACGGGCTGCAGGTGCATGGGCTTCCACAGGGGGCGGGACTCGATCTGCACCTCGGCGAGCCACCCCGACAGGTTCGCGGCTGTCCATCCGGTGACCTCGTGATCCACGAGGATCGACGTCAGCCACACGTTGTCGTGCTCATCGCCCTCGCGGCCGAACACCTCGACCCCGTCGACGTCGGCGAAGAGGTCGCTGTAGAGCTGCCGCATCTCGCGGCGCCGTCCGATCATCTCGTCGAGCCGCGACAGCTGGGCACGGCCGAGGGCGGCCAGGAGGTTGCTGAGCCGGTAGTTGTAGCCGACCTCCGTGTGCTCGTAGTGCGCCACGGGCTGACGGGCCTGGGTGGACAGGTAGCGCACCCGGATCGCGTGGTCCTCGTCGTCGGTGAGCAGCATGCCCCCGCCCGAGGTGGTCATGATCTTGTTGCCGTTGAACGAGACGACGGAGGCGTCGCCGAACGACCCGGCAGCACGGCCGGCGTGCATCGCCCCGAGCG
>Ga0265780_10009149_pt1 | contig 11926 bp, 9 predicted proteins | sample P1T30metagenome_FD_192432 | JGI IMG/M metagenome (GOLD analysis project Ga0265780, IMG submission 192432) | Plant litter microbial communities from East Loma Ridge, Irvine, California - P1 T30 | ecosystem: Environmental > Terrestrial > Plant litter > Unclassified | place: USA: California... | reverse complement strand
GTTGAGACCTCGGGGCCTTCCAAAGAGATTTTCTTATCACGCGCTACGAAATAATCGTCCGCTTTGGTTGTTGAGTCAAACACGTTGTGGGCAAGAAGTCGTTTAGCTGTTGCACAGACGACGTCTATGCCGTATTGCTGTAACAGCAATTTAACCCACATGAAGTTTCTGCAATCATTTATACGTGTACGGATCTTATTTGCTTTGCGTAGTCGACTAAAGCTTTCCGAGAAATGTGTCCTCAAAGCCATATATATGATTTTGTCTTGGGAGTTCCCCGGTTCGTTGCGGACCAAGTCGGTTGAACCTCTGTACTTTGACATTTGCGATGTGGATGTGTCTGGTATCATTGACTACCTCAGACGGTAAATCAGAGGTTCGACTTATATATAAATCTTACTTTGATCTGTGATCACCTCGATCTCAACGTAAGCCATAACGAGTAACCATAAGATGTGCAATTCGCTACCGTCAGCGCGTCGTGATATGGAAACGTGTGGCTCATTCGGGGAGCGCACTTTACATCGATCTTCGTGTTATAGTGAAGAACAGATAACACACGTTACACCTTGCTCTGATCAGTACGGTTACAAAGTGCGTCGGAACGATTGATTGAATATGCCGAGCGCGAGAAGTCGCCGGACCCTTATGCCTACGCACTACAACTTGAGTTTGTAGAGGACGTAAGGTTCGTTCTATTTACTCGAAGCGAACTCGAAAGTGCATCGCGTAGTCAATCTCACGTTGTACATAGGTAATCCGGATGAAAGGGCAGAATCTAATTAGGGATGTAATAGGGCAAAGTTGTGGTGCTTGTAACACCAGTTTCATATAACTCGATTATTGAAAGTGAGTCATTGCTGTAGCATTAGAATCAAAAATCAATGGAGATCAGAATGATTAGCCTAGTCGCCTTCTAGTGAATAGATGTCATCTTGTTATCAAGCGCGCCTTTCGTCACAAAGCTACACGTTGAAGTCGCGGATTATAGAGCAAACCTCGGTCCCAGCCAACTAGGGAGACGGCGAAAGTTTCAATTGTCTGAGCTGCGAGGGGACCAAACCACACAGATGTCTCATCTCATACGAAGGCTATATAGCTTTAATGCGATAGCTTCAGCACAGCATGATGAGAACATTGCGCATTCGTATCTTGTCATGGGTTTCTGAATATATAAAGGGGAACGCGGAGCTTCTAAACCGTTGAATGAGACGTCACTGACTAACTTATAGCTATACAACATCGGGTAATTCAAGTTTGCTAACCACAACTCATCAAGCTGCACTGGCGTCAACCGATACGGGTTTGTATACGCAAAGATCTCATAGTCAATATTTCCTGTTGCTTAGAGGTCCGGATATGAACTAACGATGAGATTCTCAAGCTCAGTTTCAAGAGATCTCAAGTCGATCGGACTTCTCAACCCTCCAAGGCTAAGGAACTCGAAGCATATCTGGACCGAGTATAGCGGTATCGACTCAAACCGTAGCAAGTTCCGCAAACCTGTTTCATTGTATCGGCGACCGAGATCTAATGAGTAGAACAGTCCAAACACCAGCAAGTACCTCACGCCTCGTGCCGTCAATAGCGCTCCAGGTGTGATGAATCCAGCTGTTATGGACTCTATTATGACGTTTCGAATCGCATTAGCTTGCGTCGCCGTCAGAATCGCAATGAAGTTGCTAAAAGTATCGCAAGTATCAAAGACGATGGTGTTGAGCATAAAAGGTATCAAAGCCGCTTCATTATGCACTTGTCGGCATGTCAAGAGTAATCCCAGCGATATTGCGCGCTTCTGTCCATGTAATGGTACATCTTTATGTCGTCTGCGTTCTTGCTTCTCATGACAGTAGTGATGAGGTGACCACGGAGTAATGTTGTGACCGTCACCACATGACCTCTTGATCTCCTTAGATCGACGTCTGTAAGAGTCAGGATCTCCGCATATTCTACCTCGGAGCTTTTTTTTGGTAACGTGTAAGTGTAGACCTCCTAGGGCGAGGCGGAATATCAGGTTCCGAACCTCGGGAGGAAGGTGGAGTAACGTCAGCTCCATGTCGGGTAAAAAGCTTACAAGAGCTAGGTGGAGCTCGAAGAATTGCCTAGGGGTAGGACAGATAGAGATCTATGTAGCTTATCTTTCTTGCGCGTAGGAAACCCGTGTCAACGACCAAGACATGACTATACCATATGGCTTACGAGGATACTCGTTCTCATAATTTCTTTTAGCGTACTTATTCGTCATTAAAAAACATCATATGGCGGCGGCCACGATTGAGTGCGTAGACGAGGATGTGGCTCCCTGATGCCATCTTTTAGTAGTAGCAAAATCGTCTTCCTTAATATTGCTTTTACTGCGCCGTCCACACAGGCTACACTCCCGCAGATAGCTTCTAAGATACATCTTTTCTCCGGAAAGCCACATCCTCTCGCTACCTTACACTTGTAAAGACAATGATCTCAGAAGTGAAGCTTGCGGTGGATAACAGTGGCGTAGCCAGTGTCAAGTATCAACTGAAACTCCAAATCAAACGATTTGACGACGATGCGGGAGGCCGAAATGAACCAGCTTATGGCCTGAGCATAGGAAGCAGCCACTAGTAATGTAAAGGTTTACGATGTAAGCTCCACCGTAAATAACCTCTACGACGGTAAATAATTTTGAGTTGACAGACCGGGAGATGCAATCATGGTATCCGATTGACTTCAAAAAAGCTACACTCGGATTCAAATTTGAAGCCGATCTGGCAACCTCCCGTGGTGCGCACAGCGAGATTCTGTTTTGGAAAAAATTGTGTCGGTCTCGTATTTGTCAATATGTCACTAGATCAGTTCTCGTTATAGGAACGACGTTTACGCCATAGCCATCGCTGTAATAGCTTGTCCGACTATGTCGGTATAAACTACCCCTTAGAGGGTCACCAACGTCAAATAATGCAGTGTAAGACGCAGCTTCAAAACCCATGAACCATACCACGCATCTCTTCTGCGATCTCCTTCAAACTGGATGACCTCCACTTTGGACTATCGCAGCCGCTGCAACTTGGTGAACACTCCTCCACGATTGCGCAGAGCGGTGTGGGGGCTGCGTTCATACGGACGGGATCATCCGACCAATTGCTGATATCTGTCAAGGTGTTAGAAGTAAGTCTGACCGAAGTCTAGATAATATATGACCTTTTGATAGCCCCCTTAACAGCCAGAGGAGACGATCCGAGACTTTGATAGAGGCATTTTGTTCCACCAAGCTACGCACTTCGCGTGCATAATGTTCGAGTTCCACTCTCGTGGCAATACAAGGCGTCATGTCGCTTTCTGCGAGATCTAACAAGAGCTTCGCTACCTCAACAGCCTTCGCCCTAGCTCGCAAGGACTCCATTAGTAGATAACCAAATGCCAATGTTTATTAGAAAAAGTGATTCGAGTACGAGGACGTCCAGAAATGTCTGGTCTGTTTATCAAGACGAGCTTACAAGAGCGAGCCGGGCTGTCGATTCTTACTTGGGCCCAAGTGACATGATACCTGTAGTGATCAGTTTCATCTTGGAAGATTCATTCAAAAAGAGATTACCAAGTCGAGTCAGCTAGTGCAGGTTCACTACGCAAGCCATGTCGCTGCTATTTGATGAAGCATCCAGTACAACATAAGCGAGCTCTGATATACATTGCACAGATTACTTTATATTATTTACCCTTTAAGCTAGGATGCATATTGGAACAAATTAACGATCTCTAGCAATGCCGTGATCTCAGATCATCTGTGTTATTACACAATAATCCGACTCGATAAGCGACACATGGTGCTCTATGTGCGACTGCGTTGCTTCCAACCGAGTAGGGACCGGCTGCGTATGCAACCTGTAGAAATTGCAAAACTCGGCATGCGAGCGCCTCGATGTGCGACTACTGTATAAGACTGGCGACTAGGTGCTGCATCCGTAGCTTTGAAGTGAGTCCAAGGATCAAACTCACCTTTGCCCTCTCATGTCGATCTTCTGGAGCCAATCGGAGATTGGGCTTACATTTACTTGCCGGCTATTACCAGCGATGCTGACTATGGGAGACACGTTTTCTACGATATTGTACTTTGCAAATTGGGCTCTATCCCGGCACTGTTGTGGAGTCGCAGCGGAGCCAATAGGATGCCACGGCTACATTCTCCGACAAGTGACAACAAGCGATACTAGCCATCGGAGAGAGTATGTGCGATCAAGCCGAAACCGCGACCTCCTGTAAAAACATCGCTCGCTACTGGATTAGCAGGTCTCCCAACCCCACGTCTCTAACAACCGCTGACAGCCTGTCATCAATTTTTTTTCGGCCCGGTCGTTCGGCGGAAAACGTTTTCGGCCGCTCGGACTTGCTTTGCCGAGATTTTCTAGATCCAACCGGAAGTCGCAGTTATGATCTTCGGCCGAATACATGCGATTTGATAGTCGAACGGATTTCGTAGGCTGAAGTCGATATTTCAGATTACCGTATCTGCGTGGTCGACTACCGTATCATGTGTGTGTCAGAAGCCTTGAGCGGAAACAGGAGGTCAGATGCAAGTAGACTAACGCTTAGCAGATACGCATGTCGATGCGACAGAAGCTAAACATAGCGCGATATACACCAAGCATCGTCGGGTATCATGTCACATAGATGTGACCTAAGCTAGTGACTCCCCTAAAAGACGATTTGCTAGCTGCTATGAAGGTCTAGTCTACAAATGGTGGATAACGTACGGGAACTCAATGAGATCCACTTCAATGCGCCTCTCGATACTACAGCAATAACTGACAACGAAGCAAAAGACTTTCTTATCTAAGGACAGTCAAAACATGCTACAACATCTCTTGAGTTTCGGCTTCTCACAGGAAAGCGATGAGGACTACATCTCGAGGGTCATCGACGGATGGGACAGAGACACAGCCCAGGTGGAAGCACACGGCATAGATGAACATGAAACTCCGACAGATACTGCCTCTCCACCAGGTATATCCACTTCGCCGCCACGTAGGAGCCAGCGACTTAAAGACCGCAAATCCAATGCTAAGTTCGTGACTTCACGCCCACAACTTCAATAGTCTGATGGTCTCTATTCGATCAAAAGAAGCTCGTCGAGGCACAATACAGATGCCGGTACTTCCTGTTCATCATCTTATCGACGACTCCGCAAAGCATGTCGGTGCACCCATAAATTGCAACGTCGTGCTGCACGATTGCACGGGCGGTCTCAGATGAGAAACGCGACGTTAGCAAAACAGTACGTCAGGCGACAAGTTTTTGGAGCATACTAGAATTAGAACCAGGCTTCCTCGACATCACATTACTTTTGATCTACCGTCAGCGCGCAAAAGCTGCGGTCTCAGAGCTCGCTTATAAGGTTCACTTCGCCTTTAGGAACCTACTTTTTGTCATTAGTATACCTACAATGCACTATAATTGAGCTTAGCTCATCTATGACTGTTGTCTGGAGACCTGAAAAATCGATTGTAATCTGTCACTCAGACTCTGAGTGGGTGGCGGTAGATAAAGTCCCCTGTCAAACTAGAAGGAAAGGTTCTATTTACTAACTTGATATCCTGACTGGTTTATCTGCCACATTCTAGCTTAGAAAAAGTGCCTTTCTTTCTGCTACTCAAAAGCTCCGCGTCTTTGCTAAACGCTACCTAGGAGGATATACTGCAGCCTTGTGCATGGTTTTCCAATTCTTGCTACTCTTAACCCCATGTCTTTAGCAGCCTTGCCGCAAGAGCTACGTGATAAAATACTCGAGTTTTGTGTCTGCTCGGGGCGAGGATCTGCGATTGGCAATCGAGATGGGGATGGAGTACAGTCCGTCTCATACAGCTGCGTACCACTCCCACAGCTTCGAACGACTAACAAACAACTTTGGGTAGAGGCTTCTCTTGCGTGGGCAAGAACGCATTCTGCAAGGCTGCTAGTATCCGTACGACCGAGTGTTGAGTATAGGATGAGCTTAGCACCGCCTAGCCACTGGGTGTCATCGTCTACGAAGTCGATCCAAGTAATCGTTCGCATCGCGACTTGTCAGTATGAATGGGCAAGACCAACATCAGTCCGCTTGAAAGATGTTCTGGACTCAACTCTTGCATGGGGCCTTGAAGATATGTTAGGCCTACGTCGGTTTACGCGTATCGATCTAAAGATATTTTTGGCTCACTGGATGCATACCAAAGATGTCTTGGACTCACTCACTAAATCGTTGGGAAACTGTACCGTTACGGACTTGAAACCACCCCAAGTCGTTCCTTTCGATCGCTGGGAATCTCGCGGCCGTGTCACTATAATTTTCGAAAAGAGTAAAGACACATCTAGCCCCATTTCGGGAACTATTTCTGTACTCATACCGGAAGTGAGGGTGTAGCTACATACGGGCTGTTCAACTAGATTGTATGAGATAGGGTCGAGTAGAGTAGGTGTAAATATTTGCCGACTTGCGGAACACATCCAACTTGCGATAGCTATCAGGAATCATAACCGTACAGTACCTCAATCGCCGCTCTGAGAGTATCAGCGCGGGAATGAGAGTACTAGGATCAGTCTTCCGTCTTAGGCGTACTGGATTATCATATTCTTTGATAACCCTCATAAAGCTCAAAGACTTGTTTTTAGTAAGCGCGGGATGGAAGTCTTACCTAGTAAGCGGTCTTTATTTTTCTTTCTAACCAGAGATCAGGAGTAGAATAGCGTTGAAGAGACTATACGCAAATCCAGGACTAACGAATTATCGCGAGAATTGCAGTGGTAGTCATGGTAAGAGACAATCACGTGATCGTTTTCGCTAAGTATAGAGCCTTCGAATGGAGCGAATGAAGTTAGTATAGAAAATCTGTACTTAAGGAATATTCAGGTAAAGTGTAGCAAAAGGCTTTGTTGCTGTAGTCTTCACATTTTTCGCTATTGACCGCGCTTGTATCCTTCGTGTGGCTCCGGAATTGACGACCGACTAAGCTTCAAAGTACTGTAAAAATTACCTAGCACGTAAAGTCTCCGTAGATTACCGAAAGTGGAAGTCATACTAATTCTCATAATTAAGCTGCTGCATTTTGCTTTGTAAAGTAGCTCGTAGACTGCTCTTCATCCTACGTCTAAATATCAATAACAAAGAATCGATAGAGACATACTAATCCTCAGCTAGTAATCTATATAACAGCGTTTGGCGTGTGTTAGTCACGGACGTATAGTGGTTCCTACCGCGGCGAACAGCCGGTTGCAGAGAAAGCTCATACTAGCTACCATGTTTTGCGCGGCTGTCTACGCTGTGTCCACCCTTTTCCTATGCTTATACTTACTCGAGACGAGCTCTAAACAATGACGTTCGACGCTCTACTGCATTTGATACGTGATTTGCTTTCTAGGATCAGATGATGCGAGCGGCGACATATCATGAATCAGGGACGTGAAGCCATTAATGCACGCTAACAAGCATGAGATTTTGCCCGCACATACTTGTCCATTGTTAGGGAATGTATTTCCCCCTTCGACACAACCACCAGGCTATGTACCGCGTGATAGCAGATTTCATGATTGCGCTTTATTCCAAGATGACGGCACAGCAAAGACGATTACTCGAATAGATAGATTGTACACAAGATAGACAGAAAGCGGTGGCTACGTATGAAAATGCAACAACGTTCATCACGCGGCCGTGAAACATCCCTACTGATTAGCTATTAGTACTCTCGGTGAAGTACTTCCGCTTTCTTACGATGCAGATTTCTGGCTCACTAGGCGGTCTTGTGCAAGGGAGCGACCCCAGTTTCCTCGGGAAACCACTTATACTCGCTCTTTTCTTCCCACTAACCAACTCGATATCGATCGCCGCAGTCATAGGATTGCTGTCCAGCTGCACAGTACAGGGTAGGTTCGACACATCCGCGAACGATGTCGAACCATCAATAAGAAGCCGTGCGTCAGGCCATTTCTCCAGTATCTTACTTGCATCCTCACCGAGACGACAGCATAAGGTCAACGATGTTGCGAGTCTATCGGAGTGGGAAGAGGTCTGGATGGCATGGCAGAAGAAAGTATTAGCCAGGAGTTGCCATGCGCATTTCGATATGCTGTCTTGTAGAGTCTGATCGTCGTTTATGATGCATCTCACCCTAGAGAGCAATGATAGCATCGATTTCACATCATCCAGACTGATGTCGTCGATGTCCAACTTCGGATCAAGCCTGATGTAACTGTCTGAGTAATCTCCCCACAGGGCTCGAACCTCTTCCTCCTTAGCAGGGTAAGTTTTGTACATCAGGGTTTTGAACAGCCTCGCTACAACATTGTCGCCCATCGATATCATACGCATATCTCCACAGCCGACTGAGACTAAGAAGTTCTCATCGGGTCTGCAAGACCAAAGCTTAGCACCTTCTCTCCGCGCGATTGCCGCGGGATTGTTGTGCAATATACCTCCGTCCAGGAAAGATTGACCGCCGAGGCGCATTTCAGAGAGGTACCTAAAACAAAGTGTTAATGATACTACAACCTCTAGATCGAGACACCAACTCACCCCGGAGCCGCAGAAGTGCATCGAGCCCTACAGATATGGTTAGTTTGTTTCGCAAAATTTGGTTATTAGAACACCTTACGCTTCCCAAACTCGGACACGATGGCCCTCTCGGTTGCCAAACCATCTATACGTTTCTTCTGGTTCGTGACCACTCTTGTTGTATGTCGTTAGTAACTCGCACATCGGGGAACTTGCATCCGTGGCTGTCAACGCCACCTTCGGTCCGGGATCGCGTGGCGCGATGAGCTCTGTTTTGGGCCCAAAAGCGTCCTGTAGTATCTTCTCCAGGGAGGCTGAGTCGTACGCGCCGCTATTCATCATGAACTTGGCTGCCTTGTAGACCAGTGGATACCAACCGCCAGTCCAGTCAGAAAGTGTCTTGGCTATACCATCGGGGGTCTCGAAGACCTTCTGGGCAAGATCAATGAGTTGCGTCTGGCACTTTTGAACAGGCCACCTGTTGACGCCGAGACTCAGCGCTATGATGCCACCTGTGATACTATCAGTAAGGTGAGAGAGAGCGTGGCAGATTTTGACAAACCAATACTGGAACCAACTATGAGATCAAAGAAGCGCATCAATGGCAGACCCAGCCCGATTTCGTTTTCGATGCAGCTAAGAATCTCCAACTGGATAAGTCCTCTCACTCCTCCTCCGTCCAAGGCTAGGATGGAGCCCCTTGCTGACGGTGGAATAACCTGTGCTTTCCACTCGTCAAACCTGCAATCGCAAACGTGACATTTTCGTATGGACACCGTGCAGGTATTGTAGCAGTAGCCCTCGCACTGCTGCAAGCATGAGTGGCACATTCCGTGTTGTCCGCACGGAAGCAAAGAGTCCCACTGATTGATCAAACAGGTAGCACAGCTATAGCCAAAATCTTTACCACGGAGTAAGGTCTCGTAACTTCTTACTCTGACGACGTGGCTACTAAAGGGACTGTCAGCAGAAGCGCTTGTCAGTATTGAACGAAAACTTCTTCGAAGTTTTGATGTGATCATGTCAATATCCTTGTCCACCATAGTGGGAATCGTCGACCTGATCATGAATTCAATAGTTTCTTTGTATCTGCAGTCGAAATGCGTCTCGGCGAAATGTATCTTCTTGTCTGCAACGCGGCGGAGTCTTTCCGGTCTGTAAGTCCAGTGGCGGGATTGTCGTGCGTGATGGCAGAGGTACGAAGCGATAAGAATAATAGGATCATTTGTCGGGCTCTTCAGGCCGTCTTCGTCGAAGAGTACTCTGTGAAATGACTTGCCACCGTCGTGGCACGTCCATGGCTCTGTCACAGCAGCGGCTATGGAAAAAGGCGATAGTGTTTCTTGATTAGTACGACCGATGAGGCGAGCTCGAATAGAGATGAAATCGGCAGCGCTCCACAGTTTGCCGACGGCTTCTCTTTGCAGACGTCCGATGTTTGCTGCTCGGCGCAACGCAATTCCAAGCTCGCCCGGCTTCGAAGGGTCTAAAATCTCAAGATCTTGGAAAGCATCGTTGACCAGCTCTAACCTATTCATGTTGCTTGCCTTTTGGTTTTCTAAGCATTCATAAAGAAAGTCGTCGCGCGCCTGCTGCCGGTTGTTATAATCATGGGCGGCCCAAGCGTAAGCGAACGGTCTGTTCCTCTCCACGGCAAAATCGCCGCCACAGGCAGATATCCAGTCCAGATATGGATCGATAATCTCGCTGAAGTTTTTACCCACAAAGCAGACTGCGTCACTGAGCAGATGATCAGCTTGAATTGTCTTACAGAGTTCACCATCCGAGCGAGGCTTGAAGTCTTCCGGATCGCGATAGAGAACCGTTATGTTTTGATTCCCGAAAGATTTTTCAAGGTCTTCAAGTTCCTTGCAGTCGAGGAAATCCCTTGCGACCACAATAGTCGCAACAGACTTGAAGAGATGCGTTTGCAATACCGTCATTTGTGATTCAGGAGAGGTCATTCCTGAGAGTTCTGGGTCGAGACCGATATATATTACTCCCAACATGTCAGCTAATTTCAGATGACAATCGCCAATGTATGACACCGTCGGTCGCAACCCAAGCTGAGTGCCAGTGGAAACAGGCGTCACGAATTCGCGACACTCCACGATCAAATGCGAGATGTCAAGGTACGGCTCATCTTCCACGGTGTTGAACCTTCTAGTATCCAAGTAACAGTTATCATTGCTTGACAGGAGGCACTTCACCATCGCCGTCAAAGCAGCGTAGCGATCGGATCCGTTGCTTATGTTACTGCTTACACAGATCCAAGGCTCTGATGAGAAAGATCTGAGGGTTTTGCGAGCTCTTCTGCAAGAAGCTGATGCGTCAAGCTTGATAAGTACCAAGGATTCAGGTTCAGATAGAGGCATCATTCCAGCAGTTATCGCTGCAAGTTTTCGAGGTCGACTGACCGAGTCTGATATCCGCATGCTCATCTCATTCCTCAGAAGCCACTTTGTGGTATTACTTTAGCTATACCATTCGCGCTCCGTTTGGAAAGATTAATTGCCTTCATAAACATAGATCCGCCCATTCAGATTCGATGTGCTTACTCCGCGTTGTATTCACAGTAAATGAAGCAGAAAATTGAATCAACGGGAACTCGAGATAACTCATCAATATGCATCCCTACAACGGGAGACATCGGTTATATCGAGACAAGCTTGCCTAGCTAGAATTCTACCACGAGACACATACACCTGAATTGTAAATTACATGCAGCCCGGCACGGTATTGTCGTGCCACACACGACGGGGCAAGTCCTTTTCTATCGAGACGCACGTCAGCTCTACCCCGATTGTCTCTATCTCACATGATCGCTACTACGCGGAGCTAACATCCTCCCAATCGCAAGGCTAGAAACAGGACTATAGGTCAGATCGAACACGTTATAGCTCAACTGTAAATATACGCGAAAGTCTCATTCACTGTAACCTTCCGTTCAGAGGTGGTCGCCCCTGGCGACGCCTAGACGCCCATCTCATGGGTTTCCTTGCACGCTTCGAACGCCTGAGGTCAGTGTTCATGGGACTGCGAAACATGAACATCATGAAACCCCTTCCCCGCCGGGATCTGAACTGATGCGTATGTCCCATGTGGCGCTCTTTTTTAGGTCCCATCTCTATCTTATGTCACTGGTGATATCGTAGCCATGGTCGACGCCGAATTCCAGGTTGCCGTATCCCGCGAGTCCCACGTCTCTTGGATCGACTCGTGTGGATGTGTAGATCCGGTTGGAAGGGAATTGAACGGGTATGAGCTACTATGGACGCCCCAAGCGCCTTGTGAGAACAGTAGCTCCCGGCACCTTGCGGCTTCCTGCAGAAGTCGCGCAGCGTGCTCTTTCTGTTTCGCGACCTCTAAGAGCTGCGTAACTTGGAAGCTCGCAGTATAAGTATCGGGACAGAAGGGTGGCATAAAGAA
>Ga0265780_10009148_pt1 | contig 11926 bp, 7 predicted proteins | sample P1T30metagenome_FD_192432 | JGI IMG/M metagenome (GOLD analysis project Ga0265780, IMG submission 192432) | Plant litter microbial communities from East Loma Ridge, Irvine, California - P1 T30 | ecosystem: Environmental > Terrestrial > Plant litter > Unclassified | place: USA: California... | reverse complement strand
CCGACCGGCTACTTCACCATGGCGCTCGGCTACGTGATGCTCACCAGCGTCACCGCCATCATGTTCAAGAACCTGGGCATGGACAACGGCCGCGCGGCCCAATATTCAAGCCTGCTGATCCTGGCCTATACGGTCAAGCCGCTGTTCGCGCCATTTGTCGAGATGTACCGCACCAAGAAGTTCTTCGTACTGTGTGCGCAAGTGCTGATCGGGGCCGGTTTCGCCGGGGTCGCGCTGCTGATGGAGCTGCCCGATTACATGAGCTTCCTGATGGCGATCTTCTTCGCCCTGTCGTTCATCGGCGCGACGCAGGACATCGCCAGCGACGGCGTCTACGTCACCTCGCTCGACGCCCGCGCGCAGTCGCTGTACTGCGGCGTCCAGAGCCTGTCGTGGAATATCGGCCCGATCGTGGCCGCCGGCGGCATGGTCTACCTGTCCGGCTACCTGCATACCAGCGTGTTCGGCCACGATCCGACCGTATTTGGTCCCGACTGGATCGACGCCTGGCGCATCATCTTCCTGCTGGTGGGCGGCTTGACGCTGCTGATGGCGCTGTGGCACTGGCGCACCATGCCGGAAGGCGCGCGCGCCGCCGACACGCCGTCGTCGGTGAAAGACGCCGGCCGCATCCTGCTCGACGCCTTCGTCACGCTGTTCCAGAAGCGCGGCGTGTGGCGCATGATCGCGTTTGCCTTCCTGTTCCGCTTCAGCGTCGGCCTGCTGGAAAAGATCGGGCCGTTCTTCATGGTCGATCCGGCCTCGAAAGGCGGACTGGGATTATCGAACGAGATGCTGGGCCTGATCTACGGCACGTACGGCCTGGCCGCGGTGCTGGTCGGCTCCCTGCTGGGCGGGCTGTACGTCGCCAAGCGCGGGCTCAAGTCGACGCTGTTCGTGCTGTGCTGCGCGATCAATATCCCGAACGTGGCCTTCCTGGTCATGGCGTTCTATATGCCTTCAAACCTGATGCTGATCACGCTGGGCGTGGCGATCGAAAAATTCTTCTTCGGCTTCGGCGCGGTCGGCTTCATGATCTACCTGATGCAGCAGCTCGCGCCGGGCAAGTACACCACCACCCACTATGCCTTCGGCACCGGCCTGATGGGACTGTGCGGCATGGTGACCGGCGTGATCAGCGGCCACCTGCAAGAGATGCTGGGCTATGTCGGCTACTTCGCGCTGGTGATGGTCGCCACCATTCCCTCGTTCCTGGCGACCTGGTTCGCGCCGTTCTACCATGACGATGGCAGTCAGCCCGATCCAGAGACCGATGCGGATGGCAAGGCGGTGCCGGCATGAAGCGGTTGCTGCTGCCTATTCTGTGCCTCGCTGCCGGCGGCGCCGGCGCGCAGGCCATCAAGGTCAACCAGGTTGGCTTCCTGCCGCAGGGGCAGAAGCTGGCCGTCGTGGCGCCGTCGAACGGTGATGGCTTCGAGATTGTCGATGCCAATGGCAAGACCGTCTTGAAAGGGATGCTCGGCGCGCCTAGCCTGTGGGAGGCATCGGGCGAAACGGTGCGCGTGGCCGATTTCAGCACCTTGACGCAGCCCGGCAGCTATCGGCTCAAGCTCAACGACCAGTTGTCGGATGCGTTCAGCGTTGCCACCGACGCCTATCGCCCCCTGAACGGCGCCGCCCTGAAAGCGTTCTACTTCAACCGCAGCGCGCTCGCGCTGACGCCGCAGTACGCCGGCGTCTGGGCGCGTCCTGCCGGCCATCCGGACGACCAGGTGCTGGTCCATTCCTCGGCCGCTTCCAAAGCACGGCCGGAAGGCACCGTCATCTCCAGTCCGAAAGGCTGGTACGACGCTGGCGACTACAACAAATACGTGGTCAACTCGGGCATCTCGACCTATACCCTGCTGGCGGCGCTGGAACACTTCCCCGATTACTTCAAGCAGGATATCGGCATCCCCGAATCGGGTAACGGCATGCCCGACATCCTCGACGAGGCAATGTGGAACCTCGCGTGGATGCTGACCATGCAGGACCCGCAGGATGGCGGCGTGTACCACAAGCTCACCAACCTGCGCTTCGACGCCATGGTCATGCCGGACGCGGCCTCGAACACGCCGCGCTATGTGGTGGCCAAGAGCACCGCGGCGGCGCTCGATTTTGCCGCCACCATGGCCACCGCCAGCCGCGTGCTGGCGCCGTACGACAGTCAATGGCCGGGCATGTCGGCCAGGATGCTGGCGGCAGCGCAGGCGGCCTGGCGCTGGGCCGAGGCCAATCCGAAGGCGGTCTTCAAGAACCCGAAGGATGTCGTCACCGGCGAATACGGCGACCCGACGCTGGACGATGAATTCCTCTGGGCCGCGGCCGAGCTGTTCATCGTGACGGGCGAGAAGCAGTATGTCCAGGCGCTGCTCAAGCGCGATGCCCCGTTCGGCACGCCCAACTGGGGCAATGTGGCGGCGCTGGGCTGGATGTCGCTGGCCCACCACCGCAAGCACCTGGCCCCTGGCATCGATCCTGCCCTGGTCGAGCGCCGCATCGACGGCCTGGCTGCGCAGCTGGCCGGCGTCTGGCGCGGCAGCGGCTACCGGGTGCCGATGACGGCAAAGAACTTCGTCTGGGGCAGCAATGCGGTCATCCTCAACCAGGGCATGATGCTGCTGCAGGCCTACCGGATCGAGCCCAATCCGGACTACCTGCAGGCGGCGCAATCGAGCCTCGATTATGTATTGGGCCGCAACGCCACCGGCTATTCCTTCGTCACCGGTTTCGGCGCGCGGCCCTTCATGCAGCCGCACCATCGCCCCTCGATGGCCGACGGCGTGGCGGCGCCAGTGCCAGGCTGGCTTTCCGGCGGCCCCAATCCGGGCCAGCAGGATGCCAAGGAGTGCCCGCCTTATCCGAGCAAGCTGCCCGCCCTGTCGTACATCGACCACGATTGCAGCTACGCCGCCAACGAGGTCGCCATCAACTGGAACGCGCCGCTGGTGTACGTCAGCGCGGCGCTGTCCGTGCTCACCCCACACCCCATGAACCAGACTTCGACCGTCTCACTCGACGCCCTGCTGCGCGACGAGCAGCAGCTGCAGTTCGAGCGCTTCACCGACGACACCGCCCGCGCCATCGGCGAGCGGATGGTCGAGCGGGCGCGTGCCGGCAACAAGAAGGTGACGATCCAGGTCAAGCGCGGCGACCAGGTATTGTTCGCGCACGCGATGCCAGGCGCGTCGCCGGACCACCTGGACTGGATCCGGCGCAAGAACAACCTGGTCGCACGCACCGGCCACAGCTCCTTCTACACGCATAACGAAGTGCGCCAGGCCGGCGGCGATCACGACAAGCTTCCCGGCCTGGACATGCGCGACTACGCAGCCCATGGCGGGGCCTTCCCGATCGTGGTACGCGGCGGCGCGCCGATCGGCACCATCACGGTCTCGGGCTTGCCGGGCGAAGACGACCACGCGCTGGTGGTGGATACGCTGAAGGACTATTTTGCCGCTGGAGGCCAGCCATGACCCGCATCATCCGCTGGGGCATCCTCGGCACCGGACGCATCGCCCGCGACTTCGCCGAGGGACTACGCGCAACACCTGACGCCGTGCTGGCGGCGGTGGGTTCGCGCAGCATCGACAGCGCCCAGGCCTTCGCGCGCGACTTCGATGTGCCGCTGGCGCTCGGCGCCTACGAGGCGCTGGTCGATGCGCCCGATATCGACATCGTCTACATCGCCACCCCGCACCCGATGCATGCCGCGAACACGCTACTTGCCCTGCGCGCCGGCAAGGCGGTGCTGTGCGAGAAACCGTTCGCGATGAACCGGCGCGAGGCCGGCGAGATGGTGGCGCTGGCGCGGGCCAAGAGGCTGTTCCTGATGGAGGCGATGTGGACCCGTTTCATGCCGTCGCTGGCAGCGGTGCAGCGCGTCATCGCCTCGGGCGAGATCGGCAGCGTGACGCAAGTACACGCCGACTTCGGCTTCGTGGCCACGCAGGATCCGGCGCACCGCGTCAACGATCCGCTGCTCGGCGGCGGCGCCCTGCTCGACCTGGGCATCTATCCGCTGTCGATCGCCTGCGCGCTGCTGGGCCGGGTCGAGACGGTGCAGGCCCAGGCGATCATGGGCGACACCGGGGTCGATCTCACCACCGCCTTCACCATGCGCCACGCCGGCGGCACGCTGTCGGTCTGCAGCTGCTCGCTGCGGGCGCGCGGGCCTGGTGAACTGATCGTCTCCGGCACGCTGGGCAGCGTGCGCATGCACCGCATGTTCCACATGACCGAAAGCGTCACGGTCGACCTGCTGGACGGGACCACGCGCAGCATCGCCACGCCCTGGCTCGGCAACGGCTACACGCACGAGGCGATCGAGGCCGGCCGCTGCCTGCGCGAAGGCCTGCTCGAGTCGCCGGTGATGAGTCACGACGACACCTTGAGCATCATGGGCCTGCTGGACACCATCCGTCAACAGATCGGACTGCGCTACCCGAGCGACCTCTGAATGCCGCCAGCGCATCCATCGACTTCAAGGCGTGGACGCGCTGTCGTACCAGTCGTACTCCCAATGCCACGGCATGTCGTTCTGGCCCAGCGCCAGGCGCGCGATCTCGGGAAAGATGCGCTCGGCGCGCACGTCGTTCGACAGCATTACCACGCAGCGCTTACGCGCTTCGAGGCAAATCACCATATTGCCGGTGCTGTCGTTATGGCCGCCCTTGAACCAGCCAGGGCCGCTGCGGTCTTTGAAAGTGACCACGCCCAGGCCGGCTGCCAGATGCGGCACGGGCGCGCCGGGCCGCGACACCAGCGTCGGGAACTGGCCGGCGCTCATGATCGGCAACTGCGGGCGCACCATCTCGGCGCGCATCGCAGGGCTGAGGGCATCGCCGCGCAGGATCCCCGCCCACAGGCGCGCCTGGTCGGCGATGGTGGTGTCCATCGAGCCGGCCGCGGTGACGGCGCTGCGCTCGTCGTGCGGTTCCATGCGGCCCTCCAGCGTGTAGCCATCGGCCAGGTTGGCGGCGAAGTCGGGCCGCCACTGCATGCTGGTGTTCGGCATCCCCAGGCGGTCGAATACCCGCTGCTGCATCGCGCGCCCGGCCTCCAGCCCCAGGCCCTGCTCGACGATCAGCTGCAGGATGTACATGCCCTCGGCCGAATAGGCATAGCGCTCGCCGGGCGTGAAATGAAAACGCAGGCGCTCGTCCGGCTCCAGCCAGCGGAAGTTGGCGAAACCGCTTGAATGCGTGAGCAGGATGCGTGGCGTGATCCGGCGCCAGCGGTCGTCGCCCGCCAGGTCGCTGAAGTCGGTCCGCGCGCCGCCGCGGTAGTCAGGCAGCGGCTTTGGCAGCAGCTTCGGCAACGGCGCATCGAGGTCGAGCCGCCCTTCGCTTGCCAGCTGCAGCACCATATAGGCGAACGCGGTCTTGGTCAGCGACGCGCCGTACATGACGGTGTCCGGCTGCAGCGGCAAGTCCTTCTCGAGATTACGCTTGCCGTAGGTGGCCACCTTGACCACCTGGCCAGCGTCGATCACGGCCAGCGCCAGCCCGACCACCTTGCCACGCTCCATCAGGGACGCGATCTCGCGATCGGTGAAACCGGGATCCGGCCCGCGCGGCGCGGCCGCACAACTCACCAGGCATAACGAGACCATCAGCACCAGCAGCGCTTTCATTGGCGTCTCCTCGATCGGGTGAGCCAGTGTAGCGTAGCTCAGAAGGCGTGGCGCATTCCCAGCACGGCGCCCTTGAGCGTGGCGCCCGGCGCGGCGTCCACACTGTTGATGGCAAAGTCGTAGGCGCCATTGGCCTCGTTGTCGAGATGGGTCACATAGGCATACAGCGCGGTGCGCTTCGACAGCGTGTAGTCGTAGCCGAGCGTGACGTGGGTGGCGCCGGTGTCGGCGCCGCCCCGCACGAAGCCGACCCGGTTGCCGGTGGCGCCCTTGCCGTCGCCGGCGCGCGCCAGCCCGAGACGCACGCCATGCGGCCCCATTTGATGGCTGACCGAGACGTACCAGGCATTGCGATCGAGCTTGCCGCCCGCGGTCTCGTATTCGAGGCGCTCGGCCAGCAGCGCCACCCGGGTGTCGCCGAAGCGCCGCGCCAGCGCCAGCTTGGTGCCGCTGTCGTCCAGGCTCGCGCCCTGGTATTCATGGTGGCGCTCGTGCGCCAGCGCGGCATACCACGGCCCCTGCTCATAGATCGCCGCCACCGACGTCAGGGACGGCTTGGCGCCGCCGGCGGGACGTTCCTCGGCCACGCCATGCGTCAGGCGCAGGCCCAGGCCCTTCCATGGGCGACTCCAGTAATGGAGGGAGTTGGCCTGGCGCCGGTCGAAGGAATAGACATTGCTGACGTTGTCCACCGCCGCCGCTGCGCCATTGCCGATGATGCTCATATAACCGGCAGTGGTCGGATAGAAGGGATCGAGGCCGGACGTGGCGCCGTTATAGGCAGTGACCCAGTGGCCGGCAAACAGCGTGCCGAAGCCGCCTTCCAGGCCGACGCGGGTATCGCGCCGCGCCAGTTCGCCGGCGCCGGTATCGACCGACAGCGTGCCCTCGACCTGGAAGATGGCGTTCACGCCGCCGCCCAGGTCTTCGCTGCCGCGAAAGCCCAGCACCGAGCGGTTGTTCGAGATCCGGCGCTGGCTCAGGCCCGCGCCGTCGGTGGTGGCGGACGCGTTCACGTATTCGGCCGCGACGTTCAGGCGGGCGTAGAGCTGGACATTGGTCTGGGCCTGGGCGCTGGCCAGGACCAGTAACAGAGCGGCGGGCGCGCCATGGCGCAGGTATGTACACATCGATAAGACTCCTTTGGGGGCATTGTCGTGCGCACTGTCCACGCGCGCCTATCCCTCATGGGAGGGGCCGACGAGCCCCCGGATGGTGTTGGCTTTACCCCGCTTTACATCGCCGGCCCTGCAGCGCGGCGCCTGCCCGGCCGTTAATCACGTACGACCCGCAACAGGAAAGACCACTATGGTAACCAGCATCGGCAGCACCAGCGCGACCCAGGCGGCTCACGCGCCAACCACGAACAAGGACACCGAGCAGGCGCTAGCCAGCACTGCGACGGTGGCCGTTACCGAAGAACAGGCGTCGTCGGCGCCGGCCCTGAGCGCCGAATCGGCTGCCAGCGCCAAGCTGGGCGACCAGCTGAACGCCCAGGCTGACGCTTCGCGCGTGCAGCGCGCGGTGGACGAGTCCACCGTTGCGGCAGAAGCGAGCGAAGAGACGAGCGAAGAGACGACCGACGCCACGACCGGCACCGAAGCGGCGGCGGCCCGGCCTCCGGCCGGCGGTGCAGCCACGGCGGGCGGAGCAAGCGGCGCGGCGTCAAGCGCTGACACCACCAACACCGACTACATCGCCGAAGCCGACACCAACTCGGACAAGACGGTCAGCGACGAAGAACGCGCCGTCTACGAAGCCAAACTGCGTCAGCAGGCCGAGGAAAGCGCCAGCAAACCGGCAACGTCGGCGAAAACCGATCTTCTTGACGCGAAAACCGCCGAAGTGCGCGCCGCCTACGGTCAGGACGAGCGCACTGCTCCGGCGCTCGACATCACCGCCTGACGCCCGTCTTTACGCCAAATAACAACGCGGCGATGCGCGAATATGCTGCGCTGCACTCGAAGTTATACGAAGTAAATTCAAAATAACTGAAGAAACGCGTTGTAGTCAGGTCGTCAACTACGGTAAAGTGTCGCCTCCGAGAAGTCTTTCCACGAGGCGGCGCATGCCAGACCATAGCCCAAAACGCCACCCCGGATGGTTGCTCGCGACGGACCTGAGCGCCCGCTGCAACCGCCTCTCGAACGCGCCAGGCAACTGGCCGCTGCATTTCCTTTTCCGCTGGCCTCCGCCCTGGTGTTCGACACCCCTCGGGCGGCCGGCGGCATCTCCCATGGCACGACCGGCGCGCGCTGCGCGTCTCCGGACAACGGACCAGCCGCAAGCGTTTCCGGCCGGGACGCCATGTGGTGGATAATGAGATCGACCTGGCCATACGTGGCCTGCACGAACAATCGGCGCCTGAGTGGCGCCTGGCAGGGCGCCGCATGCGGCGCCCTGTTGTCGCGTCTTGCCGGCGCGCTGGAGAACAGAATGAAAAAACCTGAAACTGAACTGCGCCTCTGTGCGCGCCGCTACATGTCGCACTGCCCCGAAGGATGATGTCGATGACCTCACTGCCACTGATCCTCCTCGTCCTCCTCCCCTTCGCAGGCGCCTTCGTCTGCACCTGGCTGCCCAATGGGTCGCGCAACCGGCCCGCCGTTGCGGCCGGCGCCTTCACCGCCATTGCGCTGCTACTTGCCATCCTCCAGTTCGGCCAGCTCGAAGCCGGCCAGGTGCTGCAAGAACGCCACAGCTGGCTGCCCATGTTCGGGCTCGACATCATCATCCGCATGGACGGCCTGGCCTGGCTGTTCTCGATCATGGTGCTCGGCATCGGCCTGCTGGTGATCCTGTACGCGCGCTACTACATGTCCAAGCGCGATCCGGTCGCGCGCTTCTACGCTTATATGCTGGCCTTCATGGGTTCGATGATGGGCGTGGTCCTGTCCGGAAACCTGATCCAGCTGGTCGTGTTCTGGGAACTCACCAGCCTCACCTCCTTCCTCCTGATCGGCTATTGGCAAGAGAGTAACGATGCCCGCCGCGGCGCGCGCATGGCGTTCACGGTCACCACCGCCGGCGGCCTGTGCCTGCTGGCCGGCGTGCTGACCCTCGGCCACATCGTCGGCAGCTACGAGCTCGATGCCGTGCTGGCGGCCGGCGACCAGATCCGCGCCCACGCCCTGTATGTACCGGCGCTGGTGCTGATCGCCCTTGGCGCGCTGACCAAGAGCGCGCAGTTCCCGTTCCACTTCTGGCTGCCGCATGCGATGGCGGCGCCGACCCCGGTGTCGGCCTACCTGCACTCGGCCACCATGGTCAAGGCCGGGGTATTCCTGCTCACGCGCCTGTTCCCGGCCCTGGGCGGCACCCCCGAATGGACCTGGCTGATCGTCGGCGCCGGCGTCACCACCCTGGTGCTGGCCTCGTTCTTCGCAATCTTCCAGCACGATATGAAGGGGCTGCTGGCGTATTCGACCATCAGCCACCTGGGCTTGATCACCTGCCTGCTGGGCATCGGCACCTCGCTGTCGGTGGTGGCGGCGGTGTTCCACATCATGAATCACGCGATCTTCAAGGCCTCGCTGTTCATGGCGGTCGGCATTGTCGACCACGAGACCGGCACGCGCGACATGCGGGTGCTGCGCGGGCTGCGCCGCGCGATGCCGGTCACGGCGGCGCTGGCAATCGTGGCCTCGGCCTCGATGGCCGGGGTGCCGCTGCTGAACGGCTTCCTGTCGAAAGAGATGTTCTTCGCCGAGACCGCCCACGTGGGCGGCAGCGACGACTGGTCGATGTCGTATGCGGCAGTCGCCATGGGCATCTTCAGCGTGGCCTATTCGCTGCGCTTCATCAGCGTGTTCTTCGGCCGCCTGGCGCAAGACCTGCCGCGCGAGCCGCATGAACCGGTGCGCTGGATGCGCTTCCCGGTCGAATGCCTGGTGGTGCTGTGCATCGCGGTCGGCGTGATGCCCGAGCGCGTGGTCGGCGACGTGCTGGCCGTTGCATCGAACTCGGTGCTTGGCGCCGCCATGCCCGAATACGACCTGGCGATCTGGCACGGCTTCAACCTGGCGCTCATGATGAGCGGCGCGGCCCTGCTGCTGGGCGCCCTGCTGTACTGGGTGCTGCTGCGCCGCCACGACCTGCGCGAGCGCACCCGGGTGCCCGTGCTGCACCGCCTGAAGGGCGCGCAAGCCTATGAAAGCACCATGCTGGCGCTCAAGCAGGGCGCCACCTGGCTGATCCGCTGGACCGGCACCGGCCGCCTGCAACCGCAGGTGATGATGCTGATGATCTTCATGATCGCAGCGCCTCTGCTGCTGGTCGATCCGCTGCCGGCGATTCCGACCCTGAGCGTGCACTCGCTCGACCCGCTGTTCGCGGTGCTGTGGATCATCGGCGCCGCTTGCGCCGTGGGCGCGGCCTACAAGGCCAAGTACCACCGCCTGGCCGCGCTGTCGATGGTGGGCGGGGTCGGCATCGTCACCGCGATCACCTTCGTGTGGCTGTCGGCGCCCGACCTGGCGCTGACCCAGCTGATGGTGGAAACCGTGACCACGGTGCTGATCCTGCTCGGCCTGCGCTGGCTGCCGCCGCGCTTCGCGCCGAAAGGCCTCAGGGCCAAGGCCCCGGCCAGCACCTGGTTCCGGCGCCTGCGCGACAGCTCGATCGCGGTCGCCGGTGGCCTCGGCATTGCCGCCGCCAGCTACGCGATCCTGGTGCGCACCCCGCCGCCGTCGATCGGCGAATTCTTCGTGCTGCGCGCGCTCACCGAAGGCGGCGGCTCGAACGTCGTCAACGTGCTGCTGGTCGACTTCCGCGGCTTCGACACCATGGGTGAGATTACCGTGCTGTCGGCGGTCGCCCTGACCGTGTATGCGCTGCTGCGCCGCTTCCGCCCTGCCGCCGAGTCGATCACGATTCCGGTGCAGCAGGCCAGCGACGTCGATCCGGCCGTCAGGCAGACCCCGGCCGAGCAGGCCAGCACCGGCTACCTGATGATCCCGGCGGTCTACCTGCGCCTGCTGCTGCCGGTGATGGGCGTGATGGCGGCCTACTTCTTCATGCGCGGTCATAACCTGCCGGGCGGCGGCTTCGTCGCCGGCCTGATCTTCGCCACCGCGCTGATCGTGCAGTACATGTTGGCCGGCACCGACTGGGTCGAATCGCACCTGCGCCTGCGGCCGCACCGCTGGATCTCGTGGGGCCTGGTGTGCGCGCTGTCGACCGGCGTCGGCGCCTGGTTCCTCGGCTACCCGTTCCTGACCAGCCACACCGCCCACCTGACGCTGCCGCTGCTCGATGAAATCCACGTCCCGAGCGCCTTCGTGTTCGACCTGGGCGTGTTCCTGGTGGTGGTCGGTTCCACCATGCTTACCCTGGTCGCGCTGGCCCACCAGTCGCTGCGCAGCCACCGCGCGGCGGCCGACGCCAGCCGCGTCATCATCCCGCCCGCCAAGGAGATCTTCTGATGGAGCTCGTCATTTCGCTCGCCATCGGCATCGTGTTCGGCTCCGGCATCTGGCTGGTCCTGCGTCCGCGCAGCTTCCAGGTGCTGGCCGGCCTGATGCTGATGTCCTACGCCGTCAACCTGTTCATCTTCGTGATGGGCCGCCTGTGGGTCGATGCGCCGCCATTGACCCATGCGGGCACGACGCCCAACCCCGCCCTGCTGGCCGACCCGCTGCCGCAGGCGCTGGTGCTGACCGCGATCGTGATCGGCTTTGCCACCACGGCGCTGTACCTGGTGGTGATGATCGGTTCGCGCGGCCTGACCGGCACTGACCACGTGGATGGCAAGGAGCCTGAATTATGAGTTTGCACTGGACCCAGCACCTGATCCTGGTGCCGGTATTGCTGCCGCTGCTGGTGGGCGCCCTTCTGGCCCCGCTGACGCAGGGCTGGCACCGCCTCAAATACTGGCTCAGCTACGCCTCGCTGCTCGGCCTGCTGGCCAACGCGGTGGCGCTGATCGCCATGACCGACGGCGGCCACTGGCAGGACGGCATGGGCATCTACCTGGCCGCCAACTGGAGCGCGCCGTTCGGCATCGCCCTGCTGGCCGACCGCCTGTCGGCGCTGATGCTGCTGCTCACCGCAGTGCTTGGCCTGGCCTCGCTGCACTTCACCCGCACCCGCTGGGGGCGGATCGGCGTGCATTACCACACGCTGTTCCAGTTCCTGCTCATGGGGATCAACGGCGCCTTCCTGACCCACGACCTGTTCAACCTGTTCGTGTTCTTCGAAGTGATGCTGGCCGCCTCGTACGGCCTGGTGCTGCACGGGTATAACGCCGAGCGCATCCGCGCCAGCATGCAGTACATCGCGATCAACCTGGCC
>Ga0265780_10009145_pt1 | contig 11928 bp, 13 predicted proteins | sample P1T30metagenome_FD_192432 | JGI IMG/M metagenome (GOLD analysis project Ga0265780, IMG submission 192432) | Plant litter microbial communities from East Loma Ridge, Irvine, California - P1 T30 | ecosystem: Environmental > Terrestrial > Plant litter > Unclassified | place: USA: California... | reverse complement strand
AGCCGAGCGAGGTCTGCAGCGAAGTCACCAGAGACGGCGGGCATCATGTACACGTCATAGCGCAAGTGACAAGGTACGCGGCGAACGGTGAAAGGGTCTCGGTGACTCTACCCATATCGGGCAGAGAGACGCTTAGAGGACTACGACGTGCTATGCCCCAACAGTGTTTTGCTGTTCACCAGTCCAGGAAATAATCGATTCCATCTCCCAGCGCGGCCGCCGCTACGGCCGCATGGTCACTAAACGGGTACTCGTGTATGCTGACGTCTCGGAGCACAGGGCTGCTCTGCAGTGTGCTGTACAGCTTCTGCGACAGCCTAGTCATCTGCTGGGGCACAAGTATACTCTTCCTAAACTCAAACTCGTCGTTTGTCTCCGTCCTCCTTTTCACCGGCTCCTGCTCCAGAGCACCGTAGCTGATTTGGAATGCGGGCTTGGACACATTCGACACTTGGGAGGAAGAAGCAAGCGGTGCAAGGAATTCCGGCTTGTTGAAGACGTATTCGCTGTTGAAGAACAGTGCGGGCGAGGCGCTGAGAAACGTGTCGAAGAGGTCTGGGCGGACGGTAAGAGCATATAGGACGAAAAGGCCACCAAACGAGTGGCCGTACAGCGCATCACGGTCGAAAGCTGCGTTTGGGAAAGCCGTGCTACGGACCCAAGGCCGCAGCACCGTGTCGATAAACTCAATCAACTTGTCCGCATTTGACGGCACTCCAGGAACGGCGGGCAGAGGGCACGTGTCGCAGACTGGGGGTTGGAAGTCGTAGCTTCGTTGCGTACTGTAGGGGGAATCTTCAATCGTCTCTGGGTACCCTATGCTGACTACGATGCAATCTGGCATGTTGAACTCGACTGGTCGCCGGCGGCGGAATGCCTCTGTAGCTGTCATGCCGAGCGCGTTTCCGTCCAGGACGTACCTACAGCTGGCGTGAGTTTGACTTCTGCTGCATTGCGGATTCCCGAGAGTCGCCTTACATTGTTTCCACAACCGACTGTTCCGCTTGTGTAGTCCAGTTCAGGGGCCATGCCAATTGAATTTGGTATTCCCAAGACCCATTGGTCGCGCTCCAGAATCCCAGATTTGGCAGAACGTTGGTAGGAAACTCGGTCAAGAGCGGTGTGAACTGCCATGTGCCAATGCTTGAATTCATCATGGCCGTTCGTCGGTCGTCCTGTGCGGTTGGATTATTGCGCTGCAGCTGCTGTTACCAGCAACATGGCATTTGCAAAGTACAGGACGTCCTGGGCTTTTGTACCCGACGTTCAGTGGCTCATTCATCCTAGGCATTCACATCCGAGGAGCCATGCAGACATCACGCACGCCACAATGGCAAAGCCCCACATTTTACCCACTCGGGTTAGTATGAACGTGGTATGGGATTCTTGTTCCGGTACTTTCACACTCGAATCGTGATATGTCCTAGGCCCTGACTACACACGCTATTTGCATTGTCAAGATGGAAACACTGTCTTCAATATTGCGTGTTTTTGTACTGATAATTACCGCAACACGAACTTTGTTCGAAGCATCCATGAGGCTACTAGAAGACACAGTGCGACTAGACAGACGACGTCGGTTGGAAGAGCCCAACATACCTGCCTTAGTTTGAAGAGACCATGCGAAAAGCAATCATGGTTTGTAGAAATTTATTTATAGAAATAGCTAAAGCCAAGCAAGGCCTGCTACAATCAATCACATTGCCATCATGCAAAAGTCGAAATCTAGAATTTATCCTGTCCTGTTCGGCGGTATGCTTCCGTGAACGCCACATCTCCACGTGCTTGCTCCCCCCCCCTGCTCAAAGCTTCCATCCACCTGGGTGACAGGAAACTCTTCAACACTCCACTCTCTTTTCCGTGTTCCTCTAAAAGCACATCAACGCTACTCAAATAAAACTTTCTGTAAAGAACAAGTTAGTTGTAGGCTCCAGCCATCTACTCGTGGTTTATTGGGAAATCTCAATCTCGTTATTTGGGTAACATGATACTGCAATAACTCGGAGATGTTCTTTTTTAGCTCATTTACCCCAATGCCCGCATCAAACACGCACAATTCATCATTGCCGCATGGCCCTCGTCCTTCCCTTAGAACTCAGAGATAATGGAGATTTCAAGTTAGATCTTTTTTTATCATCGCGAGGTAGCATCATTACGCAAGCCGCACCGTGCAGACGTGCGCGTGAAACTAGATTTGATGTACAGGGCGAGGAGATTGCGATATGCGAGTTTTTATGCCTCATTTCGTGTTCGGCTTTTTTTTTCACTGTGAGATAAGCCGGCTGGCGCCGATGCAAGGCGAAAAAAAAACGCCCCCACGGTCTCGCAAATGGCCTGAGCGCGAAGCGGTAATCGCAAGTGAAAATAACGTCCGAGCGTGGTAAAGGCCGGGGTAATCACCAAATGTAAGACCAAAATTCCTTCTTCTCAGATCGGGGAGAGGGGTGTGCATCATTGACATTGTCAGCTTACCCTCTCCAAATGTGGCAAGAGCACGAGCGTGGATGAAAGCATGCGTCCATCAGACGAGAAGCTGAATAGGTAGTGATAGTATTATTGGCGTTGGCAGGTACCCTCTATCTAACGGTTTTCGTTGCTTTTAATCAAGTCTAGAAGGCGCCTTGTGAAGGCAAAGAGTCACTCTTTGCAGGGCACACATTGTCATAAATCAATGGATCAACAAACTTGGGTGCACACTCGTTGTTGTAAGCCAGTTCGACCAATGTAGCGTTGCCTGTGGAATGTGAGTAACAAAGCCATTGTCAGATTCGAATTCGACTTACCTGGGTTGTACTCTGGCCATCCATACTGCGTCAACCCCTTCTGCGAGTCACGCGCAAATGCAGCCCACGCACCCTGCACGTACTTGATATACTTGTCTTGAGTAGCAGTGTTGGGGAGTCCAGAGATGTCTTGGGCCGTGCCAAAGACCAAGCCTAGATCAGACCCGTGGTACGCTGCGCTTCCTCGGGGACCGAGACCTGCACTACCGTTGTAGAGACGGAGGCTGTCCCAGTCACCGTGGTATCTGTATCGCCAAGTAGGAACTTTGTACTGAACTCTGTATTTCGTCGAGTATGAAGCCGGGCAGGTGAAGGCGCGCTGCGTCAACAGCTCCCATTCATCGTTTGTGAAATTCACCTTTGCGGTGAATCCAGAAAGACGATACCACCCGTCTTCATGGTCAGTATTGCCGGCTAATAGTGGGATCTTTGCAAAAGAACCCGCCTGGGCAAGCGCCTCGTAATCGGAGAAGACAGTGATGTTGTCTACGGTGGGGTGGAAAGTCGCTTGCTTCAAGCCTGGACCAGGGAGTGCTGGGACATTGGATGATGCCGCTAGGACGACGGATTCATTGGCAGCTCGGACGCAGGTTAGTACGGCAGCGGGATCATCTCCAGCACCACCGCAGCCGATGGCCTGGGAAACATTGTGCCAGATGGACTCGGAGTATTCGACTGTGTTGGGAATGAAGCTCAGCGAGGTTCCTGACATGGGAATAAGGCCGGATACGATTGGATCATCTTTCCAGATATATGACCAGTAATCCACAGAGGCACCCCCAGCACTCTGTCCAAAGATGACAATGCGCGAGGGGTCTCCTCCAAAGGCGGCGGCGTTATCGCGGACCCACTCGACTGCGGTACGCTGATCATACAGGGCTGCGTTCTTCACAACGCCAGGGCCACCAGCGAAGCCAAAGATGCCGAGACGGTAGCTGACATGGTTAGTGACCAATACATGTAAGAATCGAACAGGTCATACTTGAGCGTTACGACCACCACATCCTCGGCGGCGGCGAGATATTGTCCGTTATAAAAGGGATTGTGGGGACCTGGAAACTGGAAGCCTAAATAGGACGGTTATTGGTGCCTCCAAGACTAGATGGGGGGGGCGACCTACGGCCTCCATGGAAGAAGACAAGCACTGGCTTCTTAGCGTCGGGTTTGTCAACACCCGTGGTCCAAATATTGAGCTTGAGACAATCTTCGGATACCGCGTTGTCGTTCTGGGATGCAAAGTCCTTCCACACCCGCAGACCAGATGGCTCTGTGAAGTTTGGAAATGCTGACAGTGGAGGCTTGACTGCTGGGCAATCACTGTACAATTGTCAGTCATGATGAGATCGGCAGGTTTTCCTAACGCAACATACGGTGACTAGATCTGTTAGCATATCAAAGACTTTGGCAATCTTGCGACCACCTACCCAATTGGATGCCTCAAACACGGTTCCTGAGGGCGCAAGGTACTTCTTCGGCGCCGCAAACCTCAATTCCCCCACTGGAGCCTCCGCGTATCGGATACCAAGGAATTCAGTAACATGCGTCTTGTTGGACGATGGATGGCCGATCAAAGTACCACTTGAGGTCAGAGCATTCGATCTTTTTATTGTTGCTGCACTAGCTGGGCTGAGCAGCGAGCCCACAGCTGCCGCAGTAAGAAGGAGGTACTGCATCTTGTCAAACCGAAACAAGGGCAACACTGTCCTTGGCTGATGGACTTTTGAGTGTAGCTTGTAACTGGAGCGAATCCTGCTGCCTTTAACGAGACGAAATGCAAATCGCGGCTCCGGGCATCCACGCCAGCGCCAGCGGCATGGTTCGCCCCTAGCTCCGTGTTCCTGCATTGCCGTAAACTCCGCCATTGGCCATTGTGCTAGGGGGTAAAAAACAAGTCCCAAACAAGACAAAGCGCTGAGTCAGACGGTATGGAATATCGGCATGTTCTTGGAGGAAGGAGGGCCTTCTTCTCTAAGAATATGCCGACACTCCATACCGTCCGCTAGCATGTTATCCTACCATGGACCTTCCATGGCCAATTGAAAGCTGAAGCTAACCCATACAAGTTAGAGCTTATCTTCGTGCACGTAATATACAAACTCTTTAGCTTACTTTGACCTAGCGTGCTCTCAGGCTAAGCGGCTTTCGGCTAGCCTCTTGAAAGTGCCAAGTTTCATGTTAGCCGAGGTGATTTCATGGCTGGACGACAGAGTTCCTCTAGTATTCATATGGAAACTTACATATCGAGCGTGCGGGCCTACACCGGCGAAGAATGCTTCGACACCGACACTCTTGTTTATTTGAAGAGGTGAGCTCCGGGAACGTCATCTCGGTTGTAGATGCGAACAGAGCTTGGTACCACGAGACAGCTGTGCCTTTGATCTGCGTCCTGTCATCATGGAAACACATGCCTCGACGTCAACCTCCAAACAAAGATAAATAGGCCTGAACCTTGAAAGCCCTGGCCTTCCTGGTCATTCCAACATTCGGCTTCTAGCTGACCATGCTTTACCATGCACTTGCTTGTTGTTGTTTTCTCGACCCGGCGGTTGTGGACCAAAGCGCACATCGTCCCTGTGTGCCGGCACAATACTAACCCGTTGCTGATCTCCATCTCGTGATGTCAGCTAGCCATGCCTTATCGGTACACTTCACCGAGCCGATTGGCACCTTATGCTTGGTCCTTAGGGTGGGCGCCGCAGATTTAGCAAGGTGAACCTTGAGCGTGGAGAAAGCGCAAGGGCCATGTCGGTAGTTCCCGCCAATTGATACATCAGATCTAATCGAAGACATGGAGAAATGCACGAAAGAGTCGCCATCGTGACATGGCCGGACAGCCCTACGAGGAAGGCTCCGCACTTCAGCCCTGTCTCTAGCGTACCATCTTACCATGCACCTCAGATGTGACCTTGAGCCTTTGCATGATGCTCATTATGCTGGCAAGTCCCCCTCCCCGTGGTTGTGGGTCTTCCATATTGCTCTCTAGATCTTCTGTAACACGACCTCCCCTTTTTTCAGCATGGCCCCCAACGTTGGACTGGGCACCCAAGGTCCCGTTGCACATGGATGGGGCCTCTGGCTTACCAGCGTGATAGCTGTCACACTCTCTGGTCTTTTTATCGGCGCACGCTTTGCTCAGCGGTTTATCAAGAGGAGTGGGTTGGGACTGGACGACTATATGATCATTGCGGCTTTGCTATCGTCGGTACTTCTCACGGTGACCGAGTGTCAAGGTTAGTACGTTTGTGTCCTTTTTTTTTTGAAACCAGTGGCTAACCTTACATAGCTGTGGTATATGGTTATGGAAGACCTTGGAAGACATTGTCTGTTGAGACTCGGCTTACTGCCCGCAAGTGGTTTTATGGAGCAAACAGTGAGTGCAATTGTCGACAATTGCCAATGGATTTGCTGACGATTAAAGTCATCTACAAGATAGTCCTCATGTTCAACAAGGTGTCTGTCGTGTGCCTCTACTACCGCATTTTTGCCGTAACGACAAGTTCCTTCCGCATCACCTGTCATGTTATAAGTAAACATTCAGTCCTACCTTCAGCTTGACGTTTGCCTAATGCTGTAGCAGACACATGGATCGTTGTCACGGGACTTGCTTTCACCATTGCCACCATCTTCCAGTGCACGCCCATTGCGGCCTTTTGGGATCACAGCATAAAGGGTGCCAAGTGCTTCAAGAATGAACCTTGGTGGATTTCGTACGCCACCGTTCAAATCAGCACAGACTTCATACTTCTTGCAATGCCCGCTCGACAGATTATGAAACTTTCCATGGGAAAAGCCGAGAAGTTTGGCATAGCACTCGTGTTTGGCACTGGTGGATTGTGTGTATCACAATCGCCTTACTTAAAGCGCACTATTTGCTAAGCAACCTACAGTGTCACTTTCGCGTCCATATATCGGGCCACAACGATTGCAAGATCGGCGACCAATCCTGATCCGACTCTGGGACCCATTCCTGCTACCATATGGTCAGTCATCGAAGCAAACGCCGGCATCATTTGCGCTTGTCTCCCAATGCTCCGCGCCCCATTCTTACGCCTCTTCGGTCCGCTGTTCATGTCTCGCGTAGGTAGTAAGGCTGGCACAAAACGTCGGTCGTATCTAGCGGATTGGAAAAGTGACCACCACCTGGAACCAGTGCATTCTACCAACAAGAGCAGCGCGTCCCAGATTCATACCGAATCTGAACGCAATAGCGAATACGATTTCATCGGAGAGGAAATACTACCGACGCAGAGTCCTGGCGCGATGCACCGCCGCGGAAGTGACATATCTATCAGGAAGGACACTGGCATTGAGAGGAGTGAGTCACAAAAGGCCGAGACTGACGCAAAGCATGCCAGTCAACACGACGTGCCTGCTGTAACAAGGGTCGATGAAGACGAAACAGATGAGAGCAGCGCTTTTCACCATGTCTAATAATGCTAGTTTCTTCACTCTCGGCAACGGAGAGGAGATAAACATAATGGCTTGATTTGCCGTACCCGCCCGCTCGAACAGGGCCCCGAGACCACTTGTGCGGAATGCCCTTGAATAGAAAACAGCGACGTTTCTCCTCCACTTGGGTAGAAAAGTGTCATGTCATGGTCAACATGGACTTTTGGCATTTCCTGGGTCAAAGACGGAAACGACTCCGTGAGTGGTTTTGGGCCCCATAGCACAAGGCCGCTAGCGACCATGCCGCGCTACGCCACTTGATAAGCTCAAGATCAACTCAAAGTTGACATCAGATGGATATGGATGCAATAGGTCGCTTGTGTACGCATGTCGCCGTGCTACCATAGGCACAGGACGTCCACTTTTTGTTGCTTTTGGAAAACAGGAATGTTGTTGCGACAGCTACATTTGCGTATGCAGAACTATGCGCGCATTTGACCAGACGGATCATGCGGTTCCCTAAAGAGATGGCTGGGGATGAAGGGCCACGTGATTGCATTCTTACATTCCTTGAGCAGCACTGTCTTAGCAGTCAGTCCAACGCGCCGTGTGGCCAAGACGGCAACGAACAGATTTCCTCGATACGATGGTTGAGATGATCATGTGATGAAGACACAAAACAAGCTAGCCGTACAGCAAACACGAGGTGGATGGAAGAGTCGGTGGGAAAATTTTCATGTTGGGACATGATGATTTCTCTTGACACGTGTGGCGGTGAGGAGGTTGCACGGGATGTATTGCTGTAGTGTAGGAAAAGGCACGGCACATGCTGTAGCAATGCTTGAATACGGCTATTGGCACTTGTCGCGAATGAGGAGAGGGCAGTTGAAAGCCAAGTCAGGAGAAATGGCGTGTCGATCAGCCTGCCCCGCTTCTTGTTTCTTGTGCACGCAGCTGCGCCACACGTCCGGATTGGACAATGCCTCAACGTCATGCGCACATGCAGTGAATATCGACTGGTCCTGATTTGCTGTGTATCTTGATTTCCCTCCCAGCTGGTTTACACTTCTTTCGAGTGTGTGCCACACCTCTCTGTCCATCCCATCAACAACATATACCCAGACTTACCCCGCCACTATGCCGGAGAAAAGCACCACAGACTTTGTCGAAGACACAGCGCCCGCCGGACAGAAGAGCAAGGCCCAGATTCTCACTGATGTCTACTCTCTCGCATCACAGTTCAGTACTTGCGTGGAGGCTTTCAATCTCATCCATCCCTCCAAAGACCACGATCATGCGCAAAAGGTTGCGCTGGCAAAGCTAGGCCTTCAGCAGGGCCGATTGCTCATCTTTGGCGACGCCGTAGGCATTTCTGCACCGCCTGCAACAATTGCACGGCACATGATTCCCAGCCGTCCGGGCATCACGAACCCGGACCCGCATCTGCCAGTGAACTTTGGAGTCCGGGACCCTAGGCTTGATGAAGAGGTCATCAATGCGAAGATCAGAAGGGCACTGCATGAGATTGCCGGCCGTCCGGCGAACATGTCACGGGACGAGCTCATGAATGTGTATGGCTTGAAGAGCCCCAAGAGTTTTGCACGAATCGAGTACCCAGCTCTTGACACCAACCGACTGGAGGGATTCCGCGAAAAGTATGCGCTTTTGAAGGATCTTCTCAACCAGACAGGCGCGCGGTCGAGCCTTAAGCGCAACCCAAGCATAACAACATCTCACTGGACCGTCAAGGACACGACACGATTCGCCCAGTACGTCAAAGTTGTGCGTACAGAGGTTGATGCCCTCATTGATCTCATGGGCGTAAAAGAGCAGGTCGATCGTGGAATTCGATCCGACCTCAAGAGCATGGGCTGGCATCCTGACCTCACCGGTCCAGCAGTGCGACATGATTGGGAGAAATTGCGCCTCATCCGCGAAGCATGTGAGGTCGACTATCCAGAGTATATTGAAGTTATCGACAAAGCGCTCCAGTACATCAGTGAGGAAATCAAAGAGAGCAGCCTCGCCAAGCATCGTGCAGACTTGGGTCTGTCCGAAGTAGACAACAGCGCGGCAGGAGCGCGCCGCAAATCCGACTACGACATACGCTCCGCCCCTGCACCAAAACCAGCGCCCGCGCCCGTGCCTGCGCCCAAGCCCACAAACTCGGAACCAAAGACGCACATCCAATTAGCTGCCGAGCGCGCTCTAAACCCCAATGCAGGCAAAGAAAAGCGCCCAGGCTGGCTGTCGGCCTTCAAGTTCAAATCTTGGTCCAAGAACACCAAACAAGTACCCGGCAAGGAGCAACGCTCAAACAGCGTTCCCGACGTACTCACAGATCCAGCATGCTCCCTGTCTATAGGCGAAGGCCCAGCCCAGACTTGCGAAGAAGACTCGAATACCCTCGAGACTGTGCGCTCCAAGTCGCTCAGCGCAATCCCGCAATCCCCACCAGCATCTCTCGAGTCCCGGGTCCGCAAAATGTCCTTCAACCAGCCGGACAGGACGGCTGTGCCGCCCATTGAGGAAAACGGCGGCGAGGTGAAGAGTTTCCCCGACCGAGAGCCAGCAGGCGAGATGGACAAGAATGCGTTGGTGCTGGTGGCTACGGCAGACAGTGAGGGCGAGAGTGAGAGACTAGTGCCTACTACGACGGTCAACAGTCATATCGACCGACATGACATGTATCCTAGCATGGGCAGGATTGAGACAAAGGATATTAGGGATGTGGCGCATGTGCCTGGCCAGTGAGAGACCGAAGCCACAAGTGTGCAACTAAACGGGACGTGACATATTGGCCGTGTTGATGTGTTTTGAGTTCATCGTTGATATATGTATATATTGAGTCATGTTGGGATACCAGATTCTTTAGCAATCGAACATTTTTCTCGCATCTTGGATCTTTACGCCAGCTGTTTGTGCAAATCCAACTAGCGTTAGTACTAATGCCCACGTAATACTTGGCCTAATTGAAAAATATTTCCCACAATTAATCTGACTCCTGGCTTTTATCATATTGCAAAATAGAATAGAATGAAAAAAAATCTGAGGCACAGTGTACAGCATGACAAGAAGTTTTCATCTTGGAAATGAGGGGGTATATTGACATTGAACAAGGTTTCGTCTTTGCGCAGCAAAACGCATCAACAACGTGACAAGTACGATTCAAGTCATCGTCGACATATTAACAAAGCACAGGCTTTCCGACAACAGCCTGGTGAGCGAATGCAGCAAACTTGCAAAAGCTTAGAAGATGCGGTGGAGGAAACGCCTCCACGCGGGCCAGGTGGCAATCTCGGCACGCTCCTTGTTGATAAGGTCCCAGTCAAGCTCACGACGACCAGTGTCAACATCCATCTGAGCGGTACGGAGCCATCCTTCACGCTTCCAGAAGTAACCGGCCACCCAGAAGGCGGCAACGACGAAGATGGCAAGGTAGGCCTGGAAGAAATCCTCGGCGGTACCGACCTTCTTGCCAGCAGGGAGATCAATGGGAGAGATGGCAGTGTAGAACTGAATGTTGATGTTAGCACGATATACTTTGAAAGAGAAATAATAAGAGGCATCTTTACCTGAGCCATAAGGACAATGAGGATGATGAAAAGACCAATCCATGAACCGATGACACCACCGGCAGCCTTGAATGGAATTTCATCCAGAGTGTGGCCGTGGTAAGCCCAGGCCTTGCGGAAACGAATGTGGGCCAAGCAGATGGAGCCCCAGGTGAAGAGGGCAGCGAGACCGGAAAGGGCAACGAACCAGTCAAAGACGGTCGCACCAGTGGCAGCCAAGTTCATGTAGGCAAGAGGACCCCACATGAGGATGAAGAGAACGGACCAGAGAGGACGACCGGCACGGTCGACGTAGGTGAACATCTTGGGGGCATAACCCTGCTCCGCCAAGGCGGTAAGGGTACGCGATCCACCGTACACACCAGAGACACCAATGGAAACGACGGAGATGAGAATGACAATGTTCATGAAGTCGTCGAATCCCTTGAGACCAGCGTCCTTGCCAGCAATGACAAAGGGCGAGGTGTTGGCATCGCTGGAAGAGCCGAGCAGACGAGGGTCGGTGTGCTTGACAAGAAGGCCAACGAAGAAGAGACCGAGGATGTAGAACAGGGTGATTCGCCAGAAGACCTGTCGGATGGCACCGGGGAGGGAGTTGAGGGGATTCTTGGTCTCGGCAGCAGCCAAACCGACCAACTCTGTTCCTGAAAAGGCAAAGGCGGCAGTGACGAAGACGGTGCAGAAGCCCTTGAAACCGTTTGCAAAGGCACCTGGGTCGTACCAGTTACGGGCACCATAGTACTCGGAGTAGAGTCCGTTGCTTGGGCCTCCACCGAGAACCAGGACCAGGGCGATGATCATGAAAACGACGGTGGCACCGAGCTTGACGCAAGAGGACCAGAACTCTTCTTCTGCGTAGCCCAGGGTTCCCATGACGTTGATCAAGATGATGAAGACCCAGAAGACGGTGATGAAGACGGCCACGTTTGTGCTCTGGGCGCCTGGCCAATATTGCACAGTTAGACCGGCGACGAGCAGTTCGAGAGGCAGGACAATGGCCCATTGGAAGACGTAGTTCCAGCCCATGGCGAAACCCCAGGAAGGATCAATGAAGCGAGTAGAGTAGGTGTAGAAGCCACCAGAGACCGGGTACATGACAGCGAGTTCACCGAGAGCGTATACTACAGCATTGTCAGCGTTTGGGGCCAAGGCCGGGCGGAGGTGTCAGATGGTACGCACCG
>Ga0265780_10009144_pt1 | contig 11929 bp, 11 predicted proteins | sample P1T30metagenome_FD_192432 | JGI IMG/M metagenome (GOLD analysis project Ga0265780, IMG submission 192432) | Plant litter microbial communities from East Loma Ridge, Irvine, California - P1 T30 | ecosystem: Environmental > Terrestrial > Plant litter > Unclassified | place: USA: California... | reverse complement strand
CCTTGCCAGTTCTACAGCTACCTACACCACAGTCGCAATCCCTCTGTTTGTCAAGGTACGCACCAACTTTTACTGAGGGCACCAACTGTAAACATGTCCAGAGAGTTCCCAATCATATCGTCCTGCTTGATAAACGAGGAGTATGTAATGAGGCTGCGACCCAGAAGCATCAGGTTCAGACTCGGTCCAGGGATATGGTCCAGGAGCAGCTTTCCAACATCACGTTACGATCACAAGGACAAATTATTCTTCGTATCGTACGAAAGTGACTTTCACAGCGATTGGGGCCTTCTCAGACTGTTCGTGGAAATTCACACTGACTCAACAGGCATGACTTTTCCATGCGCTCTCTACACGACATGTTGGGCAAGGAGACGCGGACCACAGTGCTCAATATTGTCTGAGCAAGCCTATGAATCTGAGCTCAAAAATCTACGGTCAGACTTGGCAGCCTGGGATCACGGTACTGGAAATGTACTCGAATCTCTTCGCGAAAGAAAACTCCCATGTGCTTCACAGGCTGTTGTGAAGTTTCCTGGTACCAAAACTTACGCTATCGTCACAATCACATGCGCAGCTAGGGAGGACATACCGGATTGGATGCCACGCGGTTGTGCTTGGGATGTGCATGTGGAAAGTTCTGTGCACGAAGAAGGTGAACTGCCGCCTGTGCTGACGCCGAAGCGGTGGACGCTGAGCAACTACGGTCACTACGACTGACTCTTTATACTCTTATTAGCTATCAGGACCGGCAAAATCTCTGTCCGCCCTCACTAAACATTTTGCAGAACTCGATTCCAATACACTAGAGTAAGGTGTATCTCTAGACTCTCTTATAAACTCATAAGTATGCTCCTGAAAACCATTAGATTGCTTCGCACATATGTAGAGCGGACACGGACACTCATTCTGCCGCTGCCTAGTGATCCGAAGATCAAAATTACATCACAAATCCTAGTAAGGTCATATCAGCAAAATCCCTGAATGCTACCATCCAGCACTCGTGCGCAAGCCATAGACAAGGTCCCGCCCGGTCTCATGACCTTGCATTTCTACCCAGGTATCAAATGTTAGAACTGCTTGATTAGGCAGAACTAGAAAGTAGCTATCTGGTGCTCTTGCGTTGAGCACCTTCTATAGTTGCGAGGCTGATCGGGTACCGTATTTGACGTGACTTAGGTAATCCATATTAGATCTCACGCTCGATCACGCCGCCCTACTCTGCATCCGAACAAGACTAATCCGGCGCTTATATCTCTAGCAACGTTTATATTCTTCCTCGCCTATCAATCGCTCGAGACTATTAGCGCTCATGTACGATCGACAGCGAAGTACAAAATTTTCACAAGGCCAAGGCCGGACCTCACATATTCTCTGCTAGGTATGACTGCGCCATGTCTTCAGCTGTTGCTTTCGAAGATGCTAGAGTCCCTAGGAAGTTGTAAGAAGAGTTGGCACCCCAAGTACCGACATGTTCGAAGGAATACCATGGCATCGAAGACAACCTCGCACGCCCTTAGACACAGAGTGGAGGTTCACTGTAGTCCGCGCTGTCTATGGTCAATTTCGCGACGCGTAGTTCGCCCAGATGCTCGAGCTCCCCCAACATCATGTCTCGGAGACCCTGGCTAGAAGACCGAGTAGGGATGCATGCACATTATGAGACGACCATTGTTTGAAGACGAAGAAACGCTCGCTGGTGTATATTCGTCACAGTGCAGGCCGTACGTATCGCGCCTGGGTAGCCGCCGGTCTGCCCCAGCAGCTCCTCGAATGTGAGCTGGAATATTTTGGTGGGAACCAGCAATGGTACATATGACGACTTGATGAATACTGCGAGTTCTTGGCCTCCTCGATGTCAGTACTGCACGTTCGTGGACCAGGGCTGCTTGGGCCCGCTGGAGAAACGGCCCGAGGAGCCTGAGTCAAAAGACCCAGCAGAGGACTCTGACTACGGAGTGAGAGCTAGAAGGAGTAAAAGTGCCCATATGGCAGTGAGACCGGAGATTGTGCCGAAGATGTTGGTTGGATGTACATGGACATGACAGACTATGTGTATGACCATTCGACTTCGGGTGTATTTTCATGGCTTGGATATTTCGAAAGGCGTTATAGGCCTTGCGTGAACGACCCACAATGCTAGCTGCGATGTCTCAGGTTATTAATGCTATTGTTGTTCGTCAATAGTTGTTGGATGCCAGGCGCACTGAACGGTACAGTACATGCAAAACATATAAAGCTAAACAAGGCTCTTTGGGAGGACGGGAATGCTTTCGTAAGCTCCTTCTGCTAAGACGACTAGAACGAGACTGAACAAGTTTATGCACGTTGTTCTCATCATAAAAGCAATTCAACGATAGACCGTAGTTCCAACTTCGTTCTGGAACCTGCTTTGCTTTCACTTGCTAGTTCTGGATATTTCTGCTGGCTGCGAGATAGGAGCAATCCATTGTAATGAGTCGGCCCTGTTCAAGTATAATGTAAGTACCAAGCGTATTGCGGTGTGAGATCCGAGGATCCTAAGCTCTATGGGAATACACTAAGCTTATTGATGCGAATAAGCTCGGCGCTAAAGGGTAGCAACGTGGGTACACAGGGCAATGCCCAGCATGAGGTTTAGATACCTAGATATGTACCCGCTCCACCAGCTGACCGGTCTGTGGGGGCGGGTGCTTGCCGGAAGTGATCGCTTTGAGACGCAAAAGTCTGGGGAGAACGGCTCCGTTGCATACGGGTGCCTGCAACCGAAGGTAGGTAGGGCGGCAGCGAGGGAACCGCGATTGCCCATCAGGTTAACAAACCCGGAAGCAACAGCTGGTCGGTCAGCATTAGCGCTGCTACTTGACAACATCGAAGAGACCACGTGGCGGAGCTAGAGGTGGATGACATGCTGCTTCGCATAGATGAAACCGATTGCTCTACGGCGGTCACAACGAGTGAGTGCTCAAGGCTCTGTAATGTCGAAGATGCAGGAGGCGGCGAGATACTAGCGGTTGCCACGCTGGGATACAAACATCAACTAGCGCAGAAAACCCTGCGTTTACCTTCGTCTCTAGGTGGTGCCTGGAGAATAATCTTGCGAGAATTTGCAGTGTTCATCAAGACACACTGGGTACACTCGTGGCTGAAGGCGCCAAGTCTGAGACACATTCCTCTGGACAGAAGAACATGTCCAATGACTTCCTTTGACCGTGGACATGAGCCTCTGTATACAGCAATCCTGCGATAAGAACAACTGCATTGCTTCCTGGTGGTCTACTGGTCTACTGTTAACGCTAAATCAACGCTCGCTAGGGGCTGCTAAGTCTATGATTCCCGTGGAGTGAGATCAAGATGGCGGCTGGAGGCTTGTGGGGTTCCCCACATATCTTTTTTATGTGACTTTTCTACGTTGCAGATATCCGCATGCTGAAAGCCTATTTTAACGACTTCATTGACAATCACTATCGTGAGAGAGGCTTCTTCTTCTATCATCCCCACTTCCACGCCATACTGCCCGGTGGATCCGCCGAGAGCGGCCACTTCTTCCGGAAGTATGTAGCATGAAAAAGCAGCACGGGACGTTATATCAACGCATGGTCTTGCTAAGTTGAAGGAGCTGATGGAGAAGACCACCTTACAGCGGGCTCGTTAGCGTGCCTTGTGGTGCGAAGGCGCTCGTATTTCTGATGTGATTCGGTCCGAGGACCCTTATCATGCTGTCGAACGGAACCTATGTTCGGACCGACAGAGCACGTTGTTCCTAGGAGGTCTGCTTGTGGTAGTCCGGTGTCTAGAGCATCGCGGTGTATGGGGTTTGACGCTTTCGGATTAGTGTCTACTACTCTAACCAAAGTGTATAAGGGACAGCACTGCAATGAGCATGAACAGCATCCTCTCCTCCATCTTCCTCTATCACTCTCAGACCATTTTAGACCTACTTCCTCACTCAACAACACGATGCTCACTTCCACGCTGATTTGCCTCGCTTCTGCCTTGGCCGCTTCCGCGATACCTATGTCAACCAGGGACACAGACAACGACCCCAATAAGGCTGCCGTAGATGCCTGGCTCGCAGATGCCAACTACACGGCGCCTCTGATCATCGGCTCGAGATTTTACACCAAATTAGACACTTCTTCCGGGCTCGACAAGCGCGGCTGCGATGCACATGTCGGTACGTAAATCATGTGTACAAGCTATGTGAGATACACACTGACGTCGTAAACCAACGTCTAGAGAATAATGTTGACCGCACATGGAATGACTGGGGTCCGTGGGCCAAAGTCAGCGGCTGCCACTTCAACGGCGACAGCGATGGAGAGATGACCATCAGGATCGACACAACTCAAACCATAACTACGCAGGTTTCCAAGGATTTTGATATGGGCCTGGCGACCCCGGGTATCATAGCCAAGATCGTAAACGCGAATATAGGCTACAGCAAGGGCCACACGTGGTCCGAAGCCAAGGCTACCACAGATTCCGTTGCGTGCACTATCCCCAAGCACTCCGCGGGATCGATGTGGCAGCAAAATCTCCTGGGCTTTGCAGACACGGCGCAGCGGAGTTGTTCGTGTGATGGTTGCACCCCCTGGAAGTTTGGTCGCGTCACTTCTCCCGTAGATGCCGACTCGTCGACCAGTCGGCAGATGGGTTGCTCGACAGGCAAGAAGTCCCAGTGTTGGAAATAGAAGATAAGCAGCGTAACAGATATTCTTGTTGGACTTGGACAGCAAGACTGAGAGTGTTCGCTCTGCTCAAATCAATACAAATGTCCATTATGATTGCACGCTCTTTAAACGATCTGTTTACCTACCTTCAAGCTGCAATACTGTTTACATTAGCATACTAAACCTAACCGTCTTCACATCTCACTGACACAGCCCTGATGATGTCACATGTCGGCACAAAAGTAGCCAATGTGCGAAAGCATCACTTGCGGAAACACAACTTGAAAGCTGCGCGAAGTAGAGGGGAGTAGCTAATGCGTAGCTCAGAACTTACATACCACCTCGCCTATAGTACAGATGAATGGTCATCATCCCTTAAGAAACCCGCCTTTCCCAAACTCATGCTTAAACTCAATCCAAGTCACATCCTCTTCTTTGTACTCAGACTATAATAGACCCATAGTGTGATATGCTTGCGAAATGTAAAACCCGAGTGAGCACAGTAGTCCAAAGCACGCTAGTCCAGTTGCTTGTTCAATGTCTTCTTCCGAGCGCGCCGTGAGAGCAAGGCGTAAACCACTTGCGTTGAGCACAATTGACAGCTTGTCAAGATTTGAATCTAGCTTGCGTAAGTTGGGGCTGAGCCCAGGGTTGCCACCTGCCTTGAGTTCCCAAATCTGCATTTGCGCGGTCGTGAGAGGGAGAACCTCGGTTGGCACAGGACGACGTACCCCGGATGGCAATTCGTAGTTATTGAAGTCGCTCTTCCATTCCAAATATGGGCCAATACCACGACCGTTGTCACTCAGGTCATCGAGGGTTTTGTAACCGAGCATGCGAACCATATGACGAAGGGCCAGTATGGCCTGGAGCGTCATACGGACGCAGTGTTTCTCTCCCGACTGGCTCAAATTGGAGCAATTTGTCAGGAAGACTAGGTTCCGGGCTAGGCGGATCTCGTGAGAGCACCACGCTCTCTCGAAGCATTCTGAGCTGAACACTTTCCGCAGGACCGTGTGTATTTCCGGATAGCTGCTGACGAAGATTGCGAACTTGTCTTTCCTTTCCTGCAATATCCATTTGACCGTGTTGAAGGAGCAACATGGCAGAAGATCCCAGAGCATTGTGTGGCCGTCGATAAGAGACGCTTCGCCATGGTCAAGTGTAACGTCGTCCTCCAAGGCAACGACTACCGTGCGAGCGTGACCATAGATCACGTCCATTGCACCGATGGACGTCAGTTTCTCTTCTTCGTTTTACTGGTCGATGCAGATCTGATCACACCCGAGTCCCTCTTCTGCCGATTGCCTCTCTGCAAGGACCGCCTGAAACATTGCATCTGAGATAGGAGGTACAAGACAGTCATCGACCTCCGACATACACGCCGCAGCAGGTTTTGTCCAGCGATAGCTCATCGCAATGTAGGACCTTTCTTTCGAAATGTCCAGCGCTCGCCTATTGATGAGCCGAAACCCAAATTTGTCGAGTTTGTTTGGCTTCAATGCTTACAGTTTGGACAGTGGCTGTGGGTTTTTGAGATACTTTTCGAGGATTATAGTGGCAACGCGATGTCCTTCCTCTCCCTCCTCGAGCTTTAGCATGTGCTTCTTAGATTCGAGGTCCTGGATATGTATGTCCTTGTTGCAAAGAACTTGTTGATCCGCGTCCTTCAGCTCGAAACACATAAGTGAACTGGTCATACTTTGTGTTTGTTGTGTGGTGATAGTGTAGCCGTCGAATTATGGACAAGACAGCCTTCTTAAAGCATTATGCCTCCAGCTGCTGCCTTGAGAGCAAACCCGGCTGATCAGAATTGGGAGAGAATATTGCCATAGCCGCGTTACACATACTCGCTGTTCACGTCATCAGAGCCCACTCGCAGGTTGTGATAACCAAAAGTGGTTCATTATAACACCCATGTCTTTCGGGAGTCTCCCGGTCTTCCGCCGTTGCCTTTTTATCGCTTTCGATAGATAAGGCTCGTCTGCCGTTGTAACAGCAAACTCTCCAACATGGTCGAAGCGAGAAAGTACTGCAAGGTTGATGCAGAGCAGACTGCGCTCGAATCCAAGGCTGAAACGCGCCACACTGCAAGAAGCCGCGGGTAATCGTCATAGGTACTAGGCAAATATGATGTATTCGCGATATGAATCACTTGGTTTTGTTACACAAAGTCGTTCTGCTCGTATTTGAGCCAGTAAACGAGTTCGACTGAAGATTTTTACACATCTCTTTTCGCATAATCAACACAACAGCTGCGCAACTAAGATGAGACGGCAAAATTGTAGTCGAATATCTTCTTCGCTTGGGATACAGAGTAAGCTCATGAGCACCCGTTGCAATCCGGATCCGGATTGTTCTTCCACGTCCGCTGCGCCACACCCTTTGCAGATCTCGCCGCGGTCCCCGGCTCCAACTCCAGCACGCTGACCACATTATCCACACCCTGCATCAAATACGCACCAGGCACGAACAATTCCTGCTGCGGCCCAATAGTCCAGTACCTCCCCAGATTGTATCCGTTTACAAAAACAACACCCTTGACGCCTCCCGGCAACTGCAAGAAGGTATCAGCTGCCATCCCAGCATTCGACGTCTTGAACGTCCCGCGGTACCAAACAGGCGGGCTGTTCGCAGATACGGTCTTGGCCGATCCGCTGAGGTCAGGCGCGCTGTCAAGCGGGAAGTTGTAGTGATTCCACCCAGTGATCTTCGTTCCGCCGACGGTCACATCACCGGACACACCCTTGCTCTGGTCCGAGAAGCCGTTGTCCGCGCGCCCCAGGTTCTCCACAAGGAGCCAGAGCTTGTCGCCCTTGTTCAGGCTTATGTTCACGGTTCCGGGGTTCTTGTAGATGGAATCGACGACGCCTTTCTTCTGGCCGTTGACATACACGATCACGCGGTCGCGGGCGGCGCCGTTGCCTGGTTGCAGGCGGCCAGAGGAACTTACTGTGGTGATTGACTCGTAGAGAATGTAGCCGAAGACCTGGCCGATGGCTTCCATAACAAGTGGTGAGGACGAGGTTCGAGGGTTTGTGGGCAGGTTGCCGAACATGCCCAGCATCGGCGTCAAAGCGAATTCGGAAACAGAAGCCAGTGCTGGCGTCGAAGGAACGGCAGGAATGTTGGAGACATGCTTCGCAATCGCAGTGCGGAAGTAGTTGTAGATCTGCGAGGCTCGACCCGACTCATCAAGCGGCGCGCCATAGTCGTAACTTGTAGTGAACGGCGTGCGCGGCGTGGTGTCTCCCGAGCCAGCTCCAAAGGCAAAGCTTGTCCCGCCGTGAAACATGAATATACTGAAATGGTGGCCGTTAGTGAGCATCCAGTCTAGGTCGTTCACGCGGCCTTGCATGCCATTTGTGTCGCGGTCGTATGTGCTGTGTCCGTTCTTTGGACCCCAGTTGTCGAACCATCGGATCCAGTACTCGCCATTCATGGCTGGTCCGATGCTGCTGGCGTCTGTGATGGTCGCTCTGAGTGTTGTGACACCATTCTTCATATCAGTGCCGTCGAACACAGCAAGAGCGCCAGGCACGTGGCCATTCTTCAGTGCGCCTGGGTTATTCGCATCGTTTGTGTACAGCTTCGTGTTTGGGAAGTTGGTCTTGAGAATATCTGCGAGCTTGCTCATGTATGTGTGATCACTGCCCGCCCAGCCGTACTCGTTCTCGATTTGTACCATGAGGATAGGCCCGCCATTCACGATGAGAAGCGGCTGGAGCTGCGCACCGACCTTGGCAAGATATTTGTTTGTCGCATCAAGAAAAGGGCCGTTGTTGGAGCGATGCTTCATGCCAGATATCTGGGGAGCCATCCAGGCATACCGCCCCAATCGCGCTCGGCACAGACGTAGGGCCCCGGACGAAGCACAGCCTTCATGCCCGCCGTCTGAACTTCTTGAAACCATGCCGCTATATCGTTATTGTCTGTAAAGTCGAACTGGCCAGGGTGCTGCTCGATGTCTTGCCAGTATACGTACGATAAGATAGTGTTGAGTCCCATCGACTTAGCCATCTGAAGGCGTTGTGGCCAGTAGGCACGTGGGACACGCTGAGGATCGATCTGGCCGCCGATGATTGAGTATGGCTTTCCATCAATGTAAAAGGTATTCTTGTCCCATGAGAAGGTACTGTTCGCTTGTGCAGCGTCTGAAAGATCCGAGAAGTCTGTTATTGGAGTCGCAGCTGCAGCTCGCACTGCCGCGATGAGCGACAAAACCTTGAACACCTTCATCTCGAAATTCAATGAATCCGGTGATGGCATAGTAGGCGCACCCCATTGTAGTGACTTTATACATTTCTGTGCCTGTCCTGGAGTAATCGAAGACCAGCTTGATCAGCTAGGCGACACGGCCGTTACTTATTTTCCCGTCGACTCAAGCTCAAGATTTAGATTAATTTGTTTATGCTTAGTAGGAAATAAGGTTTCTCTGAGATCTCGCTTCCCCGCAATGCAGCGCGGGAAATTGTCCGGGAGCCAGGATAAAGTCGGCAGTATACACTCTACTAGAAGTGTTCCACGGTGAAATTTGTCGCAATATGAGGGCGAATTCTGATGCCACCAATAGCATTTGAATCGAATCATGTAGCATGGCCTGAAGATCAAATCTTCGTGCGAAAACTGAACGCGACTGTTCTTTCATCTGCTATGGTCCGTCCTATAGACGTTGATAGAATCGTCGCTCGGGGCCATGTATGGTCCTGTGAGCAGTTTATTTGAATAAATTGCTGTAACGAAACACAACTAGAACAGATACCGTGACTCAGATATCTCAAAACAATCAACATTCTTAGCCCTCCAAGCGATCTACACCTCCTTCCCCTGCATCACCCCCGCCGCAGCCTGATTCGAAACCTGCGTCGCACTCCGAAAGCTCTTGAACTTCCTCGCCGACACGCCCTTTGCAAACATCTCATCCAACTCCTGATAACTCCTCCCCGTCGTCTCCGGCTGGTAGAAGAACAAATACACAATACACAGCAAACACGTGCCGCCGAATATGAAGGCAATCTTCGCGCCCAGATTTGCCTGGTCCGGGTTAAACATGTATGGGATAGTAAATTGCCACATGACGTTGATAGCGGAGCTGAGTGCGAGCCCGATGGCGACGGTCTTGTAGCGCAGACGCGAGGTGGAGACTTCGGCGAGGAGGGAGAAGGCGGTGGAGCCGATGGAGACGTTGTACCACCACGAGTAGATGAGGATCAGGGCGACGGTGCCTTTGATCATGGATGGGTTTGTGGTGTTTGTGCCGAGACCGCCGGTGACGAGGAGGAATGTGGTGAGGATGATGAGGCCGTAGAATGTGAGGGCTCGGCGGCCGACTTTGTCAATGATGGCGGCGGCCATGAGGTTACCCACTATGGATAAGACGGGCTGCGCGATTTGGATTTGGAAACTCTTGTCGGTTGAGTAGCCGGCTAGCTGGAGGTAGTAGGTAAAGTAGCCGGCGACAAAGGCGATGCCGGAAAGCGATTGGATGCACATGGGCATGACGCTGATTATCGTACATCGGAGGTTGGATTTGCGGAAGCATTCGGCGTATGTGACGCCCGCGGTCTCTCTCTTGACTTCCTCGAGGGTGACTTGGACGAGCGAGAGACGGTGTGCGCCGCGCTCGCCAGTGTAGCCCAGCTTATGTAGACTGGCAAGAGCTTCGTCATTCTTGCCTATCGAAACAAGCTACCATGGCGATCTCCGAAGGTCAATCGAAAGACCTTTTCCCTTCGTACACAGCACTTACTCAGGCATCCATGGCCAAATGATGGTTGCAACAGCTGCGAATCCCCACTGCGAGCAGAAGATTGTCCTATACGCCCATCTAGTTTCAACATTGCCGGTGTAGTTGATGATGATGAATGCGACCAGAGGACCGATCCCGTAAGACACCCCAAGAAAGCAAGTCAAAATGCCACGTAGCTTAAGCGGTGCAATCTCACCCACGTAACCTACCATCATAGTAGCAATAATGCCAATCGAAAACCCTTGGATAAGCTTCCCAGTAAAGAAGACAGCATTGGTCGTAGCGACAAACTCGATCGTAATAGCGACGAAAGCAATTACCAGCGAAATCAGAAGCGTGTATCGGCGTCCAATCCAATCTGCAATTTGGCCTGTGACCAGGCATGCGACAATCTTTCTGAACATCTGTGTGTCAGCCAACATATCCTGACACGGGGACAAGATGAAGGTAGTCTTACGAAGCCGACGGCGCTCCACTAAACGCACTCTGCCATCCCGCGGGAAGCACATATTCCCCCGACCCCTTTGGAAACTCAAACCCAAAGTCCTGTCAGAACTGCGGAATACCCACAACTGCGCCAGACGCCTGAGTCTCAAATGCTACGAGGATTATAGTCCAGCAAGCGTAGATGCACCAGAAGCACGCCCAGGGGTTCTGGTGGACAGTTTGCCAAATGGTCACATCGTGGTCTTCAAAGTCCGTGGCGTGAGCAGCGACTTGTTGGGAGTCGTTGAGGTTGGTTTCGATGTGAGATGCACCAGTCTTCTGGACCTTGGTGGAAGCCATCGTGGGAGGATGTGGAGAGGGTGTCTGGGGTAGACATACCTGGGAATTATCTAATGCGGAGTACATATGCTGTTATTGCATGCGCCAATGATTACTGTCTTCGGAAATGCTGCTCGTGTGAGCATTTCCTACCAGGATAACTTGCCCGAGGATCATGCATGTCGCTTGGGGAAAGTGAATGAGGGATTCTGTAGCTTGGAACTAAACACAGCATCTTGCCGTCGCAATTTGAGCCTAACGATACTGTGTATAGCTTCAGGCTATATGGGCTACCTGCTCTTGCGAGTATATAGCGATCTGGAATGAGGATCAAAACGTCATGCTTCATGGCCTGCCGCTGCCGTTTGACCCGAGGATGCAGACAAGATCCCTGAAACCAACTCAATTGGCCCGCGCAATGTCGTTCGATGGAATTGCCGTTCAGAGTCGAACCGCGGTAGGCTAATCACGACCCCGCAAACAGTGAATTGGCACGTCGCCTGAATCGTGGGGTATGCAGATGGGGTAACTTAGGCACCGCATGATGCAAAGAGAAGATATTCGCGCCTATCATTATGCTTCACAATCGTCCGTCATACTTGGACAACGCTTAAGCACGGCGGCTGTGGCTTCCAATTTGGGACGGCTTATGACTACCAACGTAATGGTAGACAAGATAGAACATAACATGCCAAAGACTTCAAGTCGTGATATGAGAAGACACTACCTCTGTCACGATCCACCACCAGGGCGCACACACTCC
>Ga0265780_10009142_pt1 | contig 11929 bp, 11 predicted proteins | sample P1T30metagenome_FD_192432 | JGI IMG/M metagenome (GOLD analysis project Ga0265780, IMG submission 192432) | Plant litter microbial communities from East Loma Ridge, Irvine, California - P1 T30 | ecosystem: Environmental > Terrestrial > Plant litter > Unclassified | place: USA: California... | reverse complement strand
GGAACACTCTTTACTGGGTAGTCTACATGGGCTCGCTGATGGTCGGTCCCATCGTGTCTGGATCAATGACCGAGACGGTCGGCTGGCGCAGCTTCTGGTGGCTCAATACTGGCATCCTCGGCCTTTCCTTCTTGATGGTGGTCTTTATGTTCCCAGAAACAAGGTTCAAGCGCGCGTTGCCCGAGCATTTGGGACAAAAGAAACCCAGTTCACTAGAAGAGAAGACACGAGCGACTACCCAGGAAGATATCAACCACTCCGACAGCGAGAAAGAGACAAATCCAATCCAGCACATCAACACAGCTAACTCCGTCTTGCCAAACACGGCCGGCCTAGAGATGTCCGAGACAGCTCAACGAGACCCCTTCCTTGGCCGCGGCAAACCTGGCAAATGGCAGTGGAAGATCTTCCAACCAAACGCCCACCCGTTCCGTTCCATCTTCCTCGACCTTTGGATTCCCTGGAAGCTATTCGCCTTCCCCATTGTCGAGTTCGCCGCTTTCGTCGTCAGTTGGTCATGCTCCAGCTTCCTCACCATCAACCTTACACAAAGCCAAGTCCTCGCCCTACCTCCCTACAACATGAAGCCTATGACTGTTGGCTTTACCAACTTCGCTATCATGCTGGGTGCATTCATCGGACTTTTCACTGCTGGCCCACTCAGCGATTGGGTGTCTGCAAGGAGCACCAGGAAGAACAATGGCATTCGTGAACCAGAGATGCGGTTACCAGCCATGATACCTTATGTCGTCATCATGTTTATCGGTAACATCGTCGTCGCGATAGGCTATGAGCGCAAGTGGCCTTGGGAAGCTATCATCGTCATTGGCTACACATGCGCTGGTATACAGGTTGCAGCGCTACCAGGTATCGTCAGTACATATGCTGTTGACTCCTACAAGCCCGTTGCAGGCTCGTTGTTCGTCGCCATCACCGTCAACAAGAATCTTTGGGGCTACGGGTTTGGCAAATTCATCACACCGTGGAGTGAAGAGGTTGGGTAAGACGCGTAAATCTGATCATGTAAGAGCATTGCTAACTGTAGTAGATTTATCACGCCCATTATGACGAACGCGGCTCTCATTACACTCTGGTGTTCGTTTGGTATTCTCTTTTGGTGGAAAGGCAAGACGTTCCGTCGCTGGAGCAAGAACAGCAGCGTCCACCGACTAGGCGCGTTGTAGTGCGCGACGCATCTCTCTACGCTCAAGTCTTCCTAGGCAGCACTAGTTCTGTCATAGCTGCCAGCCTGCAATCACCTGCAATCCTCGACCCTTACTCATCTTCCTTCTCCCTCATTCTCTTACTCCCAGGTTGCGCACTCTTCTTCACATCATCAGCAATCCATTCCGACTCATCCGCCTTGCCCTCCAGCTCCTCCCACCCATGCACCTCCATCTCCTCCAGAATCTCATTGTTCTGCCTCAACCACTGCCAATGCAGTAGAACCTGCCACACCCTCTCCAGCAGCGCGATACCACTCAACCCAGCCACTTCTTCATCAGTCAACAAGAGATAATCGTCCAAAGCCGTAACATGATGCTTCATCCTCGCTATCACACCATGCGTCCCATACCCTCCCGCCGGCGCCGCAATCACTGTCGCAATGATATTAGGCAGCCTGGACCGCCTTTGCGGAAACCTCGCCGGGAAACTCACGGGAACCGGATCCGGCGCCGGTACTCCCGTTGGCGGCACCGAAGCAACCGCAACAGGCATCTCGCGACCCGTCGCCCCATGCTCCATCTTCCACTCGCGCAACATATCATACCTCAGCACAAGCCGCATAGCAAGCTGTTTCTTCTTATCATAAAGCCTAGCCATAAGCGCCCTATTCTGCACAATCCCCTCCGGCAGCAACGTCCGCGTGACCAGGAAAAGTAACTCCTCGCATAGATACCGGAGACGACCTGCAGGCCTATCTTCAAGCGCGGTGAATAGAGCAGGCCAGTTTGTCTTGTTGTCTACAGGCTTCAGTAAAGTGTCGATGAGCGGATGCAGTCCTTTTGTCCCAAGGTTGCTGTGAATCCGGCCCCAGGCTTGTATCGCGTCCAAACTCGCCTCCAGCGTCCCTGCAAACGGATTCGGGACTGTGGGCGCGAAGTGGTAGTGTGCGGATAATTTTGCGGCTGCTGCTTCTTTCCTCGCGGACCTTCCGGGTGTGTCTTGTTCGAGCAGCGAGGGCGCGTCGCTGACGGTGCTGTTGGCGCGTACGCCGCGGCCGCTGCGTGTAGGTGGCGGTGGGGGTGTGGGACGCGGTGTGTGGAAGGAGGCTTGGGAGTCGGAGAGTATGCTTTGCGCGCGGTCGACGCGTTGGAAGCTGCGGCCGCGGTTGCGGTTTGGTGTTGCCATTTTGGGTGCGCGGAAGGAGTGGACTACAGGAGCGAGCGAGCGAGCGAGTGTGGAGGTGGTGATTGGCGACGGTAGGTAAGATTCGTATAGAATATTTTGAGTATATGGGATGTTGTGTGTAAGTGAGAGTGCGCGTTGTTATTGGTATGACGTGAGTGATTGTGGGGGAATGGGTGGAGGTGAGCGTGAAAGGGCAGTGAAAGAGGATGTGATATTTTCTGTCATGATGGTAAGAGGCAGGTGCATGTTTGCCAGGCAATTAGAGTGGCTTGCTGTCTTCTCCTAAGCCAAAAGCTTCTCTACAGAGGTTTGACACAAAGAGCGTTCTGCATGACCTGTGGTTGTGCTCAGATTTAAATCAGTCTACACCAATGACACCATGACGCAACAGCGTGATGATACTTTGAAATATGTTTTTCCATTCATAAAGTAACTTTACCGTACTCGCCGCCTGAGACTAATCGCATCAAACACTCAGCCCTTAATAGCCTGCTGCTGCATCTTCTCACCACTCTCATTCGCAGGCCCAAGACCCATCTTCGCCGGCCCACACAGCTGCACACCATCCTTACTAAACCTGCTCCCATGAACCGGGCAATCCCAACTCTTCTCAGTCGTATTCCAGCAGACCACGCCCTTCAGGTGCGGGCAAAGCGCGGAGAACTTATGAACCTGGCCACCCTCATCCTTGTACACAGCGAGCGGGTTAGTGGGGTTGGTGTTGAGAACACCGCCCTCACCGGGTACGAGGTCTTCGATGTCTTTGATATCCGACTGAGCGAAGCGCTTGTACTGGGCGTTGATCTGGAGGTCGTGGCTGATCATGCTGGTTGCGGACTTTGCGATGGAAGCTAGACGCTTGGGGTCGTAGGCGGCGATCCAGGAATTGGGTTGCTCAGTGATCGAGTCTGCGATAAGCTTTCCGGCGAGGACGCCGTGAGTCAGACCGTTGCCAGAATCACCGGTGATGATGTAGATGTGCTTGTTTCCTTGGTTCTTGCCGATGAACGCCATGTGGTCGACGGGCTCGAAGACCTGACCACTCCACTTGTAATCGATTGTGGTTGCTTGTGGGAAGCGGGCGCGTGTCCATTCTTCAAGCTCCTTGAAGGGTGCGACGGTGTCGGCTTGGCCAACTTTGTGGTCACCTCCACCCACGACCATGTAGTCATCCTTCTCGTCACACTCGGTGAGACGTATGTACTTGTAGATTTCGGCCGAATCGTAGATTAGGGCGTCTTCGACTGAACCCTTGGGTACGCGAATAGCAATGCAGTAGGTGCGGAAGTACTCCTCCTCGGCAATGACAGAGAGCTTCTGAAGCGGGACACAAGTAGCCTCGACGGCATCAGCACACTTGATGGTGTTTCCGTCGGCTGTCTTGACGTAGACATCTTTGTGGCCCATGCCCATGATCTCTACGCCCTTCTCCTGCACGTCGATGCATCGAGTGTTGGTGTAGCACGAGAAGTTGGACTGCTGCTTGAGAAAATCGAGCACACCAACAACGTACTTGGTGGGATGGAACGTCGCCTGCTGTGGGTATATGACGGCATCGCTTTGATCAATGCTGCCTTCCCATCCCTTGAGCTTGAAACCCTCCTTGTATTCCGTGGGGATACCGAGCGCCTTCGCCTTGTCGCCGTCTTCGATGAGAGTCTTGATGTCGCTCGCATGGTCCTTTGAGTCTTTGGGGTATTGCGAGAAGTCGTAGCCGGGAAGATGGCGGTACTCGCACTCAATGCCCAGCTGCTTGGAGATCTCGCCGACGCGGTTGAGCGCCCAGGTATGTGATTCGGCGGCCGCCTTTGCGCCCTTGTCCCCGTGCTTCTTCGCAATCGCAGTGTAGCCGTCGTCTAGGTCGTTGGCGAGATGACCGCTGGTACGTCCAGTTTCACCTGAAAGTACCTCTCGGCCTTCGATCAAGACGACGTTCAGGCCACGAGTGACGAGCTCATAAGCAACTGAGACACCGGAGATGCCGGCGCCGACAATGCAGACGTCCGTCTCGAGGTCCTTGTCAAGCTTGGGGAACTTGGGGATGCTCTTGTACGGCAAGTGGTGAATCCAGACAGGGTCCGTCTCTCCGCTCGTGCACATGAAGTGTTGTGGGCTCGAAGTCTTGGCCGTGGCTACTGGCGCATCGCCGCTCACGGTCGCCATATTCGCTCGTTGTCCTGCGAAAGCGTATTTCGGTGTTTGCTGTAGGCGGGGCGCGAGTCTGCTATATGAAGCTAGACGTATGGAGGATACTCGTGCGGTGTTTCGTAGGAGAGAGATACGGAAGAGACGAGGGGCAGACAGCGACATGTCTTAACGGCAGGTGGAAGGAGCGTAGGAGCTGCACGTGGAGGTACATAGTGTTGTATATGCCTAAACTGTCAATTATCATGACGGGTTCATGTAATAGCTGGTGCATCATTGGTCCAGTGCGTCGCGTGAGCCAAAACAAAGCATTGGCAATGGTGTAGCTTTGACGACGACATGACGTCAATTGTGCGACTCCGTGGAGCGTCAAGTTGTGGACGACAGGAACGACTGTCAGCGGGGGAAAGAGTCTGAGCAAGAGGTATGAAATAATTCAGAAAGTCGGTAAGGTGTGTACAGCTAAAGAGAAGTAATTGCGCAAAGACGATGATGAAGTCGCGATAAGAACAGTGATGTTTGCGCGAAACCGCAACACGCTAAATTTCATCCGCGGCACGTCGGCACGTGACACAGTGCTTACCTCCCCTCCGCGGGCTTCAACAAACCCTCCGCAACATCCTTCAACACAAACTTCTTGATCTTACCACTACCCGTCAACGGCACCTCGGAATCGCAGTCCTCTCCCAACCAGAAGATATGCATAGGCGCCTTGTGCCTGCCCAGCACCTTCCGCACCCAGCCCTGCACCTCAGCCAAGTCTGGCTTATCCGTGTTGGGCTCGTGTAGGAGGAAGGCAGCGGGCACTTCGACGTAGCGAGGGTGCGAGACGCCCACGACGATCGCGCGGGCAATGGATGGGTGTGCGACGAGACGTTCCTCGATTTCGAGGGGATAGATGTTTTCGCCTCCTAACATCTCATCAGTACGCAGGTCTCAAGGGTTATGCTGTCGGAAGGGAGACACATACCTCGAATGATGATATCCTTGAACCGCCCGGTGATGGTGCAGTATCCATCCACATCTAGAACCGCCTCATCACCAGTATGAAGCCAAGGCTCGCCATACTCGTCGCGAACGATGAGCTCCGCCGTCTTCTCAGCATTCTCCCAGTATCCGCGGCAGACTTGGTATCCAGCGACGCAGAGTTCGCCTCTGACGCCGATGGGCACGACGCGATCCTGATGGTCGACGATCTTGACGCGCGCGTGTGGCAGCACCGTTCCGACAGTAGTCAACCGCGCATGCAGCGAGTCAGTTGTGTGTGCGTTGAACACCGTCGGGCTAGCCTCGGTGAGCCCATACGAAGACGTGAAGTCCGACATGTTAAGCTCGTTGACCATGCGCTCCATCAACCACTTCGGCACCGGACTTCCCGCCACGATGCCTGTCCTCAGATCGCTCGTCCAGCCTTCCGGCCGTGGCACGTCCATTATAGATTCCATCATAGCTGGTACACCGTGTAAGGCTGTGCAGCGCTCCGCGTCGATAGCCTGCATACAGGCAACTGGATCAAATTGTTCGGCTGGGAAGACAATCTTCGCACCGTGTGTGAGGCAGGCGAGGAGACCGAGGGTGAGACCGAAGCAGTGGAAGAGAGGCGGTGGGCAGCAGAGGGTGTCGTTCGGTGTGAGATCCATGCGGTCGCCGATGAAGCGGGAGTTGTTGATGAGGTTGCTGTATACATCAGTAAAGGGCCATCTGAGATAATATGGTAACACTTACTGGTGTGTCAACATGGCAGCCTTCGGGTTGCCAGTACTACCGCTCGTGAACTGCAGGTTTACGACATCGTAGGGACTTATTATGCCGTCGAAGATGTCTAGGATATGCTCGGGAATGTATTGGGCTTCTTCGATAAGGGAAGAGTAGGAGATGAAGCTGTCGTGTTGACCGCGTATCAGGCACACGGTCTTGAGGTCTGGTAGTGTGGAGCTGATATCGTCTTGACTGAGCTTCTCAAGCAACGGCCCATTGTCGAATCGCGCGATCGTAGGTGTAGTAAACAGTATTCTGCATTCTACCATGGTCAGTCTTTCTTCCATGTCATACGTCAAGTCAACTTACTGGTGTGCTTCAGCGCATACTCCATCTCCGTCGCCGTATACGTATTGTTGAGGGTAACGCAGATGCCGCCTACTCTCGCACACGCAAAGAAGAGCGCAATGTACTTCTCGCAGTTCCCGCTCATGATTCCTATTCTATCTCTCGGCCGCACTCCCTCTTTCAGTAGTGCTCTTGCGAGCAAACTTGACTCCTCCCATAGCTTCTTGTACGTCCACCGCGCACCTGTCCAGGGAATGACGACGGCTTCATTGTCCGGGTAGCACTCGACCTGCCGCTGGAGCAGTTGCGATAGTGTTAGTTGAAGTAGTGGTGGGTCCAATGGTCCTGCGACAATGGAGAGGTTGGGATATGGAGGTAGGATGTAAGGGTCGATTTGAAGCAGAGTTTGGTTCAGACGTTGTAATGCGTCATTCCGCGATTGGTCGTATATCTCCCCCATTTCGATGTGTGTATGTCGCTCCCTCACAGGCAGTGTCTCGAAGTACTGTGGTCGAATGCGGAAAGCGATCCGAATGCTACCTCAAAACTAAGAGTTCGCGACGGTGGGTATAAGCTGGCGACTAAGCTGATGGAAGGCGTAGAAAGAAAACAATAAAGAAGCAATAGTATACAACAACACCCAAAGGCAATCAATCACTCGACGATGAACTTTGTCGGTAGTAACTTCAGCCATAGCATCCAGCGATAACAACAGCTCAATGACGGTGCTTCGCCGATGGCTCGGATCTAAGAGCACAAACAGGGCAACCCATCTCGCCCTCCCAACTCGCCGTCTCCGGAGCCCTCGAAACGACGCGTCTGTGGGCCATCACTCACGTTTCGATCGACTACCCACGCCATCGCCGGCCTCTCGCTCAGCCCTGCTCCTTCCGGACGCAACGCCGCAGCCAGGCTAACAAGGCACCATCAAGTGATGGGCAGAATTTTCCTTCCTCGCACCAGGCAAAGATCGACGCTCAAGTCGCATCGCCCCCGTGAGTGTAGTTCGTTCCCATTGCATGTTGGGACCGATGACAGCAAGCGGCGAAGCCACCATTGTCGGGGTAGTAGACTGACAGGGGTCGGGCGCTCGATCTTGATCTGATAAGATTAAACGGACCACCTACTGTACAGCAGCTGCGACATCGGTGGGCCTCCTCCACCTCGTAAAAGGCGCATTGATGCAGAGCAAAGTTTTATCAGATCAAAAGAAATTTTTATCAGATGGAAAGTACGAGTAAGGCGTCCGGCATGGGATGGGGCGTTGGATGCAGGTGTGGAGAGTGGGAAGGATGCTCTATCGCCTTGTATCCGGCTGGGCAATAACCTCCAGCGGATCAGATAATTTACTGGCCTGCCCCATCAGGCGCCCAGGTGTCATGCCGGTGCATCTGATAATTTTTTTCATCCACATCCACATCCACCATCGGCGTAGCGATCTACCAGTTCGAGATTGTAACCCGCGGGGGCCTGTCCTGTCATGTCGCTGCAGTACCGTTACGTGTTGCATCCACACCACATCTCCACATAGTAGTGACCGTCATCCGAGCGCGCGTGAAAATGCGGTCGAAGACATCCATGTAGGCGTATGCCGCCGTCCACTGGCGGTGCGCACTGGCTTGGGCGCCATGCACCGACGGATCAGATAAAAACATTGCGGCTAATTATCAGATCCGCATGCTGCAGCGAGGAGGCCGGGGTGCAGACCGACGTTCATTGGATGGAGCGGAGGTGAGGTCATGTCATATGTGACGTGCGTGCCATGGGTTAGCGTGGGATATACGAATAGCCGGGAGAATTGTAGTTGTTGTAATTTTGCTTGTGAACGCGTTGCGGAAGCTGTCTAATGCATAACACAAATGTTGCAGCCGTCTCCAGGCGAAACCCGGGATGCGGTACTTGGGCGCGGAAGCTAGTTCCGACGTGTTCGGAAAGGGAAATGGCTCACGCATTGAGTCGGAAACTGAACATGGGCACATTTTACATTAATGGAAAGCGGTATAGCTACATGGTATCGAGAAAGGAGCGCATAATGCCAAATCACAATTTCGCTTTCGCGCCTGCATCCAGGCTTGGGCGAACCTTCTTCTCCCCGTCCCAGGTGAATGGGCTCAACGTGAAGAACTTCTCGCGGTTGACCATCATCAGCGCACTGCGCTTGTGAGGAAGATCCATGAGCTTCTCAACGTGGAAGCCGTGGGCGAAGTCGTATGCTAGCACCGTGCTACTCGTTGCGGCGGGCTCACCGACCAAGTTCCAGGTGCGCGGCTCATCGAGGAACATGTAGTGCATTAGGCCAGACCACCACGCTGAGACACGATACGGTCCTCTGAACCGGACGTCTCCGACGAGTGAGTGCCTTCCGCGGTCATAGGGCGAGGATTGGTAGTGGGCGCCCATGTGATCCTCCTGTGACATGTATTAGTTCAATGCTACAATGGATCGAACGAGATCTTGACTTACCATCGCCCAATAAACTTCAAAGTACGCGAATAGTATGTCGTCGAAGGCAGCGAACATGGTGAGGACGTGGGGGTCCTCATGCAGCTTTCGGAGGTATTCACGGTGCTGATCCAGGGTACCGGTTTCGTTCCATCCCGCAGCGACACGTGGGTCGTTTTGCCACTTGTTGAAAAGGCGGAGATGCTCGTCATTGGTGTAGTCGAGAGCCACCATCGTGAAGTGCTCCTTCAGATGTGGTACCCATCGGCTATAGATGATCGAGCCCGGCTCAGGTTTCGGTTCCCGAACTGGATGCTGAGTATGCCGTGGAAGCGCCGGAAACTGTGTTGATGGTGCATTCTGGAACGGGAAGGGAGGATACCGCCTATCGATCGGCTTTCCTGAGGCATCGAGATGTGGTGCCCAGACTGGTCGAGCACCGAATGGAGATGCCGCGCCCTGCCAGAATGTTCCGCGGAAGAGGAGATGGCCATCGTGAGGTGCCGACGCGTTGGAACCCTTTGGATGCGAATGAAACAAACCAGTGGCGTATAGCTCTTGGGCTAGTGCTTGAGAGTCCTTCCCTGACAATAGCACGCGGAAGTTCTCAACTAGAGGGTGCAGCGAGACCAACGCGTAGGCGATGAGCCAGAGCTGCGGGACAGATGGACGATCTTGGGTCCACGTAACTGTCACGTATGGAGATCGTCGAGTGCGAGCCCAAGAACTGTTATCTCCCATCGGTGGAACAGCATCTTGGCTCAAGGTCGCGACGTCGCTGAATGTGACAGTCCCGTTATGTAAGGTTGTGGGTGGAGCGATGCCTTTGCTGGTGGTGTTTGATGAAGATAGCTGGACTTGGTAGCTAGCAGGCTGGCCCTCTGGTGCCACATTCACGACAGTGTATGCCGTAAGGTATGGATGAGGAAGCTTGAGAACGAGCGGTTCTTTCGCGGTATCCGGCTTTGCTTGCTGCGCCATAATGATAGATGATAATTGAGGACGATGAAGAAGGAGCTGAAGACAAAGTTGAGCATGCGACAGCAATGTACGAGAAGCTATAACCCTGATGCTTGAAGTCGTTCAAGATGCTCAGAATACGATGCGTGAATGTTTAACCGAGGTCGTTCCTAATATCCGGTATAGCTTAGCCCACCGCATTACGCAGGCTTAGAGGGATTTGTTACCCATTCTCCGGCAAGGAAATCTGGTCACAGGGTTGTGGTCAAGAGGTGGCGTGAGGAAAGCTCCGATTTGGTGGCTGATCCACCCCATGTGGGCCTGAGTCTAGCTTCCACAAACCCATGCAGGTCGGCGTCAGTGGACGAAAATGTATCGCGCATTGAGTACCGGCGACGCTAGCCATTGGTGACATCGTTGTTTCGAGCGTGGGCATCAGTATACCTTGATGATGGCCAGTGCGCGGGGTCTGCAAATTGTGCCTGAGCTGTGCAATCGAGTTATGTCGCTGTGATACTATATCTCTTAGCGCTGAAACACCTTCTTGCTGTACAAATCTAGAGGGCGACAATCGATACTTGCTCCAGATCAACCAAACATCCTTCCATTATGACTTCGACCGAGAGAAGAGCAATTGACGCAACGACTGCCGCACCTATGGCAGACTCATCGCCATACTACGACCTTGTCTGCGTTGGCTTTGGCGCAACTCAACTCGCCACAGCCATCGCCAATCGCGAGTCTAAGACACCGTCCAAAATGCTTTTCGTCGAGCAGAATAAATCCTTCTCATGGGGATCGACATCCAACATCTCGAGAACGCGAATGGAGAGCCCCTTCATGTACGACCTGGCGACTCTACGCAACCCAAGGACTGCTTTCAGCTATGTCAACTATCTGCTCGCTCGTAAACGTCTCATCGAGTTCTCAAACTCGGATCGTCTCAACCCTTTACGAGAAGAGTTCGAAGACTACATGAGGTGGTCCGCCGAGCACTTCAAAGACGAAGTCCGCTATGGCAGCGAAGTCGTTGGTGTAGCGCCCGGAGTTGAGGCAGATGCTGTGCAAAGCTGGAAGGTGGCCGTCAAGGACAGCGCAGGCAAGACATACGTGGTGCGGGCGAGGAGTCTTGTCGCACCCTCCCCATCGAGAGCGAGCAGTCCGGCTGCGCAGCCATTACCGAATGTTGACTTCCTATCCGGGCAGCGGATTATCTCCATGGACGAGTACCCCAGCAGGCGTAACGAACTGCGAGGAGCCAATGAGCCACGGCTCAACGTGTCTCTTGTTGGCTCAGGCGAAAAGACTGCCGAGGTGCTGGACGATCTCCTGACGTGCTCGCGTCTGGGAAACATTACCGTTGTGACAGAGGACGAATCGCTGGCCCCTTTGACGGTTCTCGACGACACGAAGCCGGCGCAACCCCAACTTTGCTCGATCTGGGCCAAACCGACTAGCGCGCAGCCAGCCTCCGTCACGGAAGCATCAGAGCTCATCCAGACGATTTACATGCGCGCGTACGAGAAGCTAGTCCAGTCCAAGGGCGAGTTCAGACTGCGCGTCATCATCGGGAAGGACGCTGCTGCCGCGTGTTCACAGTCCGACTTCATCATCAGGGATACTGCAGCAAGTCCGCTTTCGAGCACAGCATTATTCCAGGGCATTGATTCGCTCATCCTGGGCTGCCGGCCAAAGGGAGAAAGCCTGGAGGAAGTGCAGTTCAAGCGTGGCGCCGTCGCGGAGGGCTGCCGGCTGTGGCTGGTGTCCTCAAAGTCAGAGGGCGGACGTGCATTGGCCAAGGACATTGCCCTGATGGCTGGCGAGATCGTGCGCAAGGTAGCGACAGGGTCATCTGAAGTACGGGATGGCGCCGGACTACAGGTCCAGGCTAGGATATAGAGCGGGATGATGGCGCGCAGCTGTGGGTTCTGGGTTCCAAGGTTTAGGCGCTAGATGGTGCAAAATTTTATCTAATCTGATGCAA
>Ga0265780_10009141_pt1 | contig 11930 bp, 9 predicted proteins | sample P1T30metagenome_FD_192432 | JGI IMG/M metagenome (GOLD analysis project Ga0265780, IMG submission 192432) | Plant litter microbial communities from East Loma Ridge, Irvine, California - P1 T30 | ecosystem: Environmental > Terrestrial > Plant litter > Unclassified | place: USA: California... | reverse complement strand
CGCCAGCGCGACGAGCAGGCGGGTGCGGTTGAAACGGTCGACGAGGATGCCGACCGGGATCGAGAAGACGACCAGCGCCAGCGCGGCGCTGACCCCCTGGATGATCCCGAGCGCGGCGTCGCTGAGGCCGAGCTCGGCCTTGGCGCCTTCCTGCACGGTGCCGAACGAGGCCATCATCGTGAAGCCGATCGCCATCGCGAGCGTCAGCGCGAGGAGCGAGGGGAGGGTGCGGGCCGGTCGCGCGCCGCCGATCGTGGACGCAGGCAGCCCTATCGCAGTGTCGGTCATGGCGCGCGCTCCACTCGTCACAGGCTGAAGATCTTGCCGGGGTTCATCAGGTTGCCGGGGTCGAGCGCGCGCTTCAGCGTGCGCATCACCTCGACCGCGTCGCCCAGCTCGGCGACCAGCCAGTCCTGCTTGCCGAGCCCGACGCCGTGTTCGCCGGTGCAGGTGCCGTCTATCGCGATCGCGCGTTCGACCAGCCGGCGGTTGATCGCCTCGACCTCCGCGAACTCGTGCGGCGCGGCCGGGTCGATCGCGAAGATGACGTGGAAGTTGCCGTCGCCGACATGCCCGAGGATCGCGGCGGGCACGGTGCCCGCGTCGATGTCGGCGCGGGTGGCGAGGATGCATTCGGGCAGTCGGCTGATCGGCACGCAGACGTCGGTGGTCCAGCCGACCGCCCCCGGACGGACCCCGATCGCGGCGTAATAGGCCTCGTGCCGGGCCTTCCACAGCCTTGCGCGCTCTTCGGGCTGGTTCGACCAGGCGAACGCCCCGCCGCCATTCGCTTCGGCGAGCGCGGCGACGGTCTCGACCTGCTCGGCGACCCCGGCGGGCGAGCCGTGGAATTCGAAGAACAGCGTCGTGACCTCGGGATAGGTCAGGTTCGACCAGCGGTTGACCGCCGCCATCTGCTTGTCGTCGAGGATCTCGACCCGCGCGAGCGGGATGCCGCACTGGATCGACTGGACGACGGTGTCGACCGCACCGTGCAGCGTCCCGAACCCGCAGACCGCCGACATGATCTGCTCGGGGATCGGGTGGAGGCGCAGGCTGACCTCGGTGATGATGCCGAGCGTGCCCTCCGAGCCGACGAACAGCCGCGTGAGGTCATAGCCGGCCGCCGACTTGCGCGCGCGGGTGGCGGTGCGGATCACCTGACCATCGGCGGTGACGACGGTGAGCGACAGCACCGCCTCGCGCATCGTGCCGTAGCGGACCGCATTGGTGCCGCTGGCGCGGGTCGACGCCATCCCGCCGATCGTCGCGTTCGCGCCCGGATCGATCGGGAAGAACAGCCCGGTATCGCGCAGATGCGTGTTCAGCGCCTCGCGCCGGCACCCGGCCTGCACGGTGCAGTCGAAATCCTCCGCATGGACCGCGAGGATCGCGTCCATCCGCGAGAGGTCGATGCTGACGCCGCCGTGGATCGGCAGCGCATTGCCCTCGATCGACGTGCCCGCGCCGAACGGCACGATCGGCACCCCGGCGGCGACGCAGAGGCGGACGCAGTCGGCGACCTCCTCGGTCGAGGCGGCGAAGACCACCGCGTCGGGCAGCGCCTCGGCGAAATGCGCCTCGCTGGTGCCGTGCTGGCGGCGCATGCTTTCGCCGAGGTCGAGCGCGTCGCCGAAACGCTGCTGCAACCGGGCGACGAAGCCGTCGTCGAGCGGCGCGCGGACGGGGCGGGGAGCGTGGTCCATCTCAGAACCGCACCGTGCCGCGCAGTCCGATGCGCCGTCGCGGCGTCTGGAGCGCGAGATTGGAGACCAGCGGCGCGGGCAGCCCGGCGCGGCGCAGCAGCGAGGCGTCGAGATAGGTCTCGAGATATTTCTCGTCGAACAGGTTGGTCGCGAAGACGCCGACCTCCAGCGGCCCGCCCTGCCACGTCAGCGAGGCGTTGACGAGCTGATAGGGCGCCAGCACCGGCACCGAGGCGGCGTCGAGCGAGGCGCCGGTCCGGCTGCCCTTCGCGACGACGTTCGCGTCGAGCACCAGCGCCTGATCCTTGTGGAAGGGCAGGCGCAGGTTGGTGCCGACCGCGTAATTGGCGTCGGGGACGAACAGGATGCGGTCGCCCGGATAGGCATAGCCGGTCGTCGCCTGGAATTGCGATGCGTCGGTCACGCGCGCGTGGAGCAACGTCGCATTGGCATAGACGCGCCACAGCCGGTTGACGTTGAACGACAGCTCGGCCTCCGCGCCATAGCTCTTCACGTCACCCGAATTGAGGTTGATCGCGACGAACCCGACCGGCTGTCCGGTCGCCGGATTGAGGATCGTCGATGGCGCCAGCGCGTTCGCGCCGATGAAGTTCCTGTAATCGTTATAGAACGCCGCGACGTTGGCGGTCAGTCGCCCGTCGAGGGCGCTGGCCTTCGACCCGACCTCATAGGTCCAGACGGTATCGCCGCGATAGATCAGGTTCGGCGCGCCCGGGCCGTTCTGCCCCCCGCCGCGCGCGCCGCGCGCGACCGAGACATAGGTCATGAAGTCGGGCGTCCAGCGTTTGGTCAGCGTCGCGCGCGGCTGCCACTGGTCGGCCTTGTAGGCGGCGGGCAGGCCGGCGGTCGAGGCGTTGAGCCGCTGGTGATCGTAGCGGAGCCCGACCGCGAGATCGAGCCCGCCGCCCAGATCAAGGAAGCCGGTGCCGAACAGCGCGATATTCTCGTTCGTCGCGGTCGCCGAGGACGGCACCGTCAGGTTCGCGGGCACGATGGTGGTCGTGCCCGTGCTGTCGGTGTCCGACTTGGCGTAGAAGGCGCCGATCAGCGTCGTGAAGCGCTCGCTCCATTTCGTGTCGAAGCGCAACTCGCCGGTGCGCGTCTCGAGCGTGCGGTTGCTGGTCGAGCGGAAGAAGTCGATCGGGCTGTAATCGGCGTCGCCCGCGCCGGTATAGTCCGACCGGTTGTAGGCGCCGATCGCGGTGATCGTCGTCTTGAGGCGATCGACGTCGAACTCGCCCTTCAGATTGGCGGCATAATAATCGATCGTCGCGAGGCTGCGCTGGTTGGTGCGGCCGTCGAGCGTATAGTCCTGCGGGCCGCGGACGTTGAAATAGGGCGTCGCGCCGCCGAACACGCGGTCGTAGCTGCCGTTGAGCGTGAAGCGCGCCCAGCTGGCGGGGACGAAGCGCAGCGTGCCGTTGACGCTCTTGGTCTCCAGCGGGTTCTGGTCACCGCCGGCGAGCAGGTTGCGCTGAAAGCCGTCCTCGGTGTGATAGGCGGCGCCGATCCGGAACTGGAGCACGTCCTTGACGATCGGCCCCGAGATGCTGCCGGAGACCGAGGCGTAATTGTCACCGGCCGCCAGTGCGCCATCGACGCGCCCCTGCCAGTCGTTCGACGGCTGGCGCGTCACGACGTTGATCGCGCCGCCAAGCGTGTTGTTGCCGAACAGCGTCCCCTGCGGCCCGCGCAACACCTCGACGCGCGCGACATCGACCAGCGGCGAGTTCAGATAGGTCGTGTTCGGCTGATAGATGCCGTCGATGAAGATGCCGACGCCCGGCTGCACGGTGTCGATCAGCGTCGTGCCGATGCCGCGGATCGAGACGAAGGCGCGCCCGACCGAGTCCGAATTGATGTTGAGGCCCGGCGTATAGGCGGCGATGTCGCGCACGACGACCAGCTGCTGCTGCTTGATCGCGTCGCCGGAGATCGCGGTGACCGCGATCGGCACGTCCTGGAGCCGCTCCTCGCGACGGCGGGCGGTGACCACGATGTCCGACGCGGCCGGGCTGGACTCGACACCGGCGTCGGTCTGCGGATCGGCCGGGGTGCCCTGGTCCGACGTCTGCGCACCCTGCGGGACGGTTTGTGCAGCGGCATAGGCGGGCAACGTCATCGCCAAGGCGGTGGTCAGGGCGAGCAGCGGACGACGCATGGTGATCCTCTCAAGATAAGTGGATCGTGGCGTCCACCTGTCCGATAGGTATGCGCGCTCCCCGACCTATCGGAAAGGTCCGCCGACTATGCCGATCGGCTCTCGGGCTTGACCTACCAGCAGGAATAGCCGCCGTCGGCCATGACGATGCTGCCGGTCATCAGGCTGGCGGCATCGGACGCGAGAAAGGCGACGACCGCCGCGACCTCTTCCGGTTCGCCGAGGCGGGCCTGCGGGGTGCCGTCGATCCAGCGGCGGTACATGTCGCTGGTCCGATCGGCAAAGGCGTTCAGCGGCGTCGCGATATAGGTCGGCGCGACCGCATTGACCCGCACGCCGCGCGACGCCCATTCGGCGGCGAGGCTTCTGGTCAATTGATGCACCGCGGCCTTGGAAGCATTGTAATAGCTCTGCGGTTGCGGGCGGTTGACGATGACCGCCGACATCGATCCGATGTTGACGATCGCGCCGCGCCGCTTCGCCAGCATGTGACGGCCGAAGGCGCGCGCGCACCAGAAGCTGCCGTTGAGGTTGACGTCGAGAACGTTGAGCCAGTGTTCGTCGGCGACCTCCTCCGCCGCGGTGTCGCTGCGCGCGATCCCCGCGTTGTTGACGAGGATGTCGACGCCGCCGGTCGCATCGGCAGCGGCGGTGACGGCGGTGCTGTCGGTCACGTCGAGATGGACGCCCGCCACGCGATGCCCCTTGGCGCGCAGGCTGGCGAGCCCCTGTTCGAGCAGGCGCGCGTCGCGATCGGCGATCGTCACCGCGGCGCCGAACTGCGCGAGCGCGTCGGCGGACGCCCAGCCGATCCCCTGCGCGCCGCCGGTGACGAAGGCGGTGCGGCCGTCGAGCCGCTGGCGGTCGGCGTAGCGGGTCATGGCAGGAAGGCCGCGGCCGGCATCACCGCTTCGTGGACCGCCTCGGCCGCCTCGAGCCGGTAGACCTGTCGCGTGGCGCGATCGAACGGCGCCCATGGCAGCGTGCCGTCGCGGGCGAAGTCGATCCACAGCCGGTGGATGCGGGTGGCGAGCGCCTGCGGCGGGTCCTCGCCGAGCACCCCCTCGGGCCCGGCGGCGACGGCGAGCGTGTCGAACACGAACGGATTCTCGACGGCATGCGCGGCGCCGAGTTCGCCGGCAAAGGCCCCCGAACGCCATTCGAGTTCGTAGACATGGGTACGGCCCTGATGCGCCTCGGCAAAGCGCCGCGCCGGCCAGCGGAAGACCAGATCGGTCAGCGCGTCGGTCAGCGCGCGACCGCCCGGCTTGCGGCCCGCGCCATAGGCGGAGAGAACCTTCCAGGCGTGCGGCTGCGATTTCCGGAGCACGAGCCACGCGACCAGCCGGCCGATCCGGTCGCGCACCCCGGACGGGACGAGATAGAGGTTCATCTCCTCGGCATTGGTGCCGATCAGCACGTCGATCTCGCGTCCGGCCCCTGCCTCCAGCGCCGCGAGCGGCTGGAGCGGCAGCACGTCGTCGCCGTGCACGGGAACGAAGCGGCTGATCCCGAAGACGGGCTCGCGGCCATCGGCTCCCCTGAGATCGAGGCGGGTGGTGGGCAGCGACACCTTCTCGACCGCATCGAGCAACGTGTCGGTCGGTACGCGCGCGAAGCCGTCCCGCGTGGCGGGGACGGCGAGCAGCTTCGCCAGCGTCGCGACCAGCCGGCGCGCGACGGGAATCTCGCGGGTCATCGCCGCATGGCCGCTCTGGATGATCGCGCGCCGGAACAGCCCGGTGGCCAGCGGCGAGGCGACGAGGTCGGCGATCGCCATCGCGCCCGCGGACTCGCCGAACACCGTGACGTTGCCGGGGTCGCCGCCGAACGCGGCGATCTCCGCCTGCACCCACCCGAGCGCCGCGATCATGTCGCGCAGCCCGAGGTTGGTCGGCACACCGGGGATCGGCAGGAAGCCGTCGACGCCCAACCGATAGTTGATCGAGACGCAGACGACGCCGTCGCGCGCGAAGGTCGCGCCGTCCTGCACGGCGGCGTCCTTGCTGCCGATGACGAAGCCGCCGCCATGGATGAAGACCATGACCGGCCGGTCGGCGGCCGCCTCGGGCGTCCAGACGTCGAGGGTCAGATAATCGTCCCCCGGGGTCCAGCCGGTGCCGACCAATGGTTCGATCGCAAGGCCCGGCACTGCGCGCAACCGCTGGGGGGCGGTCGCTCCCGGCGCGGACGCCGCGCGCACGCCCTGCCACGGGGTAACGGGCGCCGGTGCGGCAAGGCGGCGCGCACCGACCGGCGGCGCGGCATAGGGGATGCCGACGAAATGGCGGACCTCGCCGCGGCGTCGACCACGGACAGCGCCGGCGGCGGTGGAGACGACAGGGTCGGCTGGCTGATCGGTCATGGATACTGCCTAGCCGCCTCTCCGGGGAAGGGCAGTCGCGAGGCTGTGCCGATCGGCACCATTTCGATGCCCGACCGCCGGCACGGCCGTCGCCCGATCGCTATACCCGCTAGGACGGCGGCGCGCGGGCGATCCGCTCGTCAGGCGCCAGCGCCGCGAAGCGCCGGTCGAAGTCGGCGGCGATATCGGCCAGCGTCACCTCGCCGAGGCGTTGCAGCAACAGCGCTTCCGCCGCGCGCATCGCCTGTTCGAGCGAGCCGTTGACCGCCTGTTCCACCAGACACGCGGGCGCGGGATCAGCCGGACCCAGCGCGAAGATCCGGTTCTCGCCCAGCGCACGATGCACGTCGAGCATGGTAATCGCGTCGAGCGTGCCGGTCAGCGACCAGCCCCCGCCATGTCCCTTGACCGACCGCACATAGCCGGCATCGCGCAGGCCCGCCATCGTCCGGCGGATCACCACCGGGTTGGTACCCAGCATGACCGCCGCGGCGTCGGAGGTCAGCGGTCCGTCCATCCGGCCCATGTGGATCAGCAGGTGCAGCATTCGTGACAGGCGCGCGTCCAAACCGTCAATCTCCGCTGGTGTCCCGCTTCGATATCACGTTACTTTCAATGTTGCAAAAGGCGCGATTGCGGGTCATGTAACTACGAGAGTTATTTGAAAGGCGACGCATGTACGACGTGATCGTGGTGGGGGGAAGTTTCGCGGGCCTGTCGGCTGCGATGCAGCTGGCGCGCGCGCGCCAGAAGGTGCTGGTGATCGACGCCGGGATGCCGCGGAACCGCTTCGCCGACGAGGCGCACGGCTTTCTGGGACAGGATGGGCGCGCGCCGATGGCGATCATGCGCGATGCCCGCTGCCAGTTGCAGCGCTATCCCACCGTCGCGCTGCTGTCCGGCGAGGCGGAGGCCGCGCGGACGATCGGAGACGGTTTCGCGGTCGAGCTGTCCGGCGGCAGCGAACATCGCGCCAAACGCCTGATCCTCGCCACGGGGGTCGCGGACACCTTGCCGCCGCTGGCGGGGATGCGCGAACGCTGGGGAGCGACCGTGCTCCATTGTCCCTATTGCCACGGCTACGAGATGCGCGATCTGCCGCTCGGCGTGATCGCGGCGCATCCGCTGTCGGCGCATCAGGCGCTGCTCATCCCCGACTGGGGACCGACCACCTATTTCACCCAGGGGCAGTTCGAGCCGGAGCCGCCCGAACGCGACGCCTTCGCCGCACGCGGCATCACCATCGAGCGCACCCCGGTGGTCGCGCTGCTCGGCGACGCACCCGCACTCGACGGCGTCCGCCTCGCGGACGGGCGCTTCGTTGCGGTGGGCGCCGTTTTCACCGCGCCGCGGACCACACCCGCCACGCCGCTCGCCGCGCTGCTCGGCTGCGCGCATGAGGAGGGGCCGACGGGACCTTACGTCAAGGTCGATCAATGGGGCGCGACATCGATCGCCGGCATCTGGGCAGCCGGCGATGCGGCCACGCCGCTGCACAATGCCACGCTTGCCGCCGCAGCCGGGGTGCTGGCGGGGATCGGAGCCCATCAGGCGTCGGTCCGAGCGAACGCAGCGTGACCTGACCTGGCCGCATCGGGATCAGCCCCCGGCGTAATTATCGAAGCGCGGCGCGCGCGCGAAGTCGGCGGTGCCGAACGGCCGGTCGTAGAAGACATAGCCATAGTAAAGGATCGCAGCCGGGCATGAAAGGCGCGGATGCGGTCCTGATAGGCCAGTTGCGCGCTCAGGTCGGTGCGCGCCAGCCGGGTGAGCAGCGCCTGCACCCCGACCGACGGCAGCAGCCAGCCGAAGGCGCGGCCCGCCCGGTCCCGCCGCTCAAGCGCCGCGCGATAGTCACGCGACCGGGCGGCGACGGCGTCGTCGCCATTCTGGTGGAAGGCGAGATACCATTTGTAGTGGAACGCCGTCCCGAGCGGCGGCGCGTCCGACCATCGCGGATGCGTGGCGTAGAAGCGCCGCATCGTCACCGCGCGCGGAATGTCCCAGGCGTGGTTGACGGCCTCGCGCTGCGCCAGCGCGATCTCCGCGCCCTGTGCGACCGGGATCGCGCGGTTGATCGCGACATGGCCGAGCGTCGGCACGATCAGCACCAGCACCAGCCATGCGGCGGCCAGCGTCGCGGCATTGGCGACCGAGGACCAGCGCAGCCGCCCGACCAGCGCGGCAAGCGCGATCCAGAACAGCAGATAGGCGAGGATCACCCCCGACACGAGCAGGATGACGCCGGGCGTCACGCCTTCGGCCAGCGCCGTGACCGCGAAGGGCAGCGCGAGCGCCGCCCACAGCAGTGCGAGGCGCAGGGCGGTGCGGCGTCGCCACAGCGCCGCACCGCCGCGCGGCAGCGCGTCGAGCGTGCGCTGCCGGCCCGCCTCGCGCTCGCCCGATTGCAGGTCGTGGAACAGCGCGATCACGAACAGCGGCGCGAGGAAGACCAGCACGAACGCGAAGTCGAAGCGGCCGGGCAACGCGACCTCGGGGTTGAAGGTGTCGCCGTCATAAATCTGCGCCTCCAGCCCAAGCGCGCGGACGCGCAGCATGTACGGCGCGACGTCGCGCATCCCCAGCGCGGCGAAGGCGAGCGGCGCCGGCGCGTCCCAGGTCGGGTGGAAGCTGTAATAGGCAGCGCTGCCAGCGTCCTTGGTCCGGCCGACATAATCGGCGACCGCGCCGATATCCTCGGCCTGCGCCGCGGGGATCGCGGCGATGGCGGCGCGCTGCCGCGCCACCTCTGCCATGCCGGTGGCCAGCGCCGCCGTGGTCAGCAGCGCGAGCAGCAGCAGGGCGAGCGCGCTCGGGCGTTGCCGCAGCAACAGGCGAAGTTCGTGCCGCCACAAGGTCATCGGCGTGCACCCAACCGGCGGGTCGCCAGCGTCAGCAGCGCGCATGCGGCGACCAGCCACAGGCTCAACAGGGTCAGCCCGGGCAGCGCCGCCCGCGCCAGCGTCGACCCCGTGGGCGCGGCGAACCGGAAGTCGGGGATCGTCCGCCAATGCGCCGCGCCGATCCGCTTGCGGCGATCGGCCCCGGCGTCGGTGGCGCTGTCATCGGCATAGCTGACGTCCTCAGCCTGCATCCGGTTCAACCTTTGGACCAGGGTGTAGCGATAGGCCTCGGCCTGTTCGAGGAAGCGGCGATGCGCGGCAAAGTCGGTTCCGGCCGCCGTCATCGACAAGCCGCGCAGCGCGATCGCGGGGCTGAGCAGTCCGGCTGCGGTAATCAGACCGATCTGGCGCTCCTGCGCCGCAAAGCTCTCCGCGGCATAGAGGTCGAACAGCGCCGAGGTCAGCCGCTCGCCCTCCACAGCCAGCAGGCCCTTGTAGTTGAACGGCAGATCCTCGACCCGCGTGACATGGTGGCGGTCGAGCAGCGCCTGTTTGAAGCGCGCGAAATGCGGATCGTCAGGATTGTGGCTGTCGCCCATTTTCCGCAGGTCGCGCGCGATCGCGACATCGGTCTGGAGCCGGTTGCGGAGCGGCACCGCGCCGCTGGCGAGGTCGGGCACCGCGCGCGGCAGCAGCACGGTCGTCACCGCCCAGAGCGCGACGAGCACCAGCAGCGCGTCGCGGCTGCGCCGCACCAGTGCCGAGACGAGCAGGATCAGCACGGTCCACAGCCCGAGATAGAGCAGATAGCCCAAGGCGATCGCCAGCATCGGCAGCGCCAGCGCGCCCGGCTGGCCGGTAATCACCAGCAGGCCGAGCATCGCCGGGGCCGCCGCGGCCAGCGCGACGGTGCCGAGCGCGCGCAGCTTGCCCGCCACCACCTGTCGCCGCGTCGCGCCCTGCAGCATCAGCAAGGGCAGTGTGCCGCGTTCGGTCTCGCGCGCGAGGCCGCCGAAACCAAGGAAGACCAGCAGCAGCGGCGCGACAATCTGGAGCACGAACGCGGGCGTGAGCTGGCCGAAGCGGATCAGCAGCGCGCTTTGCCGGACGTCGCCGAAATTGGCGGTGTTCTGCCGGTGGCCCTCGAGGAACATGCTGTTGCCGGTGAAGGCGTCGACGCCGGGATCGAAGGCGGCGAGCGGGCCGAGCGGGCGGAAGATGAAATGGCCATAATGCACCATGCGGTGCGGATGCCGGTCGGGCTGCGCGACGAAGGCGTGTTCGGCCTCGTGCCGGTGCCGGTCGCGCAGGCTGGCGACGCCGCGCTGATGCGACCAGCTGCTCGCCACCGCGACGAGGGTGAGCAGCACCAGCAGCGCGAAGGCGATCAGCGCGACGCGGTTGCGCAGCATCAGCCGCAATTCGTCGCGCGCGATCAGGCGGACCGTGCTCATGCGGCCAGCGCCGCGCCGCCGGTCTGGAAACGGGCGTGGAGCGCGCGGACGTCGAACCGCTCGGGGCCGCTCGCCTGCACCTGATGCGTGACCCGGCCGCCTTCCAGAAACGCGATCCGGTCGGCGACGTCGGCGGCGCCCAGCAGGTCGTGCGTCACCATCAGCACCGCGGTGCCGCGGTCGCGCACGGCGGCAAGCAGTGCGTTGAAATCGGCCGTCGCGCGCGGGTCGAGCCCGGACGTCGGCTCGTCGAGCAACAGCACGGGCACCGCGCGGAGCAGCGCGACCGCGATCGCGACCTTCTGCCGCATCCCCTTGGAGAAGCCGCCCAGCCGTTGGTCCCAGGCGCGTTCCTGCAACCCGGCCGCGCGCAACGCGTCGACGATCGCGTCGCGGCCTTGTCGCCCGTCGCCGAGCGCCAGCAGGTAATCGGCATTCTCGACCGCCGAGAGATGATCGTACAGCGCGACATTCTCCGGCAGAAAGGCGATGTGGCGGCGCGCCGCGTCGGGGTCGTCGCCGGGATCGATGCCGCACACCGCGATTCGCCCCGATTGCGCGCGGGTGAAGCCCAGCAGCGCCGACAGGGTAGTCGACTTTCCCGCGCCATTGCCGCCCAGCAGCGCGGTGATGCTGCCCGGTCCGACCGTCAGGCACAGCCCATCGAGAACGCGATGGTCGCGGTAAGCGACGGTCAGATCCTCCAGCAGTATCGGCGTGGATGATGGCGACGGCATGGGCACCTCGATGATCGGCTACCGCGCCGCTGTGGGCCAAATGCGCTTACGATACAAGATATCATAACTATGGACTGGTCGCATCCGGGCGGCCGGGCAGCAGGTCCTCTGGTTCTGTGGATCCGGTCGCGTCTGCGTGTTTCCAACCCCGGCCTTGATGATCGACTGATCGATGCGACCTGACGAAATGCCATGACCGGATAATCGCTCGGACAGCGGCGATTATTGTTCATAAAATGTAACAAATTGACGTTGGTCAGTATTCATGCGTTTGCAAATCTTTTTACAATTGACCCAAATCGGGATGGCGCAGCACCGCGGCCGTGCCGCTCAACATCGGTCGACGCCGCCTTGCAGCGGCATCGCCGGCGTCACGCCCATCGCACTCTCAGGCACGCCGAAGTTCTTGGGCGCCGGGGCTGGAACATCGCTCGCCGGGCCGCTGGATAGAGGTTTGGGCGGGGCCGGCCGCGGCGTTGCACGGCATCGCGGCTGAACAGGCGGTGACATCGGTCGGGCAGGATCCGTGACCGCCGGGGATGCTCATTAAGGGCGGTCAGTTTCAGTGGCGTTCCAGCCGGTCGCGGCGCGATATTTGTCCCTCGACTATGCGATCGTTCGCGAACAACAATCGCTTATGCCC
>Ga0265780_10009140_pt1 | contig 11931 bp, 12 predicted proteins | sample P1T30metagenome_FD_192432 | JGI IMG/M metagenome (GOLD analysis project Ga0265780, IMG submission 192432) | Plant litter microbial communities from East Loma Ridge, Irvine, California - P1 T30 | ecosystem: Environmental > Terrestrial > Plant litter > Unclassified | place: USA: California... | reverse complement strand
TGGCCTGGTGCTTCCTGCGGAGGCGAGGCCGGGGGCGCAGCGGGCGGCGCGTCGGCCGGCTTGACGGATGCCTGGGCCGCCTGGGCAAAGAATTGCGCGAACGGCGCCATGGCCGATTCGCTGGCGGCGCCGGTCTGGCTCATGGCCTGGGCCATGCTGTCGCCCATCGCCTTCAGTGTGGCCAGGGTGCCGCGCTGGATTTCCAGCGCCTGGATCGACCCGCGCAGCATGCCCATATTCAGATTGAGCCAGGATTCGACCGCCTTGAGGTCGGCGATCTTCTTGTCCAGGTCTTCTACCGACATGCCGGCGCCGGGCATGCCCGGCATGCTGGACATGCCTGGCATGGCGCCCGGGATGTTCATGCCGCCCCACAGGTTCTTGACGAATTCCAGGGTGTCGGTCATTCCGGGCATGGGCGGCTTGAGCATGGTGGAGTCTCCTTGAATAGTGCTCGCTAGCGTAGCAGATTACGCCGCCCCGGACCACGGCTTGGCGCCGGGGCGCATCAGGCGCCGACCATGCCGTCCCAGCCGAGCATGGCGACCCGCGCCACGGCTTCGAGTTCGGCGCAGCCAACGCCGTCACGCGCCTGGACCGACATGCCGTTCTGGACCACCTGCAGGAAGCGGGCCAGCGCCTGGGTATCGACCGTGGCGCCGATCTCGCCGCTGGCGACGCCCTCGTCGATGCGCTCTTTCAGGCGCGCGACCAGCGCGGCGCGGCCCGCCCGCACCATCTCGCCCAGCTCGCGATTGCCCTCGTTGCCGACCGCCGACAGCGTCACCATGCAGCCGAGCGGCACATCGCCCAGGCCGCCGCTGAGCAGGGCCGCGGCATCCATCAGCCAGGCCTGCACCGCCTCGCGCGCCGTGTCCGCCGCCAGGAAGCCGCGCCAGCCGGCCGGTCCGAAGGTGGCGCAGTAGTAATCGGTCGCCTCGGCGTACAGCGCTTCCTTGGAGCCAAAGGCGGCGTACAGGCTGGGCGAGGCGATGCCCATCGCCTGGGTCAGGTCGGCCATCGAGGTAGCGGCAAAGCCTTTTTGCCAGAACAGGCGCATCGCCTGCGCCAGCGCGGCGTCGCGATCAAAAGCGCGCGGACGCCCGCGGGCACGGGAGGTGCCTGGCTTGCCGGGTTGCTCGGCGGTGGGAGAGGTGTCGGACGGTTGCATCGGACACAGTATACGACTGCGGGCGGATCATCACAACGCAGGCAGGATCGCGTTCGCCAACTATGTGTGCCGATCGCTACAAAAATGTATTGACGCCGGCTGAGGCGCGATTTACCATTTGTGTGTCAATCATTACAGAAAGGGATGTCATGAACGATTTACAAGGAAAACGCGCCATCGTGACGGGCGCCTCGCGCGGCATCGGCGCGGCGATCGCGATTGCACTGGCCGAGCGCGGCGCCGACGTGGCCATCACTTACGGCCGCTCGCCCGAGCGGGCCGAGGAAGTCGTGCGCACGATCCAGGGCCACGGCCGCAAGGCGCTCGCGATCCAGGCCGACAGCGCCGATCCGGAGGCAATCCGCCGCGCGGTCGACGGGGCAGCCGACGCGCTCGGCGGCCTGGATATCCTGGTCAACAGCGCCGCCATCGCCCACTACGCGCCGGTCTCCGCGATCGGCGTGGAGCAGATCGACGCCATGCTGGACGTGAACGTGCGCGCGCCGATCCTGGCAGCCCAGGCCGCGATTCCCCATCTCGGCGCGGGCGGACGTATTGTGGTCATCGGTTCGGCCGGCGCCGAGCGTAGCGTGGGGGAGGGTTCGGTGGTGTACTACACCAGCAAGTCGGCGCTGTATGCGTTTACCCGCGGGCTGGCGCGCGAGCTGGGGCCGCGCGACATCACGGTCAACCTGGTGCAGCCCGGGTCGACCAATACCGAGGCTAATCCGAGCGATGGCGAGTTCGCCGACTTCCAGAAAGCCTTGACGCCGCTGGGCCGCTTCAACGAGCCGCAGGATGTGGCGGCGGCGGTGGTCTTCCTCGCCAGTCCGGCAGCGCGTCAGATCAGCGGCGCGGTCCTCAATGTGGACGGCGCCGCCACGACCTGACGCACCAGCTGATTACTGCGCGGTGGCGCCCGACTGCTTGACGATCTTGCCCCACTTGGCCGTCTCGCTGGCGATGAATTGCGCGAACTGCTCCGGGCTCTCCGGATGCGGTTCGGCGCCTTGTTCCATCAGCTTCTTCTTGACGTCCGGGTCGGCCAGCGCCTTGAGGATCGACGCGTTCAGCTTGGCGACTATGGGCGCCGGGGTCTTGGCCGGGGCCAGCAGGCCAAACCAGGAAGTCGCTTCGTACCCGGGCACGCCGGCTTCGGCGATGGTCGGCACATCGGGCAGGGCGGGCGAGCGTTTCGGTGTGGTGACGGCGATCGGGCGCAGTTTGCCGCTCTTCACATGGCCAATGGCCGACGGCATATTATCGAACATGACCGCGATGTGGTTGCCGAGCAGGTCGTTGACGGCCGGTGCGCTGCCGCGATAGGCCACGTGCTGGATGTCGACGCCGGCCATGTGCTTGAACAGTTCGCCCGACAGGTGGATCGAGCTGCCGCTGCCCGACGAACCGAAGGTCACCTTGCCCGGATTGGCCTTGGCATAGGCCAGCATGTCCTTGACGGTCTTGAACGGCTGCGCCGGATTGGCCACCAGCAGATTGGGCACCAGCGCCACGCGCGTGAGCGGCGTAAAATCCTTGATCGGATCGAACGGCAGCTTGCCGTACAGGCTCTGATTGATGTCGTGGGTACCGACGGTGCCCATCAGGAGCGTGTAGCCGTCGGGCGTGGCGCGCGCCACCGCCTGGGTGCCGATATTGCCGCCGGCGCCGGCGCGGTTGTCCACAATGACGGGCTGGCCGAGGTCCTTGGCCATGTACTGGCCGACCACGCGCGCCAGGATGTCGGTGGCGCCGCCGGCCGAGAATGGCACGATGATCGTGATCGCCTTGGCCGGATAGGCCTGGGCATGGGCCGACAGGGGCGCGAGCGCCAGCAGGCCAAGGGCAGCGCCGGCAGCGATGGCGAGACGGCGGCGGCTCAGGTGGGGTGCGAAAGTCATGGTTTGTCTCCGTAATTATGATTTGGGGGTGACGCTTCAGATCGGCGCCACGCCAAGCGTGGTGCCGCCACACACATACAGCACCTGGCCGGTGACGAAGCCGTTATCAGGTGAGAGGAAAAACGTTGCGGCGCGCGCCACGTCGCCAGGGGTGCCGATGCGCTTGACGACGATGCTGTCGATGATGCGTTGGGTTTGCGTCGCGCCTTCCGGGTTACTGTTGCGGAACAGCTCGGTGGCGATGGGGCCCGGCGCCACCGCATTGACGGTGATGCCGTCGCCGCCGAGTTCCATGGCCAGCGTGCGCGTCATGCCGATCAGACCCGCCTTGGTCGCCGAATACACGATGCGCTCGGCCTTGCCCAGCGCCGCACGCGAGGCGATATTGACAATGCGTCCGTGCCCGCAGGCGCGCAGCGCCGGCAGCGCGGCCTGGATCAGGAGCATGCTGGCCTTGAAGTGCAGATCCACCACATAGTCGAGATCCGCCAGTGTGGCCGTGTCGATGGTGCCGGGGCGGGTGGCGCCGGCGTTGTTCACCAGCGCGGTGACGGCATAGTCTGCGGTGATATGCGCGGCCAGTTCCCGGGTTCGTTCGTGCTGCGTCAGGTCGGCCTGGAACGACACCAGACGCTCGTGCTGCCAGTCAGGCTGCTGGTAGTCGAGATTGACCACCGTGCGGCCCTGGTCGAGCAGCAGCTCGCAGATGGCGCGGCCGATGCCGGCGCTGCCGCCCGTGACCAGCGTGACTTCCTGTTGATGCATCGTTGTCTCCTTATGTTCAGCCGACGCGTTCGATGATCAGCGCAATGCCTTGGCCGACGCCGATGCACATGGTGCACAGTGCGAAGCGTCCGCCGCTGCGTTCCAGCTGGAGCAGCGCGGTGGTGGCCAGGCGCGCGCCGCTCATGCCCAGCGGATGGCCGAGGGCAATCGCGCCGCCTTGCGGATTGACGCGCGGGTCGTCGTCCTGCAGGCCCAGTTCGCGCAGCACAGCCAGGCCTTGCGCAGCAAAAGCTTCGTTCAATTCGATCAGGTCCATCTGCTCGAGCGAGAGGCCGGTCTGGCGCAGCAGCTTGTGCACCGCCGGCACCGGGCCGATGCCCATCACGCGCGGCGCCACGCCCGCGGTGGCCATGCCGACGATGCGCGCGCGCGGCGTCAAGCCATGACGCTCGGCAGCGTCGCGGCTGGCGACAATCAGCGCGCAGGCGCCGTCATTGATGCCGGACGCATTGCCCGCGGTGACGCTGCCGTCGGCGCGCACCACCGGTTTCAACTTGGCCAGCGCTTCGAAGCTGGTGGCGCGGGGATGCTCGTCGCGCGCCACCACCAGCGGCTCGCCTTTCTTTTGCGGGATGGTCACTGCGACGATCTCGCTGTCGAACAGCCCGGCTTCCTGGGCAGCGGCCGCCTTGGCCTGACTGGCCAGCGCAAAACGGTCCTGGTCGATGCGGCTGATGCCGAAGTCCTGCGCCACGTTCTCGGCCGTCTCGGGCATGGTGTCGACGCCATACTGTTCCTTGAGCGCCGGATTCACGAAGCGCCAGCCCATGGTCGTGTCCTGCAATTGCGCCTGGCGCGAGAAGGGGCTGTCGGCCTTGCCCATCACGAACGGCGCACGGGTCATCGACTCGACGCCGCCGGCAATCACCAGGCTCGCTTCGCCGGCCTTGATCGACCGCGCCGCGATGCCCAGGGCATCGAGCCCCGAACCGCACAGGCGGTTGACGGTGGTGGCGCCCGTTTCTTGCGGCAGGCCGGCCAGCAGTGCGGCCATGCGCGCCACGTTGCGGTTGTCTTCGCCGGCCTGGTTGGCGCAGCCGAGGATCACGTCGTCGACCTGCGACCAGTCGACTTGCGGGTGGCGCGCCATCAGTGCGCGCAGGGGAATCGCGCCCAGGTCGTCGGCGCGCACGTCCTTGAGCGCGCCGCCGTAGCGGCCGATCGGAGTGCGGACGGCGTCACAAATATAAGCGTCTTGCATGTTGATGTCCTGTGCTGTTATTCGGAAGCGTGGAGGAGGGGGATGCCGGTAATGCGTTCGAGTTCCTCGAACGCCAGGCCGTCGACGATCTCGCGTACCGCCAGCCCTTGGGGCGTGACGTCGAGCACCGCCAGGTCGGTGTAGATGCGGCTCACGCAGGCCAGGCCGGTGAGTGGATAGGTGCAGCGCTCGACGATCTTGCTGGCGCCATCGCGGGTCTGGTGCTCCATCATCACGAACACGCGCTTGGCGCCGATCGCCAGGTCCATCGCGCCGCCCACGGCGGGGATGGCGTCTGGCGCGCCGGTATGCCAGTTGGCCAGGTCGCCCGTGCGCGAGACCTGGAAGGCGCCCAGCACGCAGATATCGAGATGGCCCCCGCGCATCATCGCGAACGAGTCCGCGTGGTGGAAGTAGCTGCCGCCGGCGAGGAGCGTGACCGGTTGCTTGCCGGCGTTGATCAGGTCTTCGTCCTCTTCGCCGGCGGCCGGCGGCGGGCCCATGCCCAGCAGGCCGTTCTCGCTATGTAAAAAGATCTCACGGTCCGCTGGCAGGTGGGCCCCGACCATGGTTGGCAGGCCGATGCCCAGGTTGACGTAGGCGCCTTCGGGGATGTCGCGCGCCACGCGGGCGGCGATCTGGTCGCGGGATAAACGATTCATGATTGTGCTCCCTGCAGCACGACGCGCTGCACAAAGATGCCCGGGGTGACGACGGTTTCCGGATCGATGTCACCGAGTTCCACCACCTCGCTCACCTGGGCGATGGTGCAGCGCGCGGCCATGGCCATGATCGGGCCGAAGTTGCGCGCGGTCTTGCGGTACACCAGGTTGCCCCAGCGGTCGCCGCGATGGGCCTTGATCAGCGCGTAGTCGGCGTGGATCGGATATTCGAGCACGTAGTGGCGACCGTCGATCAGGCGCGTCTCCTTCCCGGCGGCGAGTTCGGTGCCGTAGCCGGTGGGGCTGAAGAAGCCGCCGATGCCGGCGCCGGCTGCGCGGATGCGTTCGGCCAGGTTGCCCTGTGGGGTGAGTTCGAGCTCGATCTCGCCGGCCCGGTACAGGGCGTCGAACACGTGCGAATCGGCCTGGCGCGGGAACGAGCAGATGATCTTGCGCACCCGGCGCGCCTTGAGCAGGGCGGCCAGGCCGGTGTCGCCGTTGCCGGCATTGTTATTGACGATCACGAGGTCGCGCGCGCCCTGGGCGATCAGCGCGTCGATCAGGGCGGACGGCATGCCGGCCGTGCCGAAGCCGCCGATCAGGATGGTCGCGCCATCCTGGATGCCGGCCACCGCCGCCTCAAGCGAGGGGGAAATCTTGTCGATCATTCTGCCATTCCTTGAACGCGGCCTTGACCGCAATGGTACGTAGAGGAACTGTTCGATAATCGCACAACTGGCTGATTACTGAACCGCTGATTGAGTGTAGGATTGCTGTCCGCTGGGGACAACCCGGCCCGGATGAATGTGTTCGATAGTCGAACAGTTTCTATGACGCGCTGCAAAAGGAATGGGATGAATGAATCGATTCTGGCCGGGACGGTCGTCGGCCTCGAGCAACCCGAGACGGCGGTTGCGAGCGACCCCAACTTCATGCTGTCGCTGGCGCGCGGCCTGCAGGTGCTGCAAGCCTTCAGCGACCAGCGCCGCAGCCTGACAATCGCCCAGATCAGCCACCGCACCGGCATCCCGCGCGCCTCGGTGCGGCGCTGCCTGCATACGCTGATCCAGCTCGGTTACGCCGAAGTGGAGGGGAACCACTTCGCGCTCAAGCCCAAGGTGCTGTCGCTGGGTTACTCCTACCTGTCGTCGACGCCGCTGACCGTGTCGGCGCATCCGTATTTGAACCGCATCAGCCGCAGCCTGAACGAATCGTGTTCGCTGGCGGTGCTGCAGGACGATGAAGTGCTGTACGTGGGGCGCGCGGCGGCCTCGCGCATCATGTCGGTGTCGCTGACCAATGGCAGCCGCCTGCCGGCCTATTGCACCGCACTCGGACGCGCGCTGCTGGCGCATCTGCCGGCGCCGGAACTGGACAGCTACCTGGCGCGGGTGCCGCTCAAGGCGATGACCGAGCGTACGGTGGTCAATCCGGAGCGGATCAAGGAGATCCTGGCCGAAGTGCGCGACGCCGGCTACGCCATGGTCGAGGAAGAGCTGGAAATCGGTCTGCGCTCGATTGCGGTGCCGGTGCGCGGGGCGTCCGGCAATGTGCTGGCGGCGCTGAATATCGGTGTTCATGCGGCGCGGGTGTCCAGCCGCAAGATGACCGAAGAGTTCTTGCCGGTGCTGCGCGAAGGCGCACAGGAGTTGTCGATCCTGCTGCCCTGACTCAGCCGCGCTACACTAGCGACATGCATTCCGCACCGACCTATCCCTCGCGTCGTCGCAGCTTGCTGCCGGTTGCGCTGGTCGTGCTGCTGCACTGGATCGCGCTGACCCTGCTGCTCGATGTGCACCTGACCCTGCCGCAAGCGCCCGCGACCGAACCTCGCGAGACGGTGCTGGCGCAACTGCTGCTCGAAAAAGCGGCGCCGCCACCCGCGCCGGAGCCGCTTCCTTTGCCTGAGCCAGGTCCGCCGCCCTTGCCGGCGCTCCCTCCCGTGCCGCTGGACCTGGGCCTGCCCGCTACGCCGGGCGACATCACGCTGGGCGCCGACACGACCGGCGCCGCGCAAGGTCCCGTCGGAGAAGGCGCCGCGCCGCCAGCAGCGCCTCCGGCGCCGTCCGCCCCACAAACCGCGCCCGTGCCGGAAACGCCCACGCCACCCCCCGCGCCAGCCGCGCAGAGCGAACCCGAACCGCGCCGCTACGTGGTCGACATGCCGCCGCCCGCGAAAATCACGCTCGACGTGGCCCGTACCGACGCCGACGGCACCGAATGGTCGGGCGAAGCCCTGCTGGCCTGGCAGCTCGATGACGACAGCTACAAGATCCAGGTCGAAGCCGGCATCCGCGTGGTATTCACCCGCGTCAACCTGGTGGTGCTCCATAGCGAAGGTGCGGTGGCGGTCAGCGGTTTCGCACCGATCAAGATGACGGAAAAACGGCGCGGCCGCTCGCTGACCGCGACCCACTTCAACTGGGGCACGGGGCGCCTGACGTTCTCCGGCTCGCAGGCCAACTATCCGCTGGTGCCCGGCGCCCAGGACAAGGCCAGCGTGCCGCTGCAGCTGGCGGCGATCGCGCGCGGCGACGTCAAACAGCTCCAGGGCGACATCGACATGCTGGTCGGCGAGGACCGCGACGCGGCTGTCTACCGCTTCAAGGTGGTGGGCCAGGAAACGATCGATACCAAGCTTGGAAAGTTGCAAACCTGGCACTTGAGCCGGCCGCCGCAACCGGGCTCATACAAGTCGCGGCTGGACATCTGGCTGGCCCCGGAACACGGCTGGTACCCAGTGCGGATTCGCAATTCGGAGGCAAATGGAGCAGTAACCACGCAAACAGTGAATAATATCGTCTTGAACCATTCAGGATCTTGATATGCTTCTCAACAACATTCGACAAGCCGGTGTAGTCATGTCGCTGGCATTCGCCCTGGGCAGTACAAGCGTCCAGGCCGCCACTCCCGCGCATCCCGCCGTCAAGCGCGCCTTCGAATTGCCGCCGTCGGCGGACCTGGACTATGACCTGAGCGCGCGCCAGCGAGGCCTGTCGCTCAAGGGCGACGCCACCGTTACCTGGCGCCAGGGCGACGGCAAGTACGATGTGCGGGTCGAGTCGCGCGTGGCCATCCTCGGCACGCTGCTCGACAACCGCAGCCAGGGCACGGTCGACGCCTTCGGCCTGGCCCCGGCCGAATTCGCCGAAAAGCGCATGCGCAAGGACCCGACCTCGATCACCTTCGACCGTGGCGACAAGCGCCTGAGCTTCTCGGAAGGCGAGAAGACCTATCCGCTCAAGGGCGGCGAGCAAGACCGCGTCTCGATTACCTGGCAGCTGGCTGCGGTAGCGCGGGCCGCCGGCGACAAGTTCACGCCGGGCTCGGAGTGGCCGTTCTTCGTGGCCGGCCGCAGCAGTGCCGAAGCCTGGACCTTCAAGGTCATCAAGCGCGAGAAGGTGCAGACCGGGCTGGGCCAGGTCGACGCCATCCTGGTTACCCGCGAAGCGCTACCGGGCAGCAAGGACCAGAGCATCGACGTCTGGCTGGCGCCGGCGCACGAGTGGTACCCGGTCAAGATCCGCTTCACGGAAGGTGACAAGGAAACCATCGAGCAAACGCTCAAGAGCATTTCCAAGCCCGCAAACTAAGCCAGCGCAAGAGCCGGGGGCGGCGATCCCGGCTGTTGCTGGAAAGATTTGTTAACTGTCTCTTCTTGGGCTGGCATTCGCTGGTTTCCAAAACTAAACTGTTATACTGACGGCCCCCGCGAACCGCTTGGGCCTGTACATACGTAGGTAACAATAATAGCAATACAGGCTCGTCCGACCGCGCACGAGACTGGTAACAACACGATGATCGATCCCCAAGCCGGCGCGCCTCTCGCTGCCGACGCCCTGACGGCAGCGCAGGACCTTGATCCGCTGCAGGCACACTTCCAGGAAGGCATTGCTCCCGACGAGATCGAGCAGGTTTTCCATCTTAAGCGTGCCCAGCCGATGCTGTCGGCCTTCACGGCCCTGTTCCACGGCACCCAGGACGGCGTGCTGGTGCGTCTGCTCGTCTTGCGCGAACTGGCCGGCGACACCGCCAGCTCGGCGTTTTCGCGCGCCGACATCAACCAGAAGCTGGCTTACCTGATTCCCGAAAGCCTGGAGACGGTGCTGAATCGCCTGCGCGGCCACGGCCTGCTGGCCTGGGATGCCCCGGCCGCCGTGTACCGCATCACGCCGCTGGCGCGCAACGTATTGTCGGCGCTCGAAACCCTGCTGGCGCTCGGCAAACCGGAAGACGACGAGGCCGAAATGGGCTTCCTGCTGTCGCAGGTGGCCGGGGCCCAGGCGGTCGGCGGCGTCACCGTCGACCAGTTGAAGCACTTGCTGGGCCGCCTGGTCGAACTGACCGAGGAGTTCCGCGACGCGATCGCCTCGGGTTCCGAATTCCGCCTGCGCACCTCGCAGGCCAAATGGCATATGGCCTGTGACTGGGTCGAGAAGGGCTCGGTCATCCTGCGCGCCATCACCTCGGACGAACGGGCGGATTCCGCCACCCACCGCGCGGCCCAGGCCATCGGCCGCGCCCAGAGCGCGCTGCTGAATATGCAGGGCATGTTCTCGCGCGCGCTGAACCAGATCGAGCGCCAGCGCGTGCACCTGGGCCAGTCCGGCCTGTCGACCACCGACGTCAAGCGTTGGCTGCTGGCCCACGACGACCTGGCCAGCCTGGCCGCGGATGCGATCGACCGCCCGGTGACGCCGCTGTTTGGCACCCCGGCCGAGATGATCGACGTGGCCGAGACCGAGCTGCTGGCCGAGCGCGTCACCTCGACCGGCCCGAAAGGCCTGCCGAGCGGCCAGGATGCGCCGCTGACGATCAACGACAATCCGGCCATGATGGTCGAACTGAACGACTGGATCAACAAGCTGGCCGACTTCGCCAACCTGGGCAACTTCCCGGAATTCTCGGACGTCGGCCCGCGCAAGGTGCAGCTGCACGAATCCCTGCTGCCGGCCAGCTTTGCGCTGGCCTCGTACCGCGCCTCGCTGCTGCCGCTGCTGGGCGACGCGTCGGAGGCGAGCCTGCAGGGCGCGACCGCCGACCTGGCGCGCCTGCCGCTGGCCTTTGAAGCACAGGACGAATTGGTCCAGTTGGACGACCCGGAAGTCGCCGCCATGTCGATCGCGACCCTCTCCATCAATCTCGATTTACCTTCGGACGGCAAGAGCACATGAATGACGACGCACAAATCCTGATCGCGCGCCTGCTGACTCACCAGACCCTGCGCCGCGACGACAAGATGGTCAAGCGCGCGCTGTCGGACGACGCCTTCCGCGCCGAAGTCGACAAGCGCCTGCTCGAATCGGGCCTCAAGCTGCTCGACAACGTCTACGCCGACCACGTGACCGTGGCCCTGCACCGCAATGTCGAACCGAAGATCTTCGGCGCCAAGGACATCTGGCAGAACAATAATTTCGGCCTGACCCGCGACGGCGTGGCCCTGCTGGTAGTGCTGTGGGCGCAGATCATTCTGCCCAAGCGCGAGCGCCAGGAAACCCACACCACGGTGGCGGACGACCAGAACGACCTGTTTGACAAGGACACGCCGATCCCGCGCGCCGAGGACACGTCGATCGGCATCTCGTACACCGCGCTGCTGTCGGACTTCGGCGACAAGCTGGGTAAAAAGACCCGCATGGACATGAACCTTGGCGTGCTGTCCAAGCTGGGCTTCATCGAACGTCGCGGTGACGTGATCCTGGAGGGGCCGCTGCTCGACCTGATGATGGATACCGACGTGCTCAAGGAACGCATCATCAACGGGGCGCTGTCCGAAGTGTTCAAACGCGCGCCGATCGCGGCCGCGCCGCGCAAGGTCGCTGTCGTCGATGCGCCGGAGCTCGAAGCGGCCAACGATGCGGTCGCACCCGACACCAATGAAGCAGCCGACGCCGATGACAGCGCCGATGGCGCCATAACCCCGAACTGAGATCGCCGATGTTCCACATTAAATCACTCGAACTGGTCCACTGGGATTACTGGCAGCGGATCAAGAACATCCCGCTCGACGCCAAGATCATCACCATCGCCGGCCAGAACGGCTCGGGCAAGACCACGCTGCTCGACGCGATGCGCACCCTGTTCGGCCTCGATTGCTCGATGGGCCGCACGTATAAACACTATGCGCGCCACTCGGGCCAGCAAAGCGCCTGGCTGCGCGCCGTGGTCGACAACAAGCCGGTCGGGCGCCAGCTGTCGAACCGGCAGTTC
>Ga0265780_10009139_pt1 | contig 11932 bp, 8 predicted proteins | sample P1T30metagenome_FD_192432 | JGI IMG/M metagenome (GOLD analysis project Ga0265780, IMG submission 192432) | Plant litter microbial communities from East Loma Ridge, Irvine, California - P1 T30 | ecosystem: Environmental > Terrestrial > Plant litter > Unclassified | place: USA: California... | reverse complement strand
GTGGGCTCAAGAGCATTACGCGGCCCGGCCCGCCCCACAAAATCAAAACCTTGAAAAGCTGGACCGCATGCCCACCTTGCGTTGACATTCACTCAACCCAAGGCCTGCCGTGTTCAACTTTCGCCATCCGAAACCCGTCGTCGACGGACGCGCCGTCGCGGTGCAGGTCGTGCAGCAGAAGCAGGCCGCCAAGCCGCAGGCGACCGTGCTGGTGGTAGACACCAAGGCAGAACCGGCGCCCGTGCCGCCAACGGCAGCCAAGGACGCGGCTATAACAGCCTAGCTCAGGACCGCCGGCGCGCCAGCTGCACCCCCACCACGGCCGCCACCAGCGCCGCGCCCAGCGCCAGCTTCGCGTGTCCCTGCGGCTGCGGCCGCAGCCCGTGGCTGCGGAGGCCGTCCGCACTGCGCGGCGGCTTGTACATGCTGCCGGTGGTATTCCCGGCGCGGTCGGCGCGCCGGCTCCAGGTGTCGAGGAAGCGGCCCATCAGCGAGGTCGTGGCCGGCGAAGCCAGTTCGCCCAGCTTCAGCATCGAGGCCGGTGCGCCGATCACGGTGGTGGCGCGCGGCTTGCTGGCCAGCTTGACGATTGCGTCGGCCACCGTTTCCGGGTCCAGCACGCCGGGCGGGTAGGACAGCCGGGCGCCGGTGTAATTCCCCGCATGTTCGAAGCCGGGCGTGTCGACGAAGGTCGGGTACACGTCGCAGATGTGGATGTGCGGCTGGTCGCGCAATTCCCCGCGCAGCGCCTCGCTGAAGCCGCGCAGGCCGAACTTGCTGGCCGAGTAGGCCGCCGCGTAGGGCGAAGCGATGAAGCCGCCGGCCGAGATCATGTTGACCCAGATGCCGTGGCCCTGGCGCCGGAAGATCGGCAGCACGGCGTGGGCGTCGTGCATGTGGCTGAGCAGGTTGGTCTCGACCACGCGCCGGTGGTCTTCCAGCGGCACGTCGTGGTACTTGCCGACCACGCCGATACCGACGTCGCTGAACCAGAGGTCGATGTCGCCCAGGGTCTCGTGCGCCCTGGCGGCGAAGCGCACCACGGCATCGGCGTCGGTGACGTCGACGACCCTGGTCTCGACCATGCCGCCGGCTTCGCGACAGCGCCAGGCGATGTCTTCCAGGCCTGCCTTGCCGCGTGCGCCGAGCACCAGGCGCGCACCCTGGCGCGCGAAAGCAATCGCGGTGGCGGCGCCGATGCCGCTCGATGCGCCGGTAATGACGACGCGGAGATGTGTCTGTTTCATCGTATCCGTCCTTGTTCGAAGGCCTGCACGCCGCTTCCGCTGGCGCACAAGCATGGTGGGATGAGCATGGTGGGATGAGCTCGCTACCGGGCATGGTGCCTTGATTGCGCAGCACGGGTCGCACGCCTTGCCCTGCCGCTGCCGCCCCGGACCGCTCCAGCCCAGCTGGTATCATCCTGGCAGCCCGACTGCCGTCCAACCGCTTCTTCGCCTCGCATGCCGATTTTGTCCCTGTTCGCCCTCCACAAGCGCCATGTCGCGCGCTGCCTGTCTGTCTTCCTCTGTGTCTTTCTCTGTATCTTGCTGCTGGCGGCGCAGGCCGGTGCGGCAAGCCCCGAGCGCACGCTGGCCCAGCGCGAGCACACCGCCTGGACCGAACGCAACGGCGCGCCCGAGCGCGTGTCGTCCTTTGCGCAGACCGCCGACGGCTGGCTGTGGCTCGGTACCCCGCGCGGGCTGTTCCGCTTCGACGGCAAGCGCTTCGAGCAGGTGCAACCGGCGTTCGCGCAGCGCTTTCCCGACACCGACGTGTATGCCCTGCAGGCCGATCCTGCCGGCGGCCTGTGGATAGGATGGCGCACCGGCGGCATCAGCCACCTGCGCAACGGCGCGGTGCGCAACTGGAGCGCGGCCGACGGCCTGCCGCATGGATCGATCTGGGGTTTCGCACAAGACGGGCAGGGCTTGTGGGCCGCAGGACTGGACGGCCTGGCCCATTTCGACGGAACCACCTGGAAGCGCATCGGGGAGGAGCAGGGCTTCAACGCGCGCAAGGCGTCCTCGGTATTCGTCTCGGCCGACGGCACCGTCGCGGTGCTCAGCGAACTGGGACTGTTCCTGCGCGCACCGGGCGCGCTGCGCTTCACCGGCCCGGTCGGCAAGCTCGATGCGCGCCAGCCCTTCCTGCAGCGCCGCCATGCCGACGGCAGCGCCGGCCCGACCTTCCTGCTCGAAGACCGCGGCATCCGCATCGTCGAGCGCTTGCAGGACTACGAGCGGCTCAAGCATCCGTGGATCGCCCGCCAGCGCGGCGCGATCACCGGCAGCATGCTGGCCGACCGCTACGGCGCCCTGTGGTACGACGACGACCAGGGCCTGCACCGCGTTGCCGATCCGGCCCGTGCGGCCGCCTTGCCCGGGCAGCCGCATGCGGCCGGCACCGAAACCTTCGGCGCCGCGGAAGGCCTGTCCGGGCGCATCATCCATTGCATCTTCGAAGACGGCGACGGCAATATCTGGGTCGGCACGAACGGCGGCATCGACCGCTTCCGGGCGACCAGCATCGTGCGAATGAAAGGCCCGATCGAGCGCGTGGCCAGCCTGGCGCCGGCGCCTGGCAACGGTGTCGTGGCCACCGAAGACGAAGGCGTCTGGCGCCTTGCGCACGACCGCCCCGCGTTCCGGCTGCCGGGCAAGACCGCCGATGCCATGGCCCTTGGCCTGCGCGGCGAGCTGTGGATCGGCGACCCTGACCGGCTGACCCGGCGCAGCGCCGACGGCCAGCGCGTGCTGGAGGAAGTCAAGCTGCCTACGAACTTCAGCCCGATCCGCAAGATCCATGCACTGGCGCAGGCGGCCGACGGCAGCCTGTGGATGTCCGCGGTCGGCGGCGGCGCATGGCGCTACCGCAACGGCAAGTGGGAGCGCCCCGCCATGCTGCCGCGCCAGGGCGAAAAGACGCCCCTGTCGCTGCTGGCCGACAGCCGCGGGCGCGTCTGGTTCGGCTACATCGACAACGAGGTGGTCCTGCTCGACGGCGAGCGCCCGCGCAGCTTCGGCAAGGAGCAGGGACTCACGGTCGGCAAGGTGGCGCTGCTGACCGAGTACGAAGGCAGCGTGCTGGCCGGTGGCGCCGATGGCCTGGCGCGTTTCGACGGCACGCGCTTCCGGCCGGTCGCGGCCCGGCCGGCGCAGGCCTTGCACGGCTTGAGCGGCGCCGTGGCCGGGCCGGGCGCCTTGTGGCTGAACGGCGCGGCCGGCGTCGTCCGCCTCGACGCCCGGGCCTTGTCCGGCGCCGGGATGGAGGACATCGCCCATGCACGCATCTTCGACGAGCGCGACGGCCTGCGCGACCGCAGCGGCATCCTCGATGCGGGCACCATGGCGCGCGCGGCCGACGGGCGCATCTGGATATCGACGGCGGCCGGCGTGTCCTGGCTCGATCCGGCGGCCATCGAACCCGATCCGACACCGTACAAGACCAGCCTGCTGCGCACCATCGTGGACGACAAGGTGCACGATGCCGGGCCGGCCCTGGTCCTGCCGCCGGCGCCGGGCCGGATGCGCTTTGCGTTTGCCTCGCCGGCGCTGTCGATGCCGGAACGGATCCGCTACCGCTACCGCCTCGAAGGGTACGACCGCGACTGGCAGCAGGCCGGCGCCGCGACCGAAGCGGCCTACACCGGCCTGCCGCCCGGCAGCTACCGCTTCGTCGCGCAGGCCGTGAATGGCGATGGGGTGGCGGGGCCGCAGAGCGATCCGCTGTCGGTGCAGGTCACGCCCAGTCTCGTGCAGACGGGCTGGTTCCGTGCCGCCTGCGCGCTGCTGGCCGCGGCCCTGCTGTGGGCGCTGTACCGCTATCGCCTGCATGTGCAGGCGCGGCGCCTGCTGGCGCTCGAACGCACGCGCCAGGCCGAGCGCGAACGCATCGCGCGCGAGCTGCACGATACGCTGCTCCAGGGCGTGCAGGGTCTGATCTTCATCTTCGACGCGGCGGCGCAGTCGGCGCAGGAACCCCTGCGCGCCAGACTGGACGCCGCCCTGGCCCGGGCCCGGGGAATGGTCGCCGAGGGGCGCGACCGGGTGCACGATCTCAGGATGGGAGACAAGCATCAGGTCGATCTGGCCGCGATGCTGGCCAGCCTGGCCGCGCGCATCGGCGCGGAGTACCGGCGCGAAATCGCCTTTACAGTCGCGGGCGCGCTGCCTCCGGTCGAGAGCGAGCTTGCCGACACCTGCTGCCGCATCGCCGAAGAAGCCTTGCGCAATGCCTGCCGCCATGGCGCCGCCGCGCATGTCGCCATGACGGTGGGCCATGCTGGCGACGAGCTCACGCTGACCGTGCGCGACGACGGTATCGGGATCGGCAGCGACCTGCTCAAGACGGGGAAGCAGGGGCATTGGGGCCTGGCCGGCATGCACGAGCGCGCGCTGCTGGCGGGCGGCCGCCTGGATATCGTCACCGGAGCGGGAGAGGGCACCGAATTGACACTGCAACTGCCGCTGGCGAAGGGCGTGCATCCCATCTACTGACCCCAGGGTCAGCAATCGTGCGCGTTGTTATTCTGATATTGGCGATAATAAAGTACTGCCGCGTCAAGACATAGTCTGGCGGGCAATCCTGAACAACACTTTATTCATCGGAGAATCCATGTCCCGCCTCGTCACGCGCGCCGCCCGTCCATCCCTGACCATCCTGAAAGCCGCCATCCTGTTCGGCGCCAGCGCGGCCGGCCTGGCCCAGGCCCAGCAGTCGCCCGCACTCGACCGCATGAGCCTGTCGGCCGGCGCCTTCTATGCCGATCCGAAGATCCAGCTCGGCGGCGACACCCGCTACGGCCGCCTCGACACGCCCAACGAAAAGATCGGCCACGACACCCTGCCGCGCGTGAAAGCCGAGCTGCTGTTCGGCGACAGCCACGGCCTGTCGTTCGACTACTTCCGCTTCAGCAAAGGCTACGGCGCCACGGTCGACGGCGACACCGAGTACGAAGGCCGCCCGGTCAGCGGCACCATCAGCGCCAACGCCAGCCTGCGCGTGGAGATGGCGCGCCTGGCCTACAAATACTGGTTCGGGAAAGAGAAGAACGCCTTTGGCGTCGGCCTGGGCGCCGCCTACCTGCGCGCCAAGATCTCGGGTTCGGGCGAGGCTAACGTGAGCGCCGCGGCGCCGGTGGAAAACTATTCCTGGAGCGGTTCGGGCTCGGCCAGCGACAACGTCTGGGCGCCGACCGTCGAACTGTCGTGGCGCCATGCCCTCAACGACAAGGTGCGCGTGTTCGCCGAAGCCGGCGGCATCAAGAAGAACGGCGGCCGCGTCGAGGGCAAGGTCTACAACGGCTCCGCCGGCGTCGAGTGGGCGTTTGCGAAGAACGTCAGCCTGGTCGCCGACTACGGCATCCAGAAGATCGACCTGCACCGCAACGGCGAACGCACCGCCGACCTCGACCTGAAACTGACCGGCCCATCGGCCTTCGTCAAGGTCCGCTTCTGATGTAACGGTTATTCGCCGTCGTCCTGCGGTGCGATTGGCGTGACGCGGATGCCGCGCCGCGCCAGCGCTTCGCGCAGCAGGAACTCGATTTCCGCGTTCACGCTGCGCAGGTCGTTGGCGGCCAGGCGCTGCAGCTGCTCCCACAGGGCGGGGTCGATGCGCAGCGGGTAGGATTTTTTGCCGGGACTTGCCATCCGGTTTGCCTTTACTGTGCCCCGACCTTATTGGTACAGGGTGCCGGTGTTCACGATCGGCTGGGTCTCGCGGTCCGAGCACAGCACCACCAGCAGGTTGCTGACCATGGCCGCCTTGCGCTCGCTGTCGAGTTCGACGATCTCGCGCTCGGCCAGCCCCTTCAATGCTTCTTCCACCATGCCGACCGCGCCGCGCACGATCTGGGCGCGTGCGCTGATGATCGCCTGCGCCTGCTGGCGGCGCAGCATCACCTGGGCGATTTCCGGGGCGTAGGCCAGGTGGGTCAGCTTGGCGTCCACCGTTTCCACGCCGGCCGCCTCGAAGCGCTCGGTCAGCTCGGTACGCAGCGCCAGCGCCACCTCGGATGCGCCGCCGCGCAGCGTCATCTCGCCGGGCGCGAGGTCTTCGCCTTCGTCATACGCATACTGCGAGGCCAGGTGGCGCAGCGCGGCCTCGGCCTGCACCGCCACGTAGCGCTCGTAGCTGTCGACCTCGAACATGGCCTGTGCCGTATCGCGCACGCGCCACACCACGGCGGCCGCGATCTCGACCGGGTTGCCGCGCTTGTCGTTGACCTTCAGGGTCGGGATGTTCAGGTTGCGCGCCCGTACGCTCAGCTTGTGCTTGCGGTACAGCGGAAAGGCCCAGCGCAGGCCTTCGCTGCGGTCGGTGCCGACGTAGCGGCCGAACAGGGTCAGCACGACGCTTTCGTTCGGCTGCAGCATGTACAGCCCGGCCAGCACGACCACGCCCAGCAGCACCAGCAGGATGCCGATTGGCCCCGCCGCGCGCAGCAGCAGGCCGCCCGCCACGATGGCCAGCAGGCCGCCGGCAAAGGCCATGTAGCCGTTCAGCGACGCGAGCGGGGTTTCGTGACGCTTGTGGGACGACATTCCTTGGGACGACGTTCCTTGGGTGGACATATGCTGGTCTCCGATGTGATCTAAAAGTGATATCACTTTAAGATCTCTTTTCTTTTTCGTCAAGAAAGATTTTGGATCGCCCTGACGCCTCTCCGAAGCAGGGCAGGCATGCATATTCCGCGATTTCTGCGGCTCAGCTGCGCTTTTGTGCAGTCCGTCACAATCCCCGCACATTGCTTTTTATTAACGCTACATTATCGATAACAAATAACAGCCCCGGTCCGTCCTGAAGAACCGGGCATCGAACGACCAAACTACCTGGAGAACCAGCCGATGTTATCAATTAAGCAGCTCAACAAGACCTATGCGAACGGCGTCAAGGCCATCAACGATGTCAGCCTCGAGATCCCGAACGGCATGTTCGGCCTGCTCGGTCCGAACGGCGCCGGCAAGTCCTCGCTGATGCGCACCATCGCCACGCTGCAGGACCCGGACAGCGGCAGCATCCATTTCAACGGCATCGACGTCCTGCAGGACAAGGAAGGGCTGCTGCGCCAGCTCGGCTACCTGCCGCAGGACTTCGGCGTGTATCCGAAGGTGAGTGCGGAAAAGCTGCTGAACCACTTCGCCGTGCTGAAGGGCCTGACGCACAAGGGCGAGCGCAAGGAAGCGGTCGAGGCGCTGCTCCAGCAAACCAATCTGTGGGAAGCACGCAAGCGCGCCCTCGGCACCTATTCGGGCGGCATGCGCCAGCGCTTCGGCATCGCCCAGGCCCTGCTCGGCGCGCCGCGCCTGGTGATCGTCGACGAGCCGACCGCCGGCCTCGACCCCGACGAGCGCAACCGCTTCCTGAACCTGCTGGCCAAGATCGGCGAGCAGGTGGTGGTCATCCTGTCGACCCACATCGTCGAGGACGTGACCGATCTCTGCCCGCGCATGGCGATGATCGCCAAGGGTACCGTGCTGCTGCAGGGCGAGCCGCAAGCCGCGATCGACACGCTGAAGCACCGCGTGTGGCGCCGCACCGTCAGCCAGGACGCGCTGGCGGAATACCAGGAACGCTTCAACGTGCTGTCGACGCGCCTGGTGGCCGGCCGTCCGCAGATCAACGTGTATGCCGAGTCGCAGCCGGACGACGGTTTTACCAGCGTCGAGCCGGACCTGGAAGACGTGTACTTCCTCCAGATCCGCAACGCCGGGCGCGCCGCGCAGGCGAAAGCCGCCGCGCCGGCGAACAATGCACCGGTCACGGCATAAGGAGCGAGGCATGTTCAGGGAGTTCTTCACATTCGAGCTGGGCACGCAACTGCGCCAGCCGCTGCTCTGGGTCTGCGCCTTGCTGTTCGGCGCATTCGCCTTTGGCGCCACCACCACCGACGCCATCCAGGTCGGCGGCGCCATCGGCAACGTCAACCGCAACGCACCGCTGGTCATCGCCCAGCTGCTGAGTGTATTCAGTTTGATCTCGATGTTCGTGGTCACCATCTTTATCGCCGGCACCGTGCTGCGCGACAGCGAAGTCGGCATCTCCGACATGCTGTTCGCCACGCCGATGAAAAAGCACGACTACCTGGGCGGGCGCTTCGTCGCCGGCCTGGTGGCCTGCCTGTTCATCTTCGCCGTCATCATCGGCGGCATGATGCTCGGCCCGCTGATGCCCTGGGTCGATAGCGCGCGCGTCGGGCCCTTCGCCGGCGGCGCTTACCTCTGGTCGCTCGGCGTGATCGTGGTGCCGAACCTGTTCTTCATCGGCGCCTTCCTGATGCTGCTGGCCGCAACCACGCGCTCGATCCTGATGGTGTACGTGGGCGTGCTGGCCTTTTTCGTGCTGTGGATCGTGGCCGGCAGCTTCACCTCGAACATTGACAACGAGTGGGTCGCGGTGCTGACCGACCCCTTCGGCGTACGCGCCCTGGGCCGCGCCACGCGCTACTTCTCCACCGCCGATGCGAACGCCGGCCTGCCCGACTTTGCCGGCTACATCCTGGCCAACCGGGCGCTGTGGGCGACTGTGGCGCTGGCGCTGTTCGGCCTGACCCTGGCGCTGTTCAAGCCGCAGCGTGCGGGCACCGGCAAGCGCCTGTTCGGTAAAGCCAAGGCGCCGGCGGCAAGCGCGCCCGTGCCAGCCAACCTGGCGCTGCCGCGCACGACTCCGCGCTTCACGGCCGCCACGCGCTGGACCCAGTGCCGGCACATTTTCCTGTTCGATGCCGCCGCCGTCTTCAAGAGCGTGCCTTTCCTCGTGATGCTGCTGCTCGGCGTGCTGAACATGGTCGGCAGTGCGAGCCAGATGGGGCGCATCTTCGGCACCGACGTGTACGCGACGACCTCGATGATGCTGGGCGTCCTGAACAGCAGCTTCACCTTCCTGCTCCTGATCATCGTCACCTTCTACGCGGGCGAACTGATTTTCAAGGAACGGCAAGTGAAAATCGCGGACGTGAACGACGCCATGCCGGTGCCGAACTGGGCGCCGCTGGTGGCCAAGAGCCTGGCGCTGGTGGGCGTGGTGCTGGCCTTCCTGTTCACCGGCATCCTGGCCGCGATCGTGATCCAGTTGGTGCGCGGCGGCGCGCCGGTCGAATTCGGCCTGTACGTAAAGGGCATGTTGATCTCGGGCGTCCCCTTCATCCTGATGGGCCTGATCGCCATCGTCCTGCAAGTCGTCACCAACAACAAGTTCATCGGCTATGGCCTGATGATCGTGTTCATGGTGTGGCAGGTCGTGGCCGGCGTCATGCACCTCGACCACAACCTGTACAACATCGCCGGCCTGCCGGCAACGCCGTATTCGGACATGAACGGCTACGGCCACTTCCTTGCGGGCTGGGCCTGGTTTGCGCTGTACTGGACCCTGTTCGTGGTGGGCGCGCTGATCGTGGCCCAGGCCTTCTGGGTGCGCGGCCTGTCGCTCGACTGGCGCACCCGCGTGCGCACCGCCGGCCGCCGCCTGAAGGGCCCGTCCGGTGCGGCGCTGGCCGTGTGCATGCTGGCCTTTGCCGGCGTCGGCGCCTGGATCTTCCACAACACGAACACCCTGGCCCGTTACGAAGCCGGCGACGTGGCGATGGACAAGCAGGCCGACTACGAAAAGACCTACCGCAAGTACAAGGACCTGCCGCACGCGAAGATCACCGACGTGCGCGCCGACGTCGACATCTATCCGGAAGAGCGCCGCGTCGCCATCCGCGGCCACTACGTCCTCGAGAACAAGACGAACGCGCCGCTCGATACCCTGCGCCTGCAGACGAATGCCGACGTGACGACCACCTTCGTCGGCCTGCCTGCGCACAAGGTCGAGCTGGACGACAGGAAGTTCGGCTTCAGGATCATCAAGCTGGCCCAGGCGATGGCGCCGGGCGCGCGCTTGCCGCTGGACTTCGCGGTCGACGTGCGCCGTCCCGGCTTCACCAACGGCGGCACGCCCGATACGATCAACCTGAACGGTAGCTTCTTCAACAACCGCGCCTTCTTCCCGCTGGTCGGCTACCAGAGCGACTTCGAGCTGACCGACCGTAACGAGCGCCGCAAGCGCGGCCTGGGCGAACCCGAGCGCATGGCCAAGCTGGAAGACAAGGCGGCGCGCGCGAATTCGATGTTCGGGGCCGACGCCGACTGGATCAACTTCGAGACCACGGTGTCGACCACGGGCAGCCAGATCGCGCTGGCGCCAGGCTACCTGCAAAAGACCTGGAAGGAAAACGGCCGCAACTACTACCAGTACAAGATGGACCAGAAGATGATGCCGTTCTTCGCCTACCTGTCGGCCGACTGGCAAGTCAAGAAGGGCGAGTGGAAGGGCATCCCGATCGAGATCTACCACGACAGGAAGCATGCGTATAACGTCGACCGCATGATCGCCGGCACGCAAAAGGCGCTGGACTACTTCACGACCCAGTTCACGCCTTACCAGCACAAGCAGGTGCGCATCCTGGAATTCCCTAACTACAGCAGCTTTGCCCAGTCGTTCGCGAACACGATCCCGTTCTCGGAGTCGATCGGCTTCATCGCCGACCTGCGCGACAAGGAAGACCTGGACTACGTGTTCTACGTGACGGCCCACGAAATGGCGCACCAGTGGTGGGGCCACCAGGTGACGGCCGCCAACGTGCAGGGCGCGAGCATGCTGATCGAGTCGCTGTCGCAGTACTCGGCGCTGATGGTGATGGAGAAGGAATACGGCCGCGGCCAGATGCGCCAGTTCCTGCGCTATGAACTCGACCGCTACCTGAGCTCGCGCGGCGGCGAACTGATCGAGGAACTGCCGCTGGTGCGCGTGGAGAACCAGGCCTATATCCACTACCGCAAGGGCAGCCTGGTGTTCTACCGCCTGCGCGACGAGATCGGCGAAGAGGCCCTGAACCGCGCATTGAAGCGCTTCTTGCAGGACAAGGGCTACCAGGAGTCGCCGTTCACGACGTCCGCCGAACTGCTCGACTACATCCGCGCCGAAGCGCCGCCGGCCAAGCACGCGCTGATCGCCGACCTGTTCGAGAAGATCGTCTTCTACGATAACCGCGTGCTCGAAGCCAGCGCCAAGAAGCGCAGCGACGGCCAGTGGGACGTGACCATGAAGCTGCACCTGGCCAAGATGGAAGCCGACGGCAAGGGCAAGGAAAGCGTGCGCGCCTACGACGAGCCGGTGGAAATCGGCGTCTTCGCGCGTGCCAAGGGCGCCAAGGAAGCCGACGAGAAGGTGCTGTTGCTGGACAAGCGTGCGCTCTCCGGCGAGAACCCGGTGGTGACCGTGACCGTCAAGGAGCAGCCGTTCGAAGTCGGCGTCGACCCGTACAACAAGATGATCGACCGGGTCTCGCGCGACAACCGCAAGGAAGTCAGTATCGACTGAGCGAAAAAAAACAGCGGGGGTCAGGCCCGGACATCCGAACACGGCCTCTGCTGTAGCTCCATCACCGGTAGCGCCTGTGCCCGATCGCACGGGCCATCAACGAAGGGTATGTCATGGCGAAGCTCGTATTCGGAATGAACGTGTCGCTCGACGGCTATGTGGACCACACGCAGTTTGCGCCCAGCCCGCGGCTGTTTCGTCACTTCATCGACGAAGCGCGCGAGCAGGCCGGCAGCCTGTACGGCCGCCGGATCTACGAGATCATGCGCTACTGGGACGAGGATCAGGCCGACTGGGATGCGGACCGGCAGGCCTTTGCGGCGGCATGGCGCAGGCAGCCGAAGTGGGTGGTCTCGCGTTCCCTGCCGGCGATCGGCCCGAATGCCTCGCTAATTGAGGACGATCTCGCGGGCGCGATCCGGCGGCTGAAGGCCGAACGTGAAGGCGAGATCGAAGTCGCAGGCCCCGACCTGGCCCGCAGCCTCACCGAACTCGGCCTGATCGACGAGTACCGGATGTACCTGCATCCGGTCGTGCTGGGCGATGGCACGCCGTACTTCGCAGG
>Ga0265780_10009138_pt1 | contig 11932 bp, 11 predicted proteins | sample P1T30metagenome_FD_192432 | JGI IMG/M metagenome (GOLD analysis project Ga0265780, IMG submission 192432) | Plant litter microbial communities from East Loma Ridge, Irvine, California - P1 T30 | ecosystem: Environmental > Terrestrial > Plant litter > Unclassified | place: USA: California... | reverse complement strand
AGGTATATGCCGATGGTTTCCGCCAGCCGGCTAAAAAGGTACTGGAGCGCAACGGGTGGGAGCCTATAGTGCTTAAAAGCAAGGAAGGCCTGGCGCTGCTTAACGGCACACAGTTTATGAGCGCTTATGGCGTGTATGTGCTGCTTAAATCGGTTAAGTATGCCTATTTGGCCGATGTTATCGGGGCGATATCTTTAGAAGGGTTTGACGGCCGTATAGAGCCGTTTAACGAGCATATACACATGATACGGCCACACAAAGGACAAATTGTTACTGCAAGGCGTTTTAATGACCTGCTTGAGGATAGCGAAATTATTGCCCAGCCCAAGCAGCATGTGCAGGATCCTTACAGTTTTAGGTGCATACCGCAGGTGCATGGCGCTACCAAAGATACCATTGACTACGTTAAAAGGGTATTCAGGACCGAAATCAATTCCGTTACAGATAACCCCAATATTTTTATAGAGAGCGACCAAATTATCTCGGGTGGTAACTTCCACGGGCAGCCGTTGGCACTAACGCTCGATTTTTTAGGTATTGCGCTGGCCGAGCTTGGCAGCATTTCTGAAAGGCGCACCTATCAGCTTATTTCCGGCCTGCGCGGCCTGCCGCCATTTTTAGTGAGCAACCCCGGCCTAAACTCTGGGTTTATGATTCCGCAATATACTGCCGCCAGCATTGTGAGCCAAAACAAACAGTTGGCCACTCCTGCAAGCGTAGACAGCATAGTATCATCTAACGGGCAGGAAGACCACGTGAGCATGGGTGCTAATGCTGCCACAAAGGCACTGCGCATTGTAGAAAACCTTGAGCGCATACTGGCCATTGAACTTATGAATGCCAGCCAGGCGCTAGAGTTCCGCCGTCCGCTGAAGTCGAGTGATTTTATTGAGATGTTTATTAAATCGTATAGAGAAGAGGTGCCGCTGGTTACCGAAGACCGTATACTGCATTATGATATAGAAAATACCATTGCCTTTTTGAATCATTTACAGATTGATGATTCAGTGATTGAGTAAGGATTAAAGTGCCTACATAACTATTTTGTTGTTCTACCGGGCATGTAAAATGATTGGATAAATTATATATTAATTCTTTTGGCCCTGAAGCCTAAAAGAGTAATAGCTATGGTGTTGAATATTGACATGTAATAGCCATAGCGGAGTGCGTCTAAATCATCACTGTCAATATATAGCAGTAACCCAAGTGTTAACAACAGCAGCATATTTGCAAATGCGAGGTTACAAACCAGCCGGTACTTTTTATATAATGAAGCCGTCATGATAATCATTGAGAGTAAAATTACCAACGGCATCATTAAACATGCATAGAACTTACCATCTTTTAAATCTTCAGGCTTAAATTTATACAGGTCTCTATTCATGACCCATGAAAATTCATATGCATTAAAAGTCCATTTTTCGCGCTTTTCCTTTAAGTAAGCCTTGCGTTTTTCAGTCTCATCCCTACCATCAATTTTATGAGGTTTGATTGTGTCGATAAGATTGAGTAGTTCAGCATCATCTGCTTGAACGCTGTCTTCTCTAACGATTGTATCCACTGCTATCCGTTCCACTTCTGCCATATGAGCCTTATCAGGATAGCTATCCATAATCATGTCATCAGAACACATCTGAAAAAATGGGCATAGAAAAATAAGGAAGTTAAGCCCTGTAAGTACCCTGAGGATGTTGCTTTTTGGTTTCATAATTGAGGTTTTAATGTCCTGATGCGCAGGTATCTTTACGCTGTCTGCTACAAAAATATCTATTTATAGAAACCAATTTTGCCTAATGGGTAAGACGAGGATTTCACTTGGTAAGCAAGTAGAAAGGCGTGTGTTATTTAAGAATAAATTTCAGCGGCGCCTTTTTTAAGTATAGCCCTCCTTAAGGGTTTACCGAATATTAACTATGGAATCAGAAAGTACAGGTTTTGAAAAACCGCTAAAAGGTCTTTTTAACCAGTGGATCGGTTTTTCGCTTTAAAAAACGGGCTAGAGGCACTTCTATAAAGCGGTTTATGATGTAAGATACGCTTATCATAAACACAATGGTAACAGTAAGCAGCAGATACTTGTTTACTGTATGCCCCAAATTATTAAAAATTATAAACCCTGTATTTTGATGTATCAGGTAAAGAGGGTAGGTAAGCACACCAATTTTTAAAAAAGAAGGAGAGTTAGCCCTGTTAAGCCAGCCTGCGCTAACCATATACATCATGGCGAATATAGCAACAATGACCGCGCTAACTACAACGGGCGACAAATGCACTTTTAGGTATACGTATTGAAGGTCGAGGTATTTTATACCATTTATAACTGCCAGCACCAGGCTAAGCGCCAAGCCTGTAAGGTAAAAGGGCTTGTTGCCTGTTGTGTGTATTTTGTAGAACAACATACCTGCGATAAAATAATGGCTGAAATTTAAGCCCAGGATAAAATATATTGCCCTGAGTGGCAAAGAAGCTTCAAAATCGATTATAAGGGGTAGCAAGGATACTGCCAGCCATGTGTAAATAAAGTAATCTATGCTTATATTTTTTTGACTGCGAATAATGAGGTACAGCGCTATAAGAAAGTAAAACTTCATTTCTACAAGCAGTGTCCAGTACACGCCATCGATATGTTCAATTCCCAAAAAGCGCTGAAACATGGTTAAATTAACCATGTATTGCGGCACGGTAGCGCTATAATATGGATGCCCAAAAAACACCATTGTTAAAAATGTAATGGTAAGGCAAAACCAGTAGGCCGGGTATAACCTTATTATCCGGGATTGTATAAATTTTGAGAGGTTAGACTTTTCGATAGACAATATGATGACAAACCCGCTGATGATAAAAAACAGATCGACACCCAGATAGCCGTATCTAAAGATTTTTCCAAGTTCAGGAAAATCAAGTATTGACATATTATCTGAGGCAAACCCGCGGAAAGTATAGTGAAAAAGCAATACACTGATTGCAGCAATGAACCTAAAGAGGTCTATTTGGTATAATCGCATCGAGGAAAAATTGTACTGCAATATACTATTGTGTATTTTTAAATTTCTAAAAACACTACGGAATTTTCTTTCAAATTAATAGAATTGGGAATTTGATATTTTTATTTGAAAAGCATAGTGTAATAACATCTGCTTAAGTTAAATCCAAGCGATAAATGTAATTATTATGAAAGTAGTGGCGGTGTAAAGGGTGAATTACAGCGGCGCCTTTTTCACGATGTCACCTTCCTTAAGGTCTTTACCCATGTAACCCTCTACATAGTCAGCGGGATAAGATGCGAGCCATTCGGGTGAATCTACAGGACGAAGTACATTAAAATGCAGGTGCTGGATATTTGTAAACCCGGTGCGGCCGGCAAGGCCTATGGGGTCGCCCATACGCACAAAGTCGCCCACGTCAACAAGGCTCCCCTTTTGCTTAAGGTGCGCATACTGCGTGTATAGACCCGAATGTGCGTGGTAAATGGTAATAAAATTGGCATAATCGCGCCATTTTTTGCTATTGCCGCCCTCTTTATAATTCCTGATAACACCCACTACATACCCATCTTCGGCGGCGCATACGGTATCGCCGTGCTGCAGGTTAAAATCCACGGCATATTTCGAGTATTCATCTTTATGCGAAAAGTTGCCGTTATAGCCCTGTATTACGGTATAACTGCTGCCCGAAAGAAACGGCAGGGTAAACTTTACATCCTGAATTTGCTGGTTTGGGTTGCCAAAGCCGTGGTTTATCAGCACGCTTTGGGCCTGTTTTTGCGTGGCAGGTATTTTTATCAGGGTATCTTTAGCAAAAGCAAGCATTATGTTTTGCACAGGTTTTAGCGTTGTAGAAAATGCTGTATCGGTACTGGTAATTTTAAAGCGCAGCGGACACCGTAACGGATTTTCAAGGTATACCGTTAGGGTATCATTATCATACTTAGCCCATGATTTTTCTACCCACTGCCAATACTTTTCTTTAGGCACGCTTTTGCAGGAAACAACAAGCAGCATAAGCAATAAAAGGGTAGTGGTGTAAAGTGGTTTCAAGAAACAGGATATTGAATTACTTGTTCTCATCTACATGCTCAACCACAAACACCTCGTCAATCCGCCTGAATTTTGGGTTGTTTGCTACGGTAACACGCTGCATGTAAGAACCTTCTTTAGGCTTAAATATCTTAACGGTCATGGTACCGGCCTTAAGGGTATCTTTATTTCGTGCTGCAGTGGCTGCAGTGGGGCTTACGGTGTAGGTACAATCGTCAAGCCATACAATGTCAAAGTCATACACTTCGGCATCATCTTCCATTTTTTCGGTTTGTATGTTGCCGTCGCGGGTTATAATACATACTTTTTTACTGGCAGGATCAGTCACTTTAAAAGTACCGTTTTTAAAAGGGTCGCATTTGCTCTGGCTGTAGCCAAACACAGGCAATAGCGCAAACAGGGTGATATGAAGTAATTTTTTAAGCATGGCAATAAATGTTGTTATTTCTTTTCCTTTAAAAGGCTTATAAAGATAAGCAAAACCGATACAATTAGCAAAATTCCGCCAACCAGTTGCATGATTGCTGCACCCGGCCAGTGCATAAGCCTGAACAAAAGCCCCAGGCCATAAATTAAAACCCCTTTTCCACCCACTACTAAAGCTGCTATTTTTAGTCCGTTTTTCATGTAGATTTTAAAAATTTAAATTGTCGGAGATCTCGAGTTTGGGCTGGCTTAGTATGTAAGATTTAGGTACTCTTTTGGAGCACTTAAGCTTTATGTAGGTTATTAACCCTTGGATTTTATTACAAAACTAAAATCAAAATTTAAAATACAACGCCAGTAATGCCAGCGTAGCGGGAACCGCCTGTACAAACAATATGGTTTTTTGCACGGTTGCTGCGCCATACAATCCCGCAACTAAAACACAGCCTAAAAAGAAGGTGGCTATATTTACACTCCATGCGGCATCGGTTATTAAAAGCGACCATATCAGCCCGGCGGCTAAAAAGCCGTTGTATAACCCCTGATTACCGGCCATGCCTTTGGTCTTTTCAAACATATCGGGCGGAAATTTGCGGAATACCTTACGGGCATAGCCTGTCCAGGCAAACATTTCCAACCACACAATGTAGCAGTGTATTAAAGCGATAAAAATGATTAGTATTTGCGTTACGATGCCCATTGATGTTTGTTTAGGTTATGAAGGTAATAAATATTCCATTTCGACAAAGGAAAAATCTCAAGAGAGTATTCTTTTGTTGAAATGGAAAAGTGATTGTAGGCCCGCCTGACTGAACCTTCGACTTTAAACTGGCGAAGCGCCTACTTAAACTTAAAATTCTTCTCGATCGCCCGGATCATTTCACCGGCAATGTCTTTTTCGGTAGCGCCTTCAATGCCTTCAAGGCCGGGAGAGGAGTTAACCTCAAGCAACAGGGGCCCCTTTGACGAGCGTATGATATCTACACCTGCCACCTTAAGGTTCATGGCCTTTGCCGCTTTAATGGCTATCTTTTTTTCTTCCATGGTAGCCCTTATAACGCTGGCTGTACCGCCCAGGTGAATGTTTGCACGGAACTCACCCGGCAATGCCTCACGCTGAATGGTAGCTACTACCTTGCCGTTTACAACAAACAGGCGCAGGTCCTTACCGTTTGCCTCTTTAATAAACTCCTGTACCAGTATATTGGCGTTAAGGCTTTTAAAGGCATTAATAACGCTTTCTGCCGCTTTTTTTGTTTCAGCTAAAACAACGCCCTTACCCTGTGTGCCTTCCAGCAGCTTAACGATAAGCGGAGATCCGCCCACCATATTTATAAGGTCGTTAGTATCAAGAGGGGAGTTAGCAAAACCAGTGGTAGGTATATCTATGCCGCTGTTGAGCAGCAATTGCAGCGAGTACAGCTTATCGCGGCTTTGGCTTATGGCAGCCGATCCGTTAAGGCAAAAAACCTTAAGCGCCTCAAAATGGCGGGTAAGTGCACAGCCATAAAACGTCATGCTTGGGCGTATACGGGGTATAACGGCATCAAAGTCGTTAAGTACCCTGCCACCCCGATAATGTATTTCGGGCGTATCGGCATCCAGCTTCATGTAGCAGTACTTCAGGTTTAAAAAGTGCATTTCGTGGCCGCGGGCTTCGCCGGCTTCCATAATGCGCTTATTGCTGTACAACTCAGGGTTGCTGGCCAAGAGGCCTATACGCAGGCCACGCTTGGCGCCGTCGTCTTTCTTTTCATAGTACTCCTCCAGCTTTTCTTTAGTAGGCTGGCCCAACAGGTACTTTTGCTCTGGGTCTACCAATATGCGCCCGCTCATGGCCTCGCGGCCCAGCAGCATACGGAAACCCATAGAGTCGCGGTTGGTAAGGGTTACCTCAACATCCCAGTTTAACTCGCCTACGCGAATGGGGGTTTTAATAACATAGCGCTGCTCGCGAAAGCCACTGCTGCTTTTAACCACACGCTTATCTACAAGCGGGGCCTGGCAGTGTATCACGGCACGGGAGTTATTTTGTATGGGATTGATATCAAATTTAACCCACGCTTCGCCCTCTTTTTCAAATGGGGCTATATTAATAGCGTGCAGTGCAGATGTTTTTGCGCCGCTATCTACGCGAGCCTTTATTGTGGGGATGCCAAGCGAGGGGAAAGAACACCATTCTTCGCTCCCCACTATTACTTTATCAAGCATTTTTTTACGAGTAATTACTAATAATCTAAGGTACTACTTTTTTTAGATGTGCAACCGCGCCCTGCTATTTTTAGCAAAAATATAATATATAGATAATGCACGATGCATTAGCAGTTACATAAAATTGCCGGCGGTAGTTACCCCAAAAAAGCAAAAGCGATTAGAACTGTGTGTATTGTTGCTGATTCCGAATTCCGAAAGTGAAGAATTAAGCATTTTGCTACATTATCATGTAAGAAAATACTTTATTATTTTATTTTTGAAAATGCAGTTTTTTAACGAAAAACGAAAGTTACAAACGTACCCTTTTGTTAGTATCTGAATAGGATTTTTGTTCGCCCCATAAAAATTCAAGGTAATCCGGCGAAGCAAGCACTATCGCATCCAGCTTCAGCTTTTGGGCAATATCGGTATTCTCAGTAACATTAGTAGAAAAAGGTATCTTGGTTACAACCACAAGTACTTGTGGTACAGCGGTTTCAACTTCAAAACAATGAAACTCATACATGTACTCTTTGGTAATGAGGTTTTGGTTGTGTGCATATACAAACCCCTTGCTATCAAAGCGTTTACGGATATCTTTAAGCGATGTTTGCCCAAAGGTAAAGCCCGTTAAAAGCGAGGCAGCTCCATCTGTAGTCTGATTCCAGTCGTTTTCCATATACACCACTTTGCCCTCTTCCAGTGTAACCACAAAATCGTTGCCGTTATCGGTTCTGAACTTAGTAATAGCTTCGTTTTTAGCTATTTGCTTAAACGGAAGTTTAGCCAGTGCGCTCTCCGGGCTGCCTACTTTTATACCCTGCATGGCAGGCTCGGCGGCAGTAATAAGAACAAGCGATATAAGGGCAAGAAGAATCTTCATGGGTTTAATTTTGGCTCAAAGATATTAAAATAGGTTAAATAGCACTGTATAGCCAGTCGGCAAACGCAGGTACGGTATAAAATATCTGGTCAGGTTTCAGTGGTTCAAGCAGTTGCGGTTCGGCTGTTTCTGCCCATGCTGCGGCAACTATGGGTATGCCTACCTGTCGGCAGGCGGTAATATCGCTGGGTGCATCGCCTACATAAATTACCTCATCATGCTTAAGATCAGGTCATTTGTCCAGTAATAGCTGTATGCCTTCGGGTTTACGTGGCCCGGCGGGCATGCCTGTTTCAATCCATTCAAAATAATCGGTAATTCCAAACTTCTCTAATGATATATCAGCACTCAGCTTGCCTTTTCCGGTAACCATAGCGATGCGTACATTGCTGTCGCGAAGCCTTTTAAGTAAGGGTTTGATGCCATCAAAAACATCAGGACACATGTCATGAAACTAGTTATAAAACTTCAGGTATCCCGATACACCTTTATCATAAAAATCTGGTGCTAAGGCCTGTATGGTACCTTCTTCGCTGGGGCCAAAGGTGGCTATAATTTCGGCATCGCTCACGCTACGGCTTATCAGCGGCTCAACCGCAGCTCGAAAGGCTTTAATACACGTGGGCAGGGTGTTGGCAAGGGTGCCATCGAGATCAAATATTACTGCTTTTATTTTTTTCATCAGGTGGTTATTTCAATATATTACTAAAGTAGGTATTGTATTGCTATTCATAAAATGTAGATATAAATATTCTATAAATTTGTTTTTTATCTTTTATTTACGATAAATTTGATGGAATGATAATTTAAGCCATAAATAATTATTGAATAGATGATGAAGGAGCAGGACAGCTATAATGATGTACTACTGGTAGGAGAGCTTAAAGCCTCTAACCAGAAGGCCTTCCGTGCGCTGTTTGATAAGTACTATCAGGATATTTATGGCTATAGCATCAGCCTTTTAAAAAGTAAAGAACTGGCCGAAGAAAACGTTCAGGAAGTTTTTTTGAAGATCTGGCTGCACCGGGAAACGCTGGATGCAGATAAATCGTTCAAATCATTTTTATTTACTATTGCCCGCAACCAGGCGTTTAACTCCCTGAACAAAGCGGCCCACGATACTGCGCTTAAAGAAGAAGTTTTTTATACAAGCCAGCAAGCCTATGAGCAGGCAGATTATGCCGTGCGCGAAGACTATATGAAGAAGCTTGAAAAACAGGCTATTAATGAGTTGCCACCGGGGCGCAAAAAGATATTTAAGATGTCCCGGAAAAAGGGCATGAGCTATGAAGAGATAAGTACTGAACTGGGAATATCTGTAAGCACCGTAAAAAACCAGATGAGCAAAGCGCTGGAGACTATGCGGGTTTTTTTGCGGGCCCATGATGAATATACCTGATACCAGCGAACAACTAATCTTAAATCACCCCCAAAGGGTGATTTTTTTGTTTTGTAGCGTATTGTTTATCAGTTGATTGTAAATTATTTTAAGTTTTTATTAAATATTTACAACGTTTGAGTAGTACTCGGTTGCTTCCGGATTGTATTATATTCAATCATAATACATAAACTTAAGTGACCCATACAACCAACATACAACCATTACTGCAAAAATTTGTTCAGGGGCGATGCAATGCGCAGGAGGCTGAGCAGGTAATGCAGTACTGTAAGCAACATAATCTTACTGATGAATTTCCGACGGTAGAGGAGGTTAAATACCTTATTGACAACCTTCCTGAAATGGATACAGCCAGGGCCGATACTATGTTTGCCAACATTATGTTGCGTGCTGATGAGGCTGAATCTACCCCTGAACCTAAAGTACGCAAACTGCAGTGGAGGCGCTATACGGCCGTTGCGGCATGTTTTGCATTGCTTGCTGCATCAGGGTTGCTGTACCTGCAAACTACCCAGCCCGTGGCTAAACCTCTGCTTAAATTAAACGGTACAGAAATTACGCTTCAGCTTGAAAACGGCGATATTCAGGTAATTGCCGAAGATGGAACGGTACAAATTATGGATGCTGAAGGCAACATAGTAGGTAACCAGGATAAAACGACTATTGCATATAGTAAGGATGCCGATGTAGACCACCTTGCCTATAACACACTTAAAGTGCCCTATGGCAAGCGCTTTCAGCTAAAACTGTCTGATGGCACTGCCATACACCTTAACGCGGGCACTACGCTTAAATATCCTGTAAAATTTTTGGCAGGGCAGGAGCGTACCGTTTATCTTGATGGTGAGGCCTTTTTTGATGTCGCCAAAGATAAAAAACGCCCTTTTATAGTTAGCGCCAACAATCTTAATGTAAGGGTTTTGGGAACACACTTTAACGTGTCAAACTACGCAGAAGATGATAATACCGATGTGGTTTTGGTAGAAGGCTCTGTAGGCTTATATACTGCCGGACAGCAGTTTGATGCCGTTAAAAATACCGTTCTTAAACCGGGGTTCCGCGGCAGGTTTGCCAAAGCAGAGAGCCAGATATCTACCAAGCGCGTTGCTACTAAAATATATACCGCCTGGATAGATGGCGACCTTATTTTTAGAGATATGACCTTTAAAAACATATGCCGCAAGCTGGAGCGCCATTATAACATTACCATAAAAATACCTAATAATAAACTGGCGGCAGAGCGCTTTAACGCCAGCTTTAAAAACCAGCCTATAGAAAAAGTAATGAGCTATTTTCATGAGCTTAACGGCTTTGGCTACACCATTAAAGATGACACTGTGATAATTAAATAACCCAAACCCTAATAATAACCCAAATGATTAAAAACTGACCCTAACCCGAAAGCGCATAAAAAAATCGGAAAATGCTGCGAACAAATTCCGATTGAGTAAATGATTGCATCACTAACAGAGTAAAACACAATCTTAACAAATTTATGAAAAAAAAACCTAAAGGCATTGGGGGTACCCTCCCTTTGTTTAAAATTGACCTCAAATTGAAACTAACAACCCTACTGTTTTTGGTCGCCATGTTTAATATGAAGGCTAACTCCTATGCCCAGAGCAAAGTAACCCTTGATGTTAAACGAACTACCGTTGAGGCGGTTATAGAGGCCATAGAGCAAACTACCGATTTCCGTTTTGTATACAATGTAACCGACGTAGACCTTACACGCCGCGTAACCATTAGTGTAAAAGAGGGCGAAATAGGCGCAGTGTTGCAAAAGATATTTAAAAAAACCGATACTGATTTTTTAGTACGCGGCAGCCAGGTAATCCTTAAAAAAGGTAAAGCTCCTGAAAATGACAATACAGTTTTTCAGGAAATTGTAAAAGGCAAGGTGGTAGATGAGAATGGCCTGCCTTTGCCAGGTGCTACCGTTATGGAAGAAGCCACTAAAAAAGCGGTTACCACCGATGTTGACGGTAACTTTGAAATCAGCGTCAACAGCCCTGATGCCGTGATAATAGTATCATACCTTAGCTATGAAACCAGGAGGTTTGCAGCCTCTCAAAACCCGGGTACAGTAATGATGGTACCCGACATGGGCCTTGTAGAAGAGGTAGTTGTTGTGGGCTATAGCACTACATCTAAAAAAGATGTAACCGGTGCAGTAGGCTCGATACAGGCAAAAGATATGAACCAGGGAGCCATAACAAGCCCACTTCAGCTTATAGGCGGTAAACTTGCCGGTGTTACTGTAAGCCAGACAGGCAGCGAGCCTGGCTCAGCGCCTTATGTAAGAATACGTGGCGTGTCTTCACTTATAGGTGGCAGCGACCCGCTTGTGGTGGTAGATGGTGTGCAGGGCGATACCAGCCTGCTTAGCCAGATAGCTCCCGGAGAAATTGCATCTATTGACGTGCTTAAAGATGCCAGTGCCACATCGGTATATGGTTCGCGTGGTGCGGCAGGCGTAATAATTGTTACCACAAAGAGAAGCAAGGCAGGCACCACATCGGTTGAATTTAGCGCCAATACCTCGTTTGACTTTATACCTAAAAAGCTGGATATGCTTAGCGCTGACGAGTGGTGGGCAGAGGCCCAGCTTGTAGGGGTTCCGGCATCGGCTAACCATGGCTCAAACACGGACTGGTTTGATATCATGACACAAACCGGCGTTACCCAAAACTATAACCTGTCTTTTGGTGGCGGTACAGAAAAATTTAATTACAGGGCATCGTTAACCGCTATCCTTCAGGATGGTGTGGTTATAGAGTCTAATAACAAGCGCTATATAGGCCGTATACAGGCACAGCAGCTTGCCCTTGATGATAAGCTTAAGCTAACATTTAACCTAAACTCAGGCACCAGCGATGTTACCCGTATGGTATCGAGTATAGGCCGTGCCGCGTTTACATCAAACCTTATTACCAATGCCTACCTTATGCGCCCTACAGATCCGGTGTATAATACTGACGGCTCTTATTTTAC
>Ga0265780_10009135_pt1 | contig 11932 bp, 16 predicted proteins | sample P1T30metagenome_FD_192432 | JGI IMG/M metagenome (GOLD analysis project Ga0265780, IMG submission 192432) | Plant litter microbial communities from East Loma Ridge, Irvine, California - P1 T30 | ecosystem: Environmental > Terrestrial > Plant litter > Unclassified | place: USA: California... | reverse complement strand
CAGTGAGCTGATAGAACAGAGGGCATGTGACATCTGTCGAAGAAAGAAGATCCGATGTGAAGGACCTATGAATTCGAAATCAAATGCTAAATGCGCGAATTGTCAAGAAGGGGGATTCGAATGTACTTATATTGAGAATGCAAAGAGAAGAGGACCGCCCAAGGGATATATTGAGACACTGGAGCAGAGGTGTGGAAGGTTGGAGAAGGTGTTGGCACAGGTGAGTGCGACACGTCTCGATACCATTGCCGTTCAGACTGGAGGACCGTTTCAACATGGTCAAGAAGGCTAACATCCAGCTACATCCTTGCATCGGCCTCGATTCTTTGGTTGGACCACCGCTCGACAAAGAAGACTTCGATTTGGCGGCGTATAATGCTATACTTAAACAATCCAACATACCTCCGCTGCCCGATATGAAACCTATTCCACCCGCCATCATGACTTCTTCCGATTCACCTCGGAATTCAGGCCTTCCCAACGCTCCTCCATCCGCATCCGTCTCACCTCCCGCCGCACCTGCACCATCTCCTGCTGGTCGTATACTTGGTCCAACTCCTTGGAAGACGTATCAGCAAGATCCGAATCGCCCTTCCGAAGAAGATTACGAACACGATGATGTCCGGATCAGTGCCGAGATTGCCAATGCAATGTCGAGGCTGGAAGTCAAGGACATTACATGGCGATTCCATGGGAAAGCATCTGGTGCACATCTGATGCATGTCATTACGGAATTGAAGTACGGAGCTGGAAGTACACATCTTCTAGATGTGGTGGCACAGACAAAGAGGGACGAGTACTGGAAAATACCTGAATGGGAATTGGTTATTGCTCAAGAAGGCGTGTTTCCCATCGATTGGTCGACTTGGCCCGCACCTGGTCTCGATCGAGTATTGATTGATGCGTATTTCGCTCATGTCAATTGTCATCTACCGCTATTGAACAAGATCCTGTTTGATCGACAATACGATTCAGGCTTGTATCGAACAAACTCCGAGTTCGCAAAAATATGCTGGATGATTTTCGCCAACGGAGCTCGATTCGTGGACGATGACCGAGTCTACTGGCCTCGTGATGATGCCTCAACGCCAGAGGGTAGGGAGAGATTAAGGACAGATGCAGATGGCACAAGACGATATTCGGCCGGATGGAAATATATGCGAGCTCTCATAAAAATGGGAAGATCGATAGTCGCTACTCCAAATCTATACGATTTCCAAACCCAAGTTCTACTCTGCGCATTCTTATCAGGGAGCGCGGTCCCGCACATGACATGGCTTGTCTCTGGATACGGACTTCGATCAGCTCAGGAATTGGGTATTCACGTAAGAGCGACATTACTTCGAGCCGATCCAGTCGAGAGGGCATTGTTTGGAAGGGCGTTCTGGTGTCTATACCATATCGATCGAACCAATTGTGCTGCTATTGGAAGATCAGTCGCTCTACAGGATACCGACTTTGATGCCGATTATCCTATTGCAGTAGACGACGAATTCTGGGAAACAGGTCATTTCACTACCGATTTTATTCAACCCCCTTCGAACGGATTACCAAAAGTATCAGCCTTTATTCACACGTTGAAGCTGGACCATGTGATTGGAGCGGCTTTGAGGACGATATACGCAGTGAACAAATCACCTGAACATCCTGGTGATCCTGCTGCCCAGAGAGATATCGTGGTTGAACTGGATTCAGCCTTGAACTCGTGGGCCGACGCTGTACCTGATGGCTTGAGATGGGATCCTACCAGGAGCGATCAACAATTGTTCCAACAATCTGCTGTACTATATGCTCAATACTACTACGTACAAATCTTGATTCATCGACCATTCATCCCCACTCCTCGATTCCCTAATACCGTCGGTCTACCCTCTCTTGCTATATGCTCCAACGCAGCTCGATCAATCTGTAACATCCTAGACGCCTCGCTTCGTAGAGGAAGACAATATGGTCTATTACCTGGCCATATACTCGATTTCTCATTCATCCTCCCAGCTTGGATGGCAGCTGTTATATTATTGGTATCGATATACTCGGGCAAACAACAACCAGGAGAACGAGAGAGGATGTTGAAGGATGTCAAGAAATGTTTGGCTGCCATGAAAGATCTGGAATTGACTTGGAGGCAGGCTGGGAAATTGACCGATATGTTAACAGAGCTATTGAGGGAGGGTGAACCGGTGTCAGTACAGGCATTGCCTCAAGGTCAGAAAAGGCCTTTGTCGACCTATCAAGCTGCCACTCAGGCGACGGGGCATGGGAGGGATATTGGCGGGTCAATGAACTCGTTACACTCGAATACAAATCCAAATCAACATCGTCATACACCACCTACTCCACCTCCGGTATGGGAATGGGATCAACACCCTCCAAACCCAACTTATCCAATTATTCCAAATCACAATGACCCTAATGCCATTTCGAACTCGAACGGGTACCTCCCGAACATGAACCAAGCAGGTCTGGTTCACTCCGTCATCGATAGCAACAGCAACAACAATCCTAACACGAATACCAATATGAATGGGAATATCAATGTACACGGGATTGGAAATGCGAATGTGAATGGGAATGGAAACGGAGGAGCGGCCATGGATTCGTTCTTTGATCATGGTCTATTTGGGGGATTGACCACAACTCTCGGGATGGGCATGGACGGAACGAACGGGAATGGGAATGAAGATGATCTGTGGACTCAATTGTTTGGGACATTCCCGTGAGTCCACCTTTTCCAACTAGAGAATCTGAGCTCATCGAGTAGACCCGCTTGGCCAAGTAATTGAGGTTGAGACCAGCTCTAGAATCAAGTTTGGTGGATGTGAAGGAACGACGGATCGAGCATCATATAGAGTCGTCATATTTAGTTATAGTAATAATTGGTCAAAGTTATAATTGGTCAACCACTGTGTATCTATATTCAGTTTACAGGATGCCCCATGCCCCATCAGCGCCGAGAGGCGAGAGATTGAAGTAATCAGCAAATCACCCCTCTCAGCGACGTAATTCAAGTCTATGCGTGCATGTCATTTCTGATCGAAGTTTCACTCTAGGAACGATCAGACTTTACCTGACCTGGAACCTCCTTGGAACTCTTGTGCGTCTCGTTCTGAATACGTTTGTCCAATGCCTTCTTGGCTTGTAAAGCGGTTAAAGCGGCTACATGTCAGCTTTGTGCTTCTTCGAGACTGGCAAAGAGGAAGGAGGAGGATGAGGTTCCGAAAAGTGGAGGGGTACGGAAGATAGGAGAGGGGAGGGGGCAAAAGACGAAGCTCAGACATACCTCCTACACCACTACCGTCTTTGGCTAGACCCATTCTTACTCTTGCGGTTCCTTTTTCACCTAGTAAGACCGTTAATGCTTCTCTAACGCGGTCTTGGAATCCAGGCAGGAATTCTGCCACCCTACCATATCAGCTTATTCCACACCCCGCAACAATTGACGTACGATCCATCAAGTCCAACATCAACTCCCTGATCCTCCTCTCCCTCTACTGCCTCGTGGTTCTTGGTGTAGACCACAACAGCAGCAACGGCACAAGCAGCCAATTGAGCCGCACGGACCGAAACAGCCTTACATGCCCATTGAACAATCTCACAACATGTCGAAGTGATTTTACTTGAATCCATCTTTAATTCCTGGGTGATGATCTTCTTGACATCTTCTTCGGATTTAGCGCCCTCGATAGCTGATACGAATGCAGCGTCGTAACCATAGTGTGTGTTGAGGATCTCTGATGAATGACCGCCGAATAGGAGGGAAGAGTCGATAAAGTGAAGCAGGATATTACGTGTGATTTCACCAATGTCTGCCTGTCAACTCCCGCCTCTTTTTGGGTTGTTGTTAGCTTACACATTCCAGAGACCATCTTTTCGAAAGCCTGTTTACGTGGATTGATAGATTCTCGGTCGAGCTTGTTGTCGAAGATGGAAACAGGTAGAACTGTTCGCTAGCCGTCAGTACTGCTTTCCACCATGCCATGCCAGGCCATGTCCCGACGAAGCAGACTGACCTGGTTATCCATTGCTCCCCATTCCGTGTTGACGACCATGTAGTTTCCAGCAGTATCTCCTCCAGCCTCTGCTTCCTTGATATTGTCCTCTCCAAGCTTCTTGATCGACCTTGTTCTATCGATATAAGCTCCGTTGGTACCGGTACCGAAAATAGCTCCAATCAAAGCGGGTCCATTCTGGTATGACCTCGAAAGGAGTGTTCCAACAGTCTGCCATTAGCCTACACCTTGACTGGACAGGACAGAGAGCGGCTCACGTCGTTGACTAGAGCACTACACCTGACGTGAATGTGTTTACGGTCGAAAGCGTCTTGAAGAAGCTTGACGACATCATGTCCAATCGCATTCTTGGCTGCGAATCCCTTTGTCCAAGTTAATAGCTTTCCAGCATCAATGGCAGTTTGTTCAACTGGGAAACTAGGAAATTAGCACTACTTCCATGCTCATCATTTTCGCCTGGTATTCATCCCAATTGACTGCTGAGACGTACCTGAATGTGAAACCAAGATGGATAGGTTCGCTGGAAGCAGGGATGTCGGATCCAATTTCAGTTAAGAAAGCGTCAACAGAGTCCGCAATGTAGTCTGAAGGTCAGCCATAGTCTGTGAAGATGCTCATTCTCGGGAAGCACGAGGCCGCCCGGGAAATAGGGAGACTAGACTCACCAAACAAGACCTTTGCCTGACCCTCCTTGAGCTCTTGTGAGATCTTGTACTTCTGTTGCTTGATCTCGAATTTATGTTGTCCAAATAGTCTGACTTCACAGACTCGCCTAAATATCAGCCTGGTCCAGGAGTGAAAGCAGGTAGCAACGTACAAGTTGGTTCCTCCTAAATCCAAAGCTAAGAATGTCCTGCTATATCAGCTTATGCTGGCGAGGTCGAAAGATAAGCTCACCCCTCCTCAGATCCATCTGGTACACCAGTGACGAAACTGGGTACCATTGCCATATCTTTACCATAATCCTCCAAACCCTCTTTCATCTCTTTCTTGAATTGCTCGACGATATCCTTTAATTTCTGGTCGGTGAGGAAGAAAGCCGGCTCGAAGGTCGAGCATAGATCTGGGAGTGTCATTATCGGTATGTGATGGTGTATGCTATCTGTGTATGTGTATGTACGTTATATGAATGACTGATATATATAGGTGAGTATAGGCGGAAAAGGTAATAGCCAACCAACAAGAACAACGTCACTGTGAACAACGGAATCAATTTCAAATAACAAGCCAAGCAGGGGTATATTAGGGGATCTGTAGATAGTCTCTAGCGAAGGGAGGGGGGGAACAAGGGGAATCATCATGGCGGTGTCGATACATACAATGGCAATTGAAGAAAGTATACTATATACAACCACACTCCTTAAGCTCTACTCGACATACTGCAATTTAGCTTCTGTTTCCTGGGAGGAGGAGTAGCTCACCTTTCGTAAATCCAGACTGAGCGTTTTCGACGAATTCTCCTCTTGTTCCCTGTAAACACCAACAAGTCCATCAGCATGCTCGTATCTGCTATCAGCTTCATCCCGATACGATAGATAAAAACGCTCACAAAGTGGATTTGAGCGAGATAATGAGGAATTGGACCTCCTTATCGGCCTGAGCACGGATATACCTGGCCAGTTTCGACACATTGGTAGCGTCCAAAGCGGCATCGACCTATCATCAGCCCATCTCGCCTATATCACAGTGAGTTACTCACCTCATCGAGGACAAAGAATGGGGCAGGGTGGAAAGAGTGAATGGCAAACAACAATGCTAGAGCAGCCATAGTCTTCTCCCCACCCGACAATTGCTCCATATCGGTGAATCGTTTCGAAGGAGGCATAACATCGTACTTGACACCACTGAGATATGGTTCCTAACCCATCAGCTCTATGCCAAGTACGCATATGGATGAGCTCACATCGGCATCCTCGAGACTGAGGAAAGCCACACCACCCTGAATATGGACTTTATCCTTTGTGAGATCCTTGTAGACTTTATCGATACACCCAGACATGTGGTTGTATGCCTTGTAGAAGAGATCACAACGTTTCTTCTTCAATTCAAGGAACTCGTCTCGAGCTCTTCGGGATTCTTTTCGAGTCTCGTCCGCCTCTTCCTCGGCTTCCGTCAAGCCGGATTGAACGTCTTTGAGCCTTTTATCAGCCATTTGTCACTCATCGTTCGTCAAGACCTACTTCTCAACAGCCTTGGTATTGGGATTGAGCTTCTCAAGTTCGGCTCTCATCCTAGTAACTTCCGCTTCGAGTTCACGTCCGACTTCCTCTGATCCATCCTGTTCATCAGTCTCCGTGCAATTCCGTTGTGCAAAGGCTCAACACAGACTCACCTCTTTAGCATCCTCATCGAGCTCTTCGAAGTCAGGCTCGACACCAAAGCTGTCCGCGACCGCCGCTCTTTGAGTTCCATCATCATCAACGTCCATCTCGTCATCATCCTTCTGTGCCTACTCATCAGCTCTGCGCCTCTGTACAGAGACGAAGTAAACACTCACCTCGACAAGAGGAACTTTATCCAATGACCCCGAAACCAGCGGAATATCAATCTCCTCCAATCGGCATCGTCTGTAAATAGCATGTCGATCCGAAGAGCTCTTTTCGATCTCATCATTCCATCCCGCAATCTGCTTTAGAGCTTTATCAAGCTCCCTCTGCATCTTTCGAGCAGAATCACGAGCTCGTTCCACTTTGTCACTAGCTTCATCTTGGACCGTTTGGGAATCTTGGAGCTTCTTGCGTAGTTTCTCTAGTGATTTAGTGAGATCTTGAACTTCTTGTTCCAGTTCTGCTTTTTGTTCTTGTCGAGATGCGATATTGGCTTTCTCGCTCTTGATGGTAGATTTCAGACTGGCCAATCGCTCTCGAGTGTTTTCAAGTTGTTTTCTTTCAAACTCGATTCTGGACATAAGCCAGTTATCCACGTTCTCATGCCTTGTCGACTTACTGGTGCCCAATCCTGTTTTGCTGCAGAACATACTCTGCCATCTTTTCATTCTCCTCAGAAGCCATCTTCAACTGTACATCCTCATATTCACGAATACTAGCCACCTTGATTCGCTTGCAGAAAGCCTTGAAGACTCCATCATCGGCGGTATTGACTGTTGACTCCAATTTATCGACTTTGGCATCGATGCCGTCAACGGCTTTCGATTTAGATTTGAGGTCGGGACCGAGTTTCTCAATCTCGGCAGTCTTGGCTTTAAGCTCGCCCTTCAGGTCGGATAAGCGGGATTGAAGCTCTTTCTACCCATCAGCTATGTTCATTGTATGAAGGACTCACCAAGCTATCACGGCCCACGCCTAGTTGAGCATTGAGTCGAGCGAGGTTTTCAAGAAGACCTTCATCGCCCTTATCTGTAGGCTTAGACTTATTGAGGTCCTGGAGTTCTTGGGTGTATTTCTCCTTGAGCTTCTTGAGCCCTGTTTCATCAGCTCGAATTCCTTGATAGTAAGACAGCTGAACTCACTATCGACTTCGTTATCGTCGAATTTTCGACTCGAGCTAGAACCTTGACCACCAGTAATGAGACCACTTCTATGGATGACAGTACCCTCAAGGGTCACACCTGATAATCAGCTAAGTCCAGGAGCATCACCGTCGAATTCACCCTTTACGCCCTGAGCTTTCTCATAGCAGATATCCCTAGCAATAGCCATAGTATCACAAATCATGGCGTTTCCACAAACGTGTTGTAGCGCCCTCTCGACACTGGGATCATACTCGATGCAATCAATAGCCAGTCTGGCGCCTTTGACAAAGTTCCTCAATCGCTCGGGAACGGGTTTCACCTGGATCGTGTCGAGGGGAATGAAAGTCGCCGAGCCCGCTCGTTGATTCTTCATATATTCGATACAGTCAATTGCGGTCTTCTCGTGTTCAACAATGACCGCATCGGTGTGTCGTCCGAGGATAGTCATTACTGCCGTATCGTACTTTCGAGCCGTCGGTTTGCAAAGATCAACAACTCGACCATGTACACCTACTGATCAGCTAGTTCACTTGAAAGGGCGTTGCCGAGAAACGTACCAGGAAAGACCCTCTTCAAGTTACTCAAAGTCTCCTTGAGTCTAGCCTCACGTTGCGATTCCGATTTATCGACACCAGCTTGCAGTAGCTTATTGAACACATCCTGTAATCGCTCATTGATTTCAGTCTCCTTTTGCCTAATTCGAATTCGTTCCTCCTGAGCCCGATCGATCTCGGTCTTGATCTCATCCGCCTGGGTAGAGAGGGAAGTGACCTTTTCGCTTGTCTGGCTGTCAGCTCTGACTATCTGGAGGGAGACGGCTAGCTTACCTCCTCTTCCCTCTCGCTCAGTCGCTCAATCTCACCTCGAAGCTGAGTCTGCTTGGTAGATGCCTGCTGTATCTTATCCTGAACCGAAGCAAGGGCGTCTGTCAGAGTCTTCTTCTCTCGTCGTAACGTTTCAAGCTGTTGTCGCTCAGTCACAACCAGGATATCTGCTTGAGACCGCCTTCAAGTCAGCTAGACCTTCCAGGCTGGTAAGACAGCTTACAAGTCCCTATAGGCGTCCAGATCAGCCTTTGAGAGACTCTTGCCTGCAGCTTGACTCTTCTTCCTCTGCGCCTCTGCAAAGTCAGCGTGGCCATGGGAGAATAATGAGGAGGAACTTACCAGCGGCCTCCTTCTTCCTGTCGGCGATGGCGGCAGCACCTTGTTCCAACTCCTCTAGACTCTTGGCCTGCCTATCTTCGTCTTTCTTGACTCGGTCCATGGTCCGTGTCATGTCGCTCACTCGCTTTTCTGAATGAGCAATCTGAGTCTCAACAGTAACGATCTCGGGTTTCTTGATATGAGCTTCATTCCCCGCGAGGAGCCTCTAGCTCACCTTATCCTCCAGAGCCTTTTCACCCTTCTTTAAGTTGGCTTCTCTTTTCTTGACATCTAGAGTAGCGGCAGCGTGCTCCTTCTTGGTCTCTCTAAGCTTCTTGTCGCTTTGGTCCTAACATCAGCAACGACCACATTACAGGCCTATTACTAGACTCACGGTTGAAGCTCGTAGATCAGTCAATTGATCATTCGCAGCTTCGACCTTCCGTGTCGACTCGTTGATCTCGGTGGTGATGTGATATAATCGCCACAAGAGTTGTCGCTGGACTGCTGCGTCCTGATTGTCAGCTTCATTCGGACAACACGAAAGGTAACAGCTTACCGTAGCATTCCTCAATTTCTCCCATTGCCTATACTCCGATTTCTGTTCTTCGAAATGCCTTACTTCCGCTACCATACCCCTCTTCTTCGCGAAGTTGGCATTGGATGCTTCCGTAGCCTTGTCTTGTGCAAGTTTGGCAGCTTCATATTGTGGAGCGAGATCAAGGGAACTAGTCATCAGCGAATCGCTCGAAGAAAGAGAAGACAGGCTTACCCGCTGATTCGGTCGATAAGCTTAGCTAGGGCTTTACTATCCTGGCTCGCTACTCCTTCTACATCTCCTTGGAAGACTAGGAAATTCTTCGCCTTGACTAGAATGTTGAACTTTTCAAGTTGTTGATTGTAAACGTTCCAAGGAACAGCTCTAGAGTTCAGGTGATATGTCGAAGCTCCAGCTACATTGATACTGACATCAGCTCGATATCTTGCTGGATGACTCACGATCGCTTGAAATTCCATTCTTTGCCAGTATCATCCTCATAGACGGCAATGACAAATGCAGTCCTACTATCCCCGTTCTGCGTTTCCGTCTGAGTCTCCAAAGTCTCCTCGTCAACTTCCATGCCATCCTCTCCTTCCGCTGCTTTCCTTCCTCGGTAAACCAGATCTTTAAGCTGGGTAGACCTTAATTGAGCAGATTTGACTCCCAAAACGAAGGAAATGGCATCCATCAAATTCGATTTTCCGGCACCATTAGGACCGATGATGCACATGAATGGAGCATCGCCAAAATCGATCACCTGGGACTTAGCTCATATCAATCTTACGGCGATTCAAGCTTACCTGAGTTCCCCTATACGACTTGAAGTTGAATAGCTCCAGTCGTCGGAGCGGCATGACTGTAATAGTGGTTGATGGATGATGGTGGAGGAAGAGAATTGAGATTCCACCGACGCGTTTAGCTCATGTCAAGTCGCGTCACCTAACGGAAGCAAATAAAGACACTTCCTATCTGGCTGGGACTCTTGCTTTTCACACTCACTCCCCGACTCTTGCATGCCTTCAATGGCGAGCACGTCTTGACAACATGATGCAGATAGTCCTTGCCGTCGGAAGATCCAATTATTAAGCGTCAGCAATCTGAAAAGGAGATGTAAGCAGAGGGAAGCCGATTTGGGCGGACAAACGGGAGAAAGGAGGGTTAGTATATTTTGTTGGACAAAGCTTCTCGGTGTTCGGCTGATCTACTTATAAAAGTCCTGATTCCTTCGCTCATTTCTCCTCACACTTCATACTTCTTCAAGATGAATGAAAAGGCTGCGGTCGTAAATATTCCTGCGGGCGACGACAAAGACAACGAGCCGCCGACTCCGCCTGAGCCGAGACCCTCCGAATACCCTTTATCGAATGTGCGGCTTCTAATACTTGGAGCCGCGTTCTTTGCTCTCTGGGCCGGAAATGTGAGCTCTTGTTTATGCTGCACAGACAAATTGAATCGCTCATGAAGTAGGCTTCGTCGATCGTACAGACCTCTATCCTCATACCCGTCATCCAGAAGGATTTTGGGGTATCGAGCAGTCAGGTACAATGGGTAGCAGCTTCGAATACCATTGTCTGGGTGAGCAACCTAATTTTGATATTTCCCTGGAGCTCCAGCTGACTGATAGGGATCGTCACAAATCATCGCCGGAAGGTGCTGCGACATCTATGGCAGGAAGCGAGCATTTCACTGTGGGATGGTCCTCTTCATTCTGCCTAATCTGTTATCCGCTTTCATGCCTGCGCGTTTGATTGCACCGGCAGGTGTTCGATGCTGATACGTAGAACCTTGCCGCTCTGAACGTGTGTCGAGGCTTTGTCGGGGCAGGGGCCGCTCTTTTGATCCCTGCAGCGGCAGGTATGATTGGCGCCAATTTTCCTCCGGGTAAAAAAAGGACGCTCGCCTTCGTAGCGGTCTCGTGCGGTGAGTTCTCTCACCACCTCCCTCATTGCCGAGCTACGAGTGCTGATGCTACAGGCGGTGTCGTTGGCGGATCTGTTGGGATGGTTATCGCTGGGGCGTTTGTGGAATACAGCAGGTAGGTGGTTTTGCTTGACCTTCCTGACGACCCAAATTCACACATCTAGGTGGACATGGAGACCTTGCTACCTCGTTATAGCCGTTGTCTCTATCGTCCCCTGGGCTGTCATTACATGGTTGGTACCGGTCGACCCCCTTCAGGATAAAGATAGCCGATTGGACTTTCTCGGTTCTGCGTTTATGGGAATCTCACTCTTTTTGCTACTTTTTGGTTTCACCTCGTCACAAACAGAAGAGCAGGGATGGCGGACACCCTGTGAGCCATGACATCTCTAATGTAGCTGAGCCCGTAGATGTACCAGTCTTAATAGGAGGATTTGGTCTCTTCATGACACTGTTTGTATTGCGACAAGTCCAGCTTACAAAAGCGCTAGCGTCGGGAACCAAAGCGAAGCCGTTGATACCTCGAGCTCTGCTGAGCCTGGATTGCTGGAACTTGCTTGTCATATACGTCGCTTCATTGTTCACGTGGGCGTCAACAGACGTGAGTCCACCGTCCACCACAGATGATCTCACCGCTGATACCAAAGACATTGTGGACCTTGCTATCTTACCTGTATCTCGATGTCCTCGGTCTTGGTGCGCTGGAATCAGGTCTTCGCCTCAGTACCGTACTTTTTAGTGGTCTGGCCGCTGCAGTGAGTCCACCTTCATCCACCGAAGCTAATTGTTTCAGTCAATTGTCGCTCTTGCCATCGACAGGATCCCACCTAGACTTTTGATGGCG
>Ga0265780_10009132_pt1 | contig 11936 bp, 14 predicted proteins | sample P1T30metagenome_FD_192432 | JGI IMG/M metagenome (GOLD analysis project Ga0265780, IMG submission 192432) | Plant litter microbial communities from East Loma Ridge, Irvine, California - P1 T30 | ecosystem: Environmental > Terrestrial > Plant litter > Unclassified | place: USA: California... | reverse complement strand
CCTAGACTTTGCCGAAACAAAGTCCCTCTCCACATAAGGGTTTCGACTCGGCGTTAAATCAGAGATTGACGAGATGGGGAAGATGGGCGAGATGGGCGAGGTGGGTGGCGCGGGCGAGACCAGCAACACAGGCGATTGCTTGCAAGACCGCCTTCCATGTGAGGCAGCTGGGGTGTGTTTGTCTGCACTGTAGATAGTGCATATGCTCGGTTGCGGGTATCCCTGTATACATGGAAGACTAACACGGCGAGTGGCTGCAGTCTGCATAACCACTCGTGAGCAACTTCTCTCAATCTCCATCCTAAGTCAGCTGGAAATAGGAGAAGCTGACTCATCATGTAGACAGCACGGCTGCTCGAGATTGAGCACTACGAGATGTGGCAGAGCCGCATAGCGGAGTTGATCATCTTTGTCACGGATAAGAGGATGGGCCCTAGGATACCTGTACGACACTTTTTTCCGACTCAACTGCGGAGAGGTAGTGGAGTCTTGATCTTTGCCACCACCTTCATAGCGGCTTCGCCGATGGTAGTCGATGCGACGAAAGCTCGGCTTCGCACAGGAAGTAGAGATGGGTTTCGAGCAGACTGTCTTGCGCCCTCCGGTAACAGTGGTGGAAGCGGACGAAGAAGTCCCGTTACCGTCCGGATAGCCTCAAAAGACTCTATCTCAACCCGAAGCACCGCATTCACCTATGACACAACATGGTTGCTGTAATCAAATCAACCACTGCCGACAGGATACTTATCAAAGCTGCCTCGAACACCACCCACGACGCCAAGGTCGAAACTATAGGGGCGCAGCCGATTTGATTCTTCTCATCCCACACGTCGGATTATCCTCGCTCCTCTCAGTGTATCATATCTAATGCTATGAGTGTCAAGCGAAACAAATCATGCTTTTCGTTTCCTAGGTGACAAACCTGAGGAGACCATCTACATTTTCCAAGAAATACGAATGTGACTATTTCTGCTTGTACCCTCATCGGAATGTTTCCGACGCTCGGATCTGCGATTGTCGCTGGCTACCGGCGTCATGCCATCGCCTGTATTTGGAAAACCAGTCGACTTGCATGTGCGTTGATGCTGCTGTGTAACGTAGATTGAATGGGGCGTTTCCACGGCTGTTTCAGTGCATCGTGATAGATTCATTCCAACAAATTCTTGTCGCTTTCATTGGGCCGACCTATCGCGACACGGGCGAAAGCTTGTTGAGTAAATTGATGGATTAGCTTTCTTGCTTCTGCTTACACGAGCACACGCAGGCTATGCGCCGCAGCTGTGGACGGGCGAGGTAGGCCGGGTGGGCGAGACGGACTTGCTCGCCCTTGCCACACGGTAGACTCGCTCACAAGCCTTCTGCCTAGTCCAGTTGGCATTTGCACTAGCGATACGTGCGGCGATCCTGTATCGTCTTCAGCTACACATCGTTGGTTCCGGAACGCCGTCTGGGTGGACAAGGGCTCGATGTAGCAAGAACCGGTGATAGGGTTACTCGCAAGCATCCACTCGCATAAAACCACAATGCAGATCATCTATTTCCAACTGTCTCGGGTGAAGGATAGTATTGTAAGCGAGTGTGCCAATGACTGGGGATACTATCCAGCCCACCTCACTCACCTCGGCCGACTCTGATGTGAACGCCAAGTCGAAAGTTCTCGTGACGAGAGACTTTCTCTTGGCAGCATCCGGGATAACAGCAGTTAGCGATCTCCTCGTACATAGTGCAGTGCATATCGGGGCGCCCGCCTCCCAAGGCATCTAAGCTAGTTCGGTAGGGCAAGCTTTTGATCACGACAGTGCACCATCATGTGGAAGACGAGCCCCTAAGCGAGTATGCCTTGTGGTCATGGCCGAAGAGTTGATCTTACCCACCTCGGCCATCTCAGCCGCATAGCAAATCGCAGCTCAGTGGCCACATGATGAAACGGGTGGGGTTGAGCTTCTTGATGATCTGGTCAGCCATGGCGATAGGGACGGAGGTGAAGAGGACGAGCTCGTAGTATTGTGACAAATGGTGGATGAGGGAGTCAATTCCCGGGCGCTTGCGAAGTGGTAGCCGTTCTTGGGGTCCCAGGTGGCGTGGATTACCAGGTCTTCAAGGGAGCACAAGGGTGAAAGACTGACGCTGGTTCTCAGAGCAGGTAGGAAGAGGCTTAGGGAACGAAGGCTAGGTGTAGCAGCCAAGCTGGCTATCCGTATGAGCACGTACACGTACGCGCATTACTTTACTCACGTATTCAAGGCGGATTGTCGGTGACCTGTGCCTAGCTTACGTAGGTACGACTGATATGGACACCGCGAATAGCCTGGATGGATGGATCAATCGATCGATCGATCGAACCATCAGCCTGCTGGTTAGGCCCCAGGATTCGAGAGTTGGTGCCGTCTTCGCGACAGGGTCAACTGTTTGGACGTGTCTGTCTCAACACCACGCATTTTTTGCAGCACTGAATCGCCCCACGCGGATCGTTAAAGACATAACATGCAGCGCTATACAGCAGCCTGAAGTGTGCCAGTAGCCTTTAGAGGTTTCCTTTCACTGTGGAATCGCTAACACATTTTCCACTCGAATATTGGCTCGATTTTACACACCAATCTTATATTACTTTATTTAGCTAGCGAATTGACAGAAGCGGGCGTATCATTCGTCTGGGAACGTGAGACGCACTACCTAGATTCTCAGCATACCACCAAATGCGCCGATGGCTACGCACGTCTAAGCTAGGGGAATTCTGCTTCTCCCTGCAATGTTTTCATCAAATCCCACGACTTCACTGGGCCATCCAGATCAGAGAGATACTCCGGGGAACAAAAATATCTGCAGATGGTTGTAGAATAGTAGTGCGACTGGAGAGGTATGGAGGAACCGATGGAAGCTGGGAAGTGAGACGAGATGACGCGCGCGGTATTCAGACCTGTTCGTATCTGAATCGCCCCTACGTAGACTCTGAGCTTAACTTGTTGCTCAAATGTAACCGGAAATCTGTGATATCAACCCCTGGCCAAGACTGCTAACGCCGGGTAGAAGACTACTCCGCCTTGCCAAGGCTGGGAATATGCTGCGCCTTCCTAGGACTGCTGCCTAGATTGGGGCGCAGCAGTAACATAAGTTAGCGCAGCTGACCTTCCCCTAAGTTACCTATGAGGCCATTTTGTGTTCCTGCTGTACCTTTGCCTTACGCTTCACTCTCAATTCAATTCACATTCCCATTCTTCATAGCCGTCATGGATCCTCAGACAAGCGCCCTCAAGCTAACCCAAGGAGATACCCGAGATCTTGTTCAGCCCTTGCGATTCACCGACGAGATGAAAGCATATGTCCAGCTTCCCAGTACTGATTCTTGCTTTCCTAATCTGGACCCTCACGGCACTGAAGTCGTTGTTGGCGTGCCAACAAATAACTCTCGCAAAAGAGAAGTCATAAAACGGGTGGCAAAGGAGAAGTTTGGTTCCTCCGTCTTGGTATGGCCACAAGAAATAGATTCTGGCGAGAACAGACAACCGTCAGGATCATTGGAAGGCATTCAAGATGCATGTGTACGTATGAGTGCCATGATCGAAAACTTTACTTGCACACTGGATGGGGTTTGCCGGGTGCTAGTCGTTGGTATTGAGAGCTTCGTCGAACCTACAGATGACTCTATTCCAGTTGACTATGCTGTCGAAATTGTTTGGGATACTGGCGGAATGTGGAAAGGCGCATTCACTCAGGGTTGTGTTTTTCCCTCACGGCATGTGGAGGAGGCAAAGAGAATCGGGACAACGGTCGGAAAGGTGATATCCGACAACAATGCAGGAGTGGACCACCATGATCCCCATCGGAGACTCTGCTCAGAGTCGCGGTACAATCTGCTCACAGAGACACTGCGGGAATTGTTTGAAACAACCTCCTCACCGTGCGGCGGCACCGACTTGACGACTTCAACAACCTCACCGTGCGCGCTCGGCGGCGGCGCGATCTCACGACTCCAACAATCTCCTCACCGCGGCGGCGGCACCGATTTGACAACTCCTACAACCTCACCACTACGCGTACGCACAGCGGCACCGACTTGAAGACCTCACCGCACGGCGGCACCAATTCGACGACTCCTGCATCCTCATCACCGCATCACTGCGCACGCGCACCATACCAACAACACGGCGCCGGCGCCGGTGAGCATGTACAAAAGAGCATGAACAGGGAGCTTGGGAGGCAAGATCACTGCAAGATTTGATACAATGGCTGCTCAGGAGGCTAGATCTAACGCCAATCTGGATCTGACGAGAGGCGTCGATTTGGCTCGGATCTGAGCACTTTATAACGATGGAAACAATAGCCACCCCTCGGCCGGTATTGCGGCTCAACCGCCGATTCACTTCATTATCCCTTGGGCCAACTTTATTTACACGACGAGGGCAACAACCTCTGCTATTCAGATGTCCGAAAGGTTGCGTAGTTGGCGAGATATCTGACTTCAAAGATGTTGTTATAACATATTCGGCAATGGCGATCGCACTCCGTTGTTCAAGAATCGTATTCGCATCTCGTCAAGAAGGTCGGCAGGCTGTACGCCTTCAACTTCTCTTGCACCTACGACAGCTGTCTGGATCATCAACATTTGTGCTATTTTTATGAAGCCAGATAGAGTAACTAGGCGTAATGTGGTCGGCTTCCTTGGGGATCCCTTTTACAGGATCGACAGCAATTGCCGCTAGAGATCCAACAACGGCGCTCTCGAAGAGGTCGCCTATCAAGTCGTGATCCATCAAAGAGACACAAAGCTCGAGGCACTCCGTATCGAGAGCGTCACACGATCTTTCAATAGCAGATGTAGCTTCTTCTCCGAGTATTTCATTGTATGGAGGTAGTTGAGCTGACTCTTCGCCTTTAGCAACGACCTTGTACAGATTGGCTGTTTGCCTGCTTGTAAACTGATGTCGTAGTAATATTTTCTGGCCTGGCTGTGCCGTTCGATAAACAAAACAAAGGAGTGCCTTCCATATCCTTGTGGAAAGGCGCCACGTCGACTTTTGTAGCTTCATCAATAGCGGGCGGTCAGCAGCCCTCGGTCGCTGTAGAAAGCTGTTAATCTGGACTTGATCAAAGAAGTTGATGCTGTCGTTGCAGAGGGATTGGTATGCATCCTCGACCACAAGTTCGAGGTTGTTGCATATAGAAAGCATTACTGGCTCAGTGGTTGCATCTGGCTGCCTCACTAACGCAGCGACATCGAGCAAGCAGTGACCGTGTAAGTATGAAAGCCATCGGGTCAAATGCAGCCAAGGAGAAGTCTCTTTTCCACTTGTTTCCTCACTTGCTATGTTTCCTCGCTTTTCCTGATCTTGCTCAATAGTAGCAAGGTCCTGTAACACTGAAGTAGCTACCGAATCTGAAATCGCGACTCGCCGTCTAGCATCACTGCTCTCGGCTCGCCTCTGCGAGAGCACTGCGAAGTAGCTTGTGTGACGTTCTGTGCGGAAAAAGCGCTGGCAACAGACAGGCTTCCATGCATCCGCTTGCTTCTGGAAAAAAGCACGAAGTGACGCCGCTGCCCTGGAACCGCCCCTTCTCCCTGTCGCGGTCCAGTTGTGTGCTGCTCGCCAATGCTTCTTCAGATTGTCCATCAAACGGCAGACAAACGAACATTTCTCAGGTTCTAGTCGACATTGCTTCCCGTCCTGAAATAGACGCAGACCCTGTACCGCTGATCGACGACCTTTGGTATGTCGTATTGTGCGTGCGAGTGAGAGATTCCTTGCCAGGCTTGCAGTTCGTCGCATATAAGCGCCCTCTCCGCTTTTGGCAACCTGCTATGCTTTTCTCTATGGTGCGCACAACCGTTATCTGGCCACACGCCTATGTACAGCGACGAGATCCAAAGTAAGTTTCGGTGTTCAGCACTCTTCGCCTAAGGAAGCAACGTATGAGTGATCCAATGTGGAACTGTCCGGGGAGGTGTCGTCTGTTCCTCGGCCGAGCGCTGAAGATAGCTTGTGAGGCTACTTCGAGTGACCGCGCACAGGCCCTGTACTGTACTGTAGCGGAATTCGCTAAATTACTCACGGCGCGCCACCCACAGAGGCAATGCACGATTTCGTTGTGATTGCGGACCTGCCAGAACTTGAGTTGTCAATTTAGACTCGGCCGAAGAGCAGCCAAACCCTGGGTTGACCCATAGCGAATCATCAGTGTCTTGGCCCATTGGATCAAACGTGCGAAAGGGTCAATTTCGCTTCAAGCCGAACAAGTACTGCCGTACTCAATCAGCTTCTCTTGTGTCTGCGCGTCGATCCCAACGTAAACGAGGAGCAAATAAAACTTATGCATTCGATATCAGGCGAGGGTCTCGTATTAATGTGTCCGAAGGCGCACGGCGCACGAGGCCGGTCAAGCCCGGCAGAGATAATCAGGCTCCTCTGTACTCTCCGGCCCTGCAGAAGACGGGAGAAGCAGCTTAGGCTTACTCTTGTCCGGAGGCTTCGATAGAATTGTGAAGAACGATATCACTTGCCAGGATGAGATCCTTTGCGCGGCTAATCGATACCAGCGGAGGAACGATCCCGATTTGGCTTTGACTACGCCCTGGTAATGTCGGTCTATCGTACAGACGAGACGTACGCCTCTAACAGCATCTGCACCGACTTATCGAGCATAACTCTGACGAGCTCTTTGTCGGCGCGGTTTTTTGACGTGGCACTGCAAGCGAGTTCGCTGGACTCGTTGTCGGCGCGATCTTCTGTACAGTACCTCTCTGATTGTACCGCGCCGAGAACCACTCAACCTTGGCGACAGTACGCATATCCGATAAGGGGCCCGACCGTGTACGTACCTTTTAGTGTTCGCTCCATTCGCAAGTTTGAACCAACTTTTGTCGGCCGCATGTCATGACTCGAACGCAAGGCTCATAGGTCGCAAAGACTTAGGGTGCTGTAGTGTAAATTATCGCTTTCTTGGATAAATCTCTCTTCAGATCTCGTGCCTGCTTCGAGCACAATCCCTGTTAGGTACAACCAAGCGAGCAATGTGTGGCGTCAGGGCACACCGAATCTGTCGGCCGAGCGCACGCACGTTGTCAACATGGTGAAGGCCGGCCGCGACACGCCGGCTACGACGCAGTTTGTTCGCTTGCAAACTAGTTGCCGATATAAGTCAACGTAGAAAGCCATACGCATAGCCTTCATGTCAACCAAATCATCTCCATACCGAACTTCGAGCCAACACTCATATACGATGTCGTGCCCGCACCTTCATTCGCAAGCAGACTCAGGCTACCAGCAGCGGACCGCCCAGTCGCCCCATACCCTACCAGCCGCCCCAGCGCCCGGGTCTCAGTCGACAGAAATTGTCAGAGTTGAGACCGTTCTGACGATAGGACGAGGCGAAGTCGAATATTTTGCGAAGATTCGTACGGATACATACAAGTGGGAGCCGATTTCCGAAGCAGTCATGCAAAAGCTTCTTGCTCTGAACATTCCTACGCGAACAGTTCTAGATGGAGAGCCGTCTGGTGATTCCTCATTCGCTGGCAATGAACCAGAGCAGAGGTACGTTTCCAAGTCTTCGAGTACCATTTCCAGATGGTATAGGATCTTACAAATTTTTCTAGGGCTCAGTCAGGCACCCCACAGTCAACACAGGCTCACACTGAGGACGGCTGCCTCTATTGCACCGGCTCTCTTCTTCAATCATAGATCCACGACCCGCTCATCGCAGCCGAGAGTTAGCGAGATGAGTACTGGTCGGCAGAGCGCAAGCAGGCTGTCAACATGGCGGAGGAGGGCCGCAACACGTTGGCTACGACATAGTTGGTTCGCTCGCAGACTGGTGGTCAATATACGTCGATACAGGCAGCTATAGTCATAGCCTTATGTCAACTAAACCGTCTTATACCAAACTTCGAGCATACACTGCTGCAATGATACCGTCCCCGCACCTTCACTCGCAAGCAGACTCAGGCTGCAAGCAGCGGGCCACCCAGCGACCCAGCCAACCCAGCCAACCCGATGCCCTAGCACCCCACCCGCAGTACATGGTCGTCATTGGAACCCAGAGCGTCCTGATAATGGCGCGAGCCACGGACGGTCAATCAAATCTTTTTAACATATGTATTCGTACAAACATTTGCAAAATGTTGGTAAATGTGGTAGGCGAGGCCGTTACCACAAACAGCCGCCCGTAGAGGGCCCTCAACTGTATTCATGTAGCTTTTTGCGATAGGGAAGGCTAGATAGTCGGTGGATGAGTAAACTTCTGGACCGTTGGGCACGAGCATGACGAAGCAGGATCGGTCTGTAAGAAGACATCAAACGATCAAAGCAAGGATGGCGAATCGTGTTCACAAATGCAGATCAGCATAGGACAGAAAGCGCAGAAAAGATGCAAAGTTTGCGGCATGGAGTACGTTAGTTACCTCTTCAAATGAGGATCGCAAGCCTCACGACAAGTACCACAAGCAACTTGTAGAAGTGTACGATGTCGAAAAGGCCTTCCTGAGCAGAAGTCGCGTAAGAAGTGTATTCGATGGGTCCAAAAATGGAGACTTCGTTGCTACGGGGATAGCCACGACTAAAAATGGAAGAGGAAGCATGATAGAGCAGTTTGGATGCGGTGCAGAGAGAACCGAGTGTTGTGGACCTACCCGGCAAGCTACTATGGGATTCCTCATGCCAACACCTCCCAGAAGAATTGAACATAAGTCGCCATACGATGTACATATATATACGCCACAGGGAATGCGTCGAGCTGTTGCTAGTCGAGCAAATCACCGAAGGGACAAGGTCTTTTAGCAACCAGCGAAACGTCCACGCGCAGATGACTTACCAGCAAATGCCAGAATGTCCACTCTGTAACGACTCCGCGAAAAAAGTGCTTTGCATAAAGAGAGCGAGACGGAATCGCAACCCATTCAGCTTTCGACGAAACTGACCTCAGCGTCTCTGGGAGTCTCCCGCATCTGGAAATCGCCGTCGTATCTTGGTCAAGATATCGCATAACTTAGTGCAGACTAGATCGCACCCTAGAACACTACAACGTTCGCGCAAACGAAGCTACCGTTAACGGCTCAAAAATCGACCTAGATCCCACTGCGGCGGCATCCAGTCGACAACACAAGGGGTAGATTACCAGAGACCATGTGGACTTCAGCCAGCCAACTGATGCAGGAGCGAAGTTAGAGAGAAAATAAATTGGAAATGAATACGGATGGCTCGTCTACACCGCTCGAGAGGTTCCTATCCTGAAAAATGGAACGATGCAAATTACAACAAGCATGTCGGCTGTGGAAAAACCATCCTTGATCGGTAGTAAGACCCCAGTTCTTCCAACAGCTAAGCAAGGAAGGAAGAGATCGTATAACGTGCATCGTGACATACAGAATGGAACAAAAACTCTCCCTCGTTTTGCGCAACAAGATATATGATAATGATTTCTCCACAACAGGGACTGCGTGTGAGCACGTCTAAAGTCTTGTGAATCAAGTGATTGGCCAGTTGAACAAGCGGAGGAGACGTGGATCATTGGAAGCGATCCTTGGCAAAGCAAGTTCCACGGCGTCCAGTGGTCGCATTGATGTCTTGACTGTGGGCTAGACAGAATGGCTTGCGAAAGACGGGTACTAGTCCACCGCTGACTTGAGAGCGTTTCAACCAGGAGAGGATCATCAGCAGAAATTGTCTCGTTCGAGCCGGCTTTTAGTTGATGATACTAGCAATCTTGCAGGGCCAGTCTCCACCGTCCTCGATATTTCCCGTACGCCGCTCGGTCGAAGCTAGCCTGCACGCACGAGGCCTCATTACTTGACTGGAGTCGGGATACTGCTTGGTCTCAGGCAGAGTGAGGTCGTTTTGCACAAAGGCTCCTTCCCCGCTCCGGAGAGATTTGCCCTGTTTGGGTGGGTTCACTGGGGACTGTGAATCATCCGTTGCACCAGAACTGACTGGACTCTTGTCTGGACGGTGTTGAGTTTGTGAAGCGACAGCAGCGGTTGGGTCCTCAAGCGTCACCCTGTCATCAGCAGACAGCAAGCCTTCTTTACGTAGGAAAACTGTTTTGGGTCAGTAAAAAATCGGCTGTGCGTATTTTTTGAGACTACTAACATTTGGTAATCACATCCAACTTGAATTTGATTGAGAGATGATCATACAGGAGACTGCAGTATCGGCTTTGCTGCAAACATTCTCTCCGATGACCAGTATTGCTTGTTGTCATGCGTCGGGAAATACGACCGTGACACCTTATTGGCTCTGCTCCAACTTCACAAGAGTATCAGTGTCAAGCCGAATGTGCAAAGTACTGTACGCGGCCCAGTCAAAACTAGGCGTAATGGTCGTGTGTATCTGGAAAGTATCGTCTGCGATCGCTTCGATGAAGACACGTCTGGCATTGTGGTGAGTGTCGTGTAAAGTCGTGAATTCGGCTTGTCGGCAGTGAAAAAGATAAGATGCGAGAGAACAGCGAGAACAGCAACGTAGCCGAGAGGTGAATCGTAACCCGCCAGGTCATATCGGAGCAGCAGTGCGCCGCGGAGCACGAGGTTGAGGTGGGCGCCAGCCCAGAGGGCCACCAATCTAACGCTGGCTTGTCTGGACTTTCTGCCGGGGGCCCGAAGCGTAACGAGGACAATGCGGTTGTTGGTGAAAACGTGGATCGTCTGGCGCTGCTCGCGCAGCGACAGTGCCTCAGCATACACGTCATCAACCAATATACCAAGTGCCGCCTCCATTGAAGCCAGCGCAACTGTATACGCGTCAATCCGCGTGCTGCCTCCTATCATTCTGTCATACTCGCGTCGGTCGTTGTCGTTACTTATCCAGTCAATGCTCTCGATAGTACCGCCAATGCCGACTAACTGGTTTGTGGTCGACGTGCTGGTGGCGACGCGGATGCCCAGCGTCTCTTGAGCCTGTGCGGCTGGCTGCACGTCGTCTTCTTCGTTATTGACGATGTCGAGTCGCGCACCCCACGGGACTGACACGTGGGATCTGGTCGCTTTCAGCTCCTCAATAGGTGCGGCGTGGCTGGGCTCGGCGACCCTCTACATTGGCGATGCGAATCTCCACAGTGCTTTCCGCATGTGCCGTTCGGCTATCGTGGGCAGGTTGGCTTCCAACTCGGCCACCGCAGTACCAACCGTCCGAAAACAATCGACCACTGTCCGTCTACTGATCTCCTGCACTCGCATGAGCATCCTCTCCGTGCCAGGCCTTTTGACGTACATTTATACAGACGATGGGAAGTCGACCACCGGTGCCTTCGTGGTGTTGAACAGCTTGCATGACACGGACGGTGAGAGTCCTCGCAGCTGCTTCAACGCCATGGCCGCCTGTAGACCTCTCGTCGTAGCACGTGCGATTTGTTCTTGGTACAATAGTCGCGAGCCCATTAGCAAGCCCAGAAGCTTGACGCTGGATGTAGGCTGTACCTCTTGCCCCTCGACGGTTATAGAGTCGTCCGCGGACTGACTACTATTCCTGGTGAAACGGATGACAGCCGTCTTATCTCCGGCTGATATTTGAGCCGGCCTGTCTCTTATGAGTACTGGACTGCAACCTTGACTTTCCTTCGAGACCTGCTTAAGGAGAATCGTGCTTGCAGGTTGGACACTTGACATCTGATCACTCCACTTTGACGAGGACGAGGACTCGAAGACATCGGAAACGAGAGCGATTATGTAAAGACAAGATAACCAAAACAAACGCCAAAACACATCTCCCAAGAGGTACCTAAACTACCATTAGAGTCGAGAGAGAAAGAACAGAAAACAAACTGCTAGCGCCACCACCTCACTCCTCGCTGTCAGTAAACGGGCCATCCTCAGCCCAAGTAATGTATGTGTCTTTGACATCCTCCATGTTCTCTGACTTCGGCTCAGGCACCTCCTTGAACAACTTGTATTTGCCGAGCTGCTCCTCATGGTCCTTGCTAGACCAGCGGTTGCGCTCAGGCGCATCATC
>Ga0265780_10009131_pt1 | contig 11936 bp, 11 predicted proteins | sample P1T30metagenome_FD_192432 | JGI IMG/M metagenome (GOLD analysis project Ga0265780, IMG submission 192432) | Plant litter microbial communities from East Loma Ridge, Irvine, California - P1 T30 | ecosystem: Environmental > Terrestrial > Plant litter > Unclassified | place: USA: California... | reverse complement strand
TATTATATCTTTGCGGCTCTAAAAAATACTTTTGATGATTACTGTAGATGCTATTTCGGTACAATTTGGCGGTACCACGCTATTCAGCGATGTTTCTTTCTCTATAAACGAAAACGATAAGATTGCCCTTATGGGTAAAAACGGTGCCGGAAAAAGCACGCTACTTAAAATAATTGCCGGCGAAAGCAAGCCTTCAACAGGTAATATATCGGCGCCTAAGGGTACCGTTATCGCCTATTTGCCACAGCATTTGCTTACGGCAGATGATGCTACCGTTATGGAAGAAGCCAGCAAGGCATTTGCAGAAGTCTTTAAAATGAAGAATGAAATTGATGCGCTTAACGATCAGCTTACCATTCGTACGGATTATGAAAGCGATGAGTATTATAAGATCATTGAGCGCGTAAGCGAGCTGAGCGAAAAGTTTTATGCCATTGAAGAAATAAATTATGAGGCTGAGGTAGAAAAAGTACTTAAAGGTATGGGCTTTACCGCGGCCGACTTTAGCCGGCCAACATCAGAATTTAGTGGTGGCTGGAGAATGCGTATCGAACTTGCTAAGATACTTCTTCAAAAACCCGACCTGATATTGCTGGATGAGCCTACCAACCACATGGATATTGAAAGTATACAGTGGCTGGAAGACTTTTTAATTAACAGCGCAAAAGCCGTTATGGTTATTAGCCACGACAGGGCTTTTGTAGATAACATTACTACGCGTACCGTAGAGGTTACCATGGGCCGTATTTATGATTATAAGGCTAAATACTCACATTATTTAGAGCTGCGTAAAGACCGAAGGGTTCACCAGCAAAAAGCTTATGATGAGCAGCAAAAATTTATTGCTGATAACCAGGCGTTTATTGAGCGCTTTAGAGGGACTTTTTCTAAAACCGAGCAGGTGCAGTCTCGCGTGCGGATGCTGGAAAAGCTGGTGCCGGTAGAGGTAGATGAGGTAGATACATCGGCATTGCGCTTAAAATTTCCGGCTGCGCCAAAATCAGGGCAGTACCCGGTTATCGTAAATGAGCTGGGCAAGGCGTATGGCGATCACGTTGTGTTTAATAACGCTAATATGGTTATAGAGCGCGGCCAGAAGGTGGCATTTGTGGGTAAAAACGGTGAGGGTAAATCGACCATGATCAAAGCGATAATGAGCGAGATCGATTTTACCGGCAAATTAGAGATAGGGCATAATGTTAAGATAGGCTACTTTGCACAAAACCAAGCCGCTATGCTTGATGGCGACATCACTATTTTTGATACGATAGACCGTATTGCAGAAGGTGACATCAGGACACAAATTAAAAATATACTTGGCGCATTTATGTTCAGCGGCGATGACACCACCAAGAAAGTTAAGGTGCTTAGTGGTGGAGAAAAAACCCGACTGGCCATGATAAAGTTGCTGTTAGAACCCGTTAACCTGCTTATATTAGATGAACCTACCAACCACCTTGATATGAAAACCAAGGATATTATCAAGGATGCCCTGAAGGCTTTTGAAGGTACGGTAATACTGGTAAGCCATGACAGGGACTTTTTAGACGGCCTGGCCGAAAAAGTGTTCGAATTTGGCAACAAGCGCGTTAAAGAGCACTTTGAAGATATTAAAGGTTTCCTGGAGCACAAAAAAATGGAAAACCTGAGGGAGATTGAAAAGTAACCATCATCAAAATAAATATAATTGCATGAAAAAATTACTGATTATAATAGTTGCTGTTTTTGCACTTGCGGCAAATGCCCAGGAGGGTGGAAAAGACTTTTACAGCGCCGAATTTAAGTGGACCATAAAAGTACCTGCCGGTTTTATAAAAAGCATTGACGATGGAGAGAGTGAGCCCGGTGAGGTTATTATGGCAGTTGATAAGGATGAGGCAAGCTATATGGAAGCTACCCAGCAGCCGTATGATGTAAATGAAGACGGTGATTATGGAGAAACGCAGGAGCTTGTGGGCATTATGATGAAGGAAAACCTTGAAAGCCAGTTTAGCGAAAGCAATGAAGTAATAATGACATCTGCTAAGGAGAAAATAGGCGGGCACGATTTTTACCGTTTTGATTATACCATTACAGATACATCTGACGACTCTGTGCTTTACGTGCACATGTTTAGCGCATTTATAAGCAACAAAGATTTTTGTATGAGTATTTCTTATGTAGATAAGGCAGATGGCGCGAAGATGCTTAAAGCATGGAAGGATTCAAGCTTTAAATAAATGGATGCTAAGCATTTTATTGATTTTTTAAGGCTGTACCGCACTATTACTGATGATGATGCGGCAGTTATTGCTAATGCCCTGCAATACCGCAACGTTAAGGCGGGCACTGTATTGCTTGAGGCAGGAGCTATTTCTAAAGAGCTATTTTTTATACTCCAAGGCATCCTAAAAATAGTGGTGCTTAATGAAAAAGGCAACCTTGTAACCTATTACTTTTTAAAGGAAAACCTGTTTTGTACCATACTGGGCAGCTTTAATGCAGGAACTGTTACCGATGAAAGCATTGTTGCTGCTACAGATGCCCAGCTGCTGTTTTTCACAAAGCAAAACCTTGAGGGCCTGTATGCGCAACTATCTTATTTTAGAGAGATGCTGGCCGCTATAATGCAGGAAATGCTGTTGTACAAAATACAGGTCAAAAATTCTTATATGGGCCTTGATGCGGCCGAGCGCTACCATAAATTCGTTACCCAGCAAAGCGATATCGCGTTATGTGTATCACTGGGAGATGTAGCTTCATACCTTAATATTACGCAGCAATCGCTCAGCCGCATCCGGAAAAATAAGCCCTGACCGTTTTTACCATTTGTTAAACGCCGCCCGTTGCAGTCGGGATAATTTTGTGCTATTAATTTTAATACCACAAAAATGGCAACAACTGCAAAAACAAAATCATTATCACAAAGCAAGATTGTAATTATAGGCGGCAGCTCAGGCATTGGCTTTGCCACGGCTAAGGCTACGGCGACACTGGGGGCGGGGGTCATTATTGCATCGGCTACGCAAAAAAAGATTGACGCTGCCTTACAGCACCTGCCCCAAAATGCCACAGGGCAGGTGCTGGATGTTACCAATGAAGCGCAGGTAAAGGACTTTTTTGCCGGCATTGGCGCGTTTGACCACCTGGTTTATACCGCAGGCGAAAACATTAAACTGGGCTTGCTGGCAGATAGTGATGCCGCCGAAAGCAAAGAGTACTTTAATATACGCTATTGGGGTGCTATGATGTGCGCCAAATATGCAACGCCTTATGTGTTGGGCTCCATTACGTTTACAAGCGGTGTGGCTGCAAACAGGCCGGGGCCGGGGTGGTGGCTGGGTTCCAGCATATGCAGCGCTATGGAGGGCTTTACAAGGGCGCTCAGTATAGAGCTTGCACCGTTGCGTGTTAATATAGTATCGCCGGGAGTGGTTAAAACGCCGCTGTGGGATTCTATGAGCGAAGCCGACAGGGAAGGGCTTTACAGCAGTTATGCCGATAAGCTGCCGGTTAACTATGTTGCTGATGCCGATGACCTTGCCAAAACCTATATCTACCTCATGCAGCAGCAGTATGCCACCGGCCAGGCTGTAGTGGTTGATGGCGGTGCGGTGCTGGTGTAACACAAAAGTTCCTTAGCTTCTGAGCTGCTCAACAGGATTTTTAGAATATTGGATTTTTAGAATTTTCGACTTTGAAAATAAAAAAACCCGGTTGTTATAGCCGGGGTTTTTATTTATGTCTTGTCGAAAAATCCAATACTCTAAAAATCGAACAATCTATTTGGCAATGTTTACCGCCCTGGTTTCACGGATAACCGTAATTTTAACCTGGCCCGGATAGGTCATTTCTGTTTGTATTTTGTGCGATATCTCAAAAGAAAGGTTGGCCGCCATATCGTCGGTTACTTTCTCGCTCTCTACAATAACGCGCAGCTCGCGGCCTGCCTGAATGGCATAAGCGCTTTTAACGCCCTGGAAGCCGTAGGCAATATCCTCAAGGTCTTTAAGCCTTTGTATGTAGCTGTCAAGTACCTGGCGGCGTGCGCCTGGCCTTGCGCCGCTGATAGCATCACACACCTGGATGATGGGTGATAGCATCGATTTCATTTCAATCTCGTCGTGGTGGGCACCAATGGCGTTGCATACTTCTTCTTTTTCGCCGTATTTCTCGGCCCACTGCATCCCTAAAAGGGCGTGTGGCAGGTCGCTCTCGGCATCCGGCACCTTACCTATATCGTGTAGTAGTCCGGCACGTTTAGCAAGCTTAACATTAAGGCCCAGCTCTGCTGCCATAATACCACAAAGCTTAGATACTTCGCGGCTGTGTTGCAACAGGTTTTGCCCGTAAGACGAACGGTATTTCATGCGCCCTACAATCTTTATAAGCTCAGGGTGCAGGCCGTGTATGCCCAGGTCTATAACCGTGCGCTTACCTACCTCTACAATTTCTTCTTCAATTTGTTTTTGTGTTTTAGCCACAACCTCTTCAATACGCGCCGGGTGAATACGGCCATCTGTTACCAGCTTGTGTAAAGAAAGGCGTGCCACCTCACGGCGTACCGGGTCAAAACAGCTCAGGATAATAGCCTCCGGGGTATCGTCTACAATAATTTCAACGCCCGTTGCGGCTTCAATGGCGCGTATATTACGGCCTTCACGGCCAATAATACGGCCCTTAACATCATCGCTTTCAATGTTAAATACCGATACACAGTTTTCAACTGCTTCTTCGGTACCAACGCGTTGTATGGTGCTAAGTATTATCTTTTTAGCCTCCTGGTGTGCAGTAAGCTTAGCTTCTTCAATAGTGTTTTGTATGTGGCCCATAGCAGCCGTTTTAGCTTCTGCCTTAAGGCTTTCTACAAGTTGGTCTTTAGCCTCTTCGGCGCTAAGCCCGCTTATTACCTCAAGCTGGTCTACCTGGCTTTTGTGCAGGCGGTCAATTTCCTGCTGCTTTTTGTCAAGATATTCAATACGGGTGTTGTAGTCTGCTATTTTAGCCTCTGCATCATCGGCAGATTTTTTAGCCCTTGCAAGCTCTCCGCTTACCTGGCTTTCTTTATCGCGTGTACGTTTTTCAGCTTCGGCAATTTTCTTTTCCTTACCTAAAATAACCTGTTCATGCTCAGCTTTAAGTTCTAAAAATTTTTCTTTAGCCCTTAGTTCTTTTTCTTTTTTAAGGTTTTCACCCTGATTTGTAGCGTCTTTAAGTATTATGGCAGCTTCTTTCTTAGCATCTGCAAGTACGCCCGATGCTGTTTTTTTCTCCATCATTTTTGCAATAGCAAAGGCTACCGCTGCTCCGGCTGCCACCCCGATAATTATAAATAGTAAGTTGTCCATGTGTGTTTTAATTGTTGTTGTATGTATATAAAAAAAGCCTGCATCAGGAAAATTGTATAAACTCGAAAAAACAAGTTTCAGGCTAACCCACTGTTCAAGGATCTGCGACGAGGCAGCATGCTATAGTAGCGGCGATTCGCCCATTTAAAAAAATTGGTGTTAAGTTTATCAAATATGTGCTAATGCAGGCAGTATTATGCTATGTTTAAGAACGTCTTTATTATTTAAAGGAGATTACCCAGTTTTTCATCCAGCTGCTGCAGCCTTATGGACGTATCGTCGGCTTCGGCAGAGGTATTTATCTGCTTTTGCTCTACCTGTGCTGCAAATTGCAATGCGCACATGGCCAGTACATCCTGCTTATCCCTTACGGCATAGCTTTCTTCAAACTGTTTTATCATGGCATCAATTTTTTTAGAAGCCGCACGAAGGCCTTCTTCCTGCGACGGATCTACCGTTAACGGGTATACCCTGTCGGCAATTGATATCTTTATTTTCAATTTTTCATCCATTGGTCCCTATTCAGAAAGTTGTGCTATACAATAATCAATTTCGCGGATCAATGAATTTATCTTGAGTTTTGTCTCCCTTTTATTATCATCACTGCCCAGTAATGAGTTAGCCATTTTAAGCGATTCATTTTGCCGCTTTAAAGCTGCAATCTCTTCTGCCTGTGTGCTTATGGCGGTTTGCTGACGTGCTGCCGCGTTGCTTAGTTCTTTGTTAGCGTGCTCAAGCGAGGCCATTTTATGTGCCAGCTTTTCAAGCTTACTTTCAAGAGCATCAACAATTTCAGACAATGCACCCATACCTGCCGGTTTTCATTACATGATTTTACAAAGTTAATATTACTTTACATACAAACAAGGGGTATGGCTAAAAAATGCAACATTTTTTCGGTTTTCTGTAATATTTTGTAATGTAAATAGTTATAAGATTAAGCCAAAGCACGCTGTTTTTTTGGTTGTTTTTTTTATTTTAGCCCAATGAGATTTCACCTTTTATACCTACTATTTACCGTAACACTTTCGGCCCAAAGCCCTTATCCGCAGGATTACTTTCGTTCGCCTATGGATTTGCCGGTGCATGCATCGGGCACTTTTGGCGAATTGCGCAGCAATCACTTTCATGCCGGGCTTGATTTTAGAACCAACCAAAAAGAGGGCTACCCTGTATTTGCCGCTGCAGATGGCTATATAAGCCGTATAAAAGTGAGCAGCTACGGTTATGGCACCGCATTATATATAGACCACCCCAATGGTTTTACTACCCTTTACGGGCACCTTAGTGCGTATGGGCCGGGTATTGAAGAGTATGTGCGCAAAATTCAGTATGAGAAAAAAAGTTTTGAGATAGAGGTTTTCCCTAAGCCCGGCGAACTGCCTGTAAAGCAAAGCCAGATTGTGGCTTATAGTGGCAACACCGGTGGCAGTGGCGGGCCCCACCTGCACTTTGAATACCGCGACACTAAAACGGAGATGATTATCAATCCGCTGCTTTTTGGCCTCAATAAAAAAATGAAGGACGACAAGGTGCCTGCCATTTATGGTATTATAGCCTATCCAATAAGCGACGATGCCGTTATAAACGGTTCTAAAACGCCTATTGCCATAGGCCTTAAAAAGCAGGCAGATGGTTCTTACCTGGCCGATAAGCTGGAGGCTAAGGGTACCATTGGCTTTGCCATAAACGCCACAGATAAATCTGTAGGGAGTACGGGTAACAACGGTGTTTATAAAATAGAGACATTTTTTAACGGCGCCCCGCACTTCAGCTATGCTTTTGACAGCTTTGCCTTTGAAGAGAGCCGTTATGTAAACAACCTTATAGACTATCCGCGCTACTACCGCACCGGGCAGCGCTACCAGAAGCTGTTTGTGCGTACGCCATATCAGTTGTCGCTGCTAAAGCATAACAAGCTTAACGGGCAATATACCGTAAAAGAAGGCAGTACCAGCAGCTTTAAGATAGAAGTAAGCGACTTTCATGGTAATAAGACGGTTGTGAATGGTGCTGTGAATTATAGCGGGGTACCCGGTAAAATAACCGAACCCGAGGAGGTTACGCCTTACTTTGTAAAAAGTGCCAACGATAATAATTATACCAAGAACAACGTCTCGGTGTTTATACCGGCGCATGCCTTTTATGAAGATTTTTATATGGACTTTAATGTTAAAGACTCTGTTTTATACCTTCATGATGCCTCTATGCCGGTGCACAGCCCCATTACGGTATCATTTGATGTGACGGGAATGGATAAGGCCAAACTTAAAAAAACGTTTATAGGTGGGGTATCGGGCAAACATTTTAGCTATAACAGCAGTTATATGGAAGACGGCCGCCTTACCGCCAAGGTAAAAATGCTGGGTACTTTTAAGCTGATGCAGGACAACACCGCGCCAAAAATTTTTAGCCCCAGCTTTGCGGAAGGGAAGTGGCTGACGGCTAACAAAACCTTTAGCCTAAAGATAAGCGATGACCTGAGCGGTATAGCCACCTATGACGCCTATCTTAACGGAAAGTGGATACTGATGCACTATGATTATAAAACCCGCGTTATATACCATAATTTTAGTGATGGGGTAGTGGCTAACGGGCGCAACGATTTAAAAGTTGTGGTTACTGATAGTGTAGGAAATAGTACTACCTTTGAAACGCATTTTTTTAGAACACAAAATCCAACCCCTGTTGAAAACGATAAATAAGCTCATAACACTTACTGTTTTACTGTTTTGCACCATGGCTTTTGCACAAAAAAAGCCCATTATGTTAGGTGTAATGATTGATGAGAAAAACCAGCCCATTGAGGGAGTGAGTGTGTTTTATGACGTGAATGGCAGCCGTACAGAAGCTGTTACTAACGCTAATGGTGTTTACAGGATAGAACTGCCTGCTAACACCCCTGTTGATGTTTATTTTGCCCACATCAGCTTTAAGCTTTCTGTTATAGGAGGCGTAACGCTCGATTATGGCCAGACCTTTGAGTTTGATTCGAAAATGCTAACAGGCAGTACTACGATTGATACTATTGTTATTGATAAGATTGATAAGCGTGCGGCACAGGGTTTAACGGCAATATCGCCTGAACTTGTAACACGGATACCCGGCGCCAACCAGGATATTGCTACTATATTGCGGACATTTGGGGGTGTTAACAATAATAATGAACTCAGTACCGGGTATAATGTGCGCGGCGGTAACTTTGACGAGAACCTGGTATATGTAAACGATATTGAGATTTACAGGCCGTTTCTTGTCCGTTCCGGACAGCAGGAGGGTTTGAGCTTTACCAATACCGCCATGGTAGATAATATTGTGTTTTCGGCCGGTGGCTTCCAGAGCAAGTATGGCGATAAATTATCATCTGTACTGGATATTAAATACCGTAAGCCAAAAGAATTTGCAGCCGCACTTGAGGCCAGCTTTTTGGGCGGAAGCCTTACTGTGGAAGATGTAAGCAAAAATAAAAAATGGAGCGGCATTATAGGTGCGCGCTACCGCGATAACAGCCTTTTGGTAAACAGCCAGCAAACTGAAACCAACTTTAAACCCACTTTTGCCGATGTACAGGCTTATGTTACGTTTACCCCTAACGACAGGCTGGAGTTTAGCTTTTTAGGCAACATATCGCAAAATATTTACCACTACCAGCCGCTTACACGCCAAACCAATTTTGGGACTATAGATAGTCCGCAGGCGTTGCAGATATTTTATGAAGGGCAGGAAAAAGATGAGTATAAAACCTTTTTTGGCGCCTTTACTACCGATTATAAAGTATCGGACACCTTTAAACTTAAATTTATTGGCTCGGTGTATCACACCCAGGAGCAGGAATATTTTGATATCCTGGCGCAATACGCCCTGGGCGAGGTGGATACCAACCCTATCTCTGACACATATGGCGATATACAGTTTGCCCGCGGTGTAGGCTCTCAGCTTACCCATGCGCGCAACAACCTTGATGCCCTGATTGCAAATGCAGAGGTTAAAGGCTATCATGATATAGGTAATAATGCTATTGAGTGGGGCTTTAAATATACCCGTGAAGACATACGCGACAGGCTGCTGGAATGGGAGGTTGTAGACTCGTCCGGTTTTTCTTTAACACCGCCCATACTGGATTTTAACCGTAACGACCAGCCTTACAGCCCATACACGGGTCCGCTGGTGCCGTATCAAAACATCAGGTCTACCAACTTTGTACTGATTAATCGCCTTTCGGGCTACGTGCAATGGAGCCGCAAGGCCAGCCTGGGCGATGGCGAGGTGTATATGAATGCCGGCGTGCGTGCGCACCAGTGGCAGGTATCGCAACAAAATGCCCCTGATGGCAATAGCCAGGTGGTAATTAGTCCGCGTGCACAGCTTGCCTATAAACCGGGCTGGGAATCTACCGATATGCTTTTTCGCCTTTCGGGAGGGCTTTACTACCAGCCGCCGTTTTACCGCGAACTGCGCGACTCGCTGGGTATGGTGCAGCCTAATGTTAAGGCACAGCGCTCTATACATATAGTGGCCGGTAACGATTACAGCTTTAAAATGTGGGACAGGCCGTTTAAGCTGGTTAGCGAGGCTTATTATAAAAAGATGGACGACGTTAACAGCTATACGCTGGAGAACGTGCGCATACGCTACCGTGCCAATAACGATGCCGTGGCCTATGCCTATGGCTTTGATATGCGCCTTAATGGCGAGTTTGTGCCGGGAACCGACTCATGGGTGAGCATCGGCTATATGAAGACTGAAGAGAACATTAACGACAGGGGTTATATTGCCCGGCCTACCGACCAAAGGCTGAAATTTGGCCTTTTGTTCCAGGATTATATGCCTGCTATAGAAAACCTTAAAATGTACCTTAACCTTGTGTACAATACCGGCCTGCCGGGTGGTTCGCCATCTTATGCCGATAGTTATGACTACCAGACAAGGCTTAAAGATTACCGCCGTGTAGATGCCGGGTTTAGCTATGTATTTGCGGGCAATAACCTAAAAAATAAATCTGATGCCAAATGGCTGCAGCCGTTTAAGGAGCTTTCTCTTGGCCTTGAAGTATTTAACCTGTTTAATAACCTTAATGCCATTACAAACACCTGGGTGCGCGATGCCGATACCAAAAGCCAGTATGGTGTGCCTAACTATTTAACCAGCCGTGTTTTTAGCCTTAAGCTGATTGCGAAGATTTAATAATTGAAACTTTTTGCTTATTTTTGGGATTATATCCCGATATTAAAATGAAAAAAGCCGCCCTGATAGCCCTTGCCTTTACAGCCCTTTTATGTAATGCCTGCAGAGAGGAAGAAAAGCCAAAGCCCAAAGTTATCTACTCTGATAAGAAAGGGCCTGAGCCGCGCAAAGACAGCACCCAGATTAAAGTTGCCGACCTGCCGGTGCATATGGAGGGCACAAAATACCTGATTCATCCGGTGGGCGATATCCGTATTTATGATGACAGCAACCGCAGTTATGGCAGCAGCCGCACCAGCGGAAGCGTGAGCTATGCCATAAGTAACTACAATCGTTTTGAGATTACCGGCTATTTTGAGAACCTTAAATTTCAGCATGTAGACAGTACGGCACTGAGGCCGCTTAGCGCTAAGCCGCTGCAAATACAAACGGCTACATACCTTAGTACTTTTGCTAAAAGGCAGGTGCTGGTATACACATTGGTAGACAGCGACACCAACAAAGACGGTAAAACCGACAGCAATGATATACGATCGCTTTATGTAAGCGATATCAGCGGGCAGCATTTTAAAAAGCTTAGTGCCGATGTGCAGGAGCTTGTAGACTGGAACCTTATTGAAGCCCAGGGCCGTGTGTACTTCCGTACCCTTGAAGACTTTAATAAAAACGGTGCTTTTGATAAAAACGACCGTATGCACTACCATTATGTAGATCTTGCCAGTACGGAATGGGCGGTTACTGATTATGAGCCTGTGCAGTAGATTACAGTCGCGATTTGCAGTTTTAAAAAACAATATCATTTAGAATTTCTTCTATAATGTTTCCGGATTATAATAGCATTGCCCAAAGCATAATCGCTCTTAAAGATGCCGACCTGAAACTCAGGAACCATCTTATTGACACCGGGCAACTTTGGGATGGTTATAACCCTGAAATGGAACAACTGCACATTAATAACGCAAAGGCATTAAATACCATAATTGACCTTATAGGCTATCCTGTAACAGACAAAGTGGGCAAAGAGGCCTCTGACGCTGCCTGGCTGGTAATACAGCATGCTATTTCGCTTCCGGGCTTTATGAAAAGATGTGCGGTAGTGTTAGAGGAGGCCGTTGCTGAAAATAAGGCCAGTTTTATAAATTTAGCCTACCTGAAAGACCGCATCGCCGTATTTGAAGGTAATCCACAGCAGTATGGTACCCAGTTTGACTGGGATGAAGATGGTAAGATGAGTCCCAGCCCATTTGACGATTTACACAAAGTGAATGAAAGGCGCAAAGCGGCAGGGCTTAACCTGCTTGAAGAGCAGACGGCAATTATTAGGGCCCGGGCTGAAAGCGAAAAAGCACCTACCCCGAAAGACCTTGCCCATAGAAAACAACAGACCGATGCCTGGCGAAAAAAAGTAGGATGGATTTAGGCGCA
>Ga0265780_10009130_pt1 | contig 11938 bp, 14 predicted proteins | sample P1T30metagenome_FD_192432 | JGI IMG/M metagenome (GOLD analysis project Ga0265780, IMG submission 192432) | Plant litter microbial communities from East Loma Ridge, Irvine, California - P1 T30 | ecosystem: Environmental > Terrestrial > Plant litter > Unclassified | place: USA: California... | reverse complement strand
ACTGGCGAGTCCCGGCTACCTGGTCACCGCCAGCGTTCTGATGCTGATGCTGACGCTCACGCGACGAGGTGCAGTGCGGAGTAGAGTTGTACTCTGGACAAGACAGGACAGAAGAGGCAAAGCAAGGTAGACAGATCCGGCGGGAAGGTGGCGGCGGTGAGCGTGTATAAGGTAAGGTATGGGCGATGTGCTGGACCGGACTGTGCTGCGAGACAAGACCCGGGAGAGCTGGAATGAAGGCAGCCTTTGAGCAACCCAAGGTAACTCGGTAGGCGAGAGAGGCTTGCGGCGTTATTGGTGAGGGATTGGATCGATTAGCTGACAACGACCGAGATGATGGTCACTCGAAAACAGTTGTCAGGCCAGGCCAGGTCGATCAAAAAGTCGGGACGGATCAAAGGTAGGTACCAGCGACACGGGACGACAGAGAGAGTGTGTGTGTGTGTGTGTGAGAGAGAGAGTTGAGTTGAGTGAATGGAAAAAGAGGCAGATCGTCGAAACAGATCTGGCGCAGCACAACAACATCAACTACTACTTACATACATACTCGCTCGAGGAGCCCTGGCCGGGTATTAAGAGGGCGATGCGATGGCGACTCGACCCAAAACGCCCCCGATGGACCCAGGAGCCCTGCACGCGGGTCCCCTGGCGCCTCCACGACGCGACACAGATGCACGCAGCCATTGCTCGGAGGCCCGGATCGTCCACGCACCACTCTAACTAACACCACCCCGGCAAGGCAGTATACCGCGAACGAAACCGGCGCGTGCCTGGGATGGATAGTGGACTGGCGGAACGCCCGCCCTTGCCTGGTGGGGGTTGCTGTAGGTAACCTTGTGCGGGCAAGGGAAGGGCGGAGAGCAAGCAACGAAACCGGATCGACCAAACAAGGGTGTTCGATGGCCCTGGGATTGAGGATGCAGGCCAGATGTGCCTTGATGCAAGCGGCTGCGTGTGGCCCAAATCGACCGACGCAGATATACAAGCCGGCGACGAGGGAAACGCAAGCTACCGCGATCTCGCTGTGCCAGACCCTCCCTTGGGCGAGCTACGAGCCTGCGAGATACAGTAGTAGCCACCACAGTCACCTAGCTAGCTCCACCTGCGATGATCCTTACATCTTGCAGCACGCTGCACACACTATGACTTGTCACTCGGCTCTCTCACTCACTCACATACATACACGAGAAAACCTCAGCTCCCGGCGCCGGAAGTCCAGGGCCGATACGTGGGAGCCGAACATGCCAGCCTAGAACCTTTGAACATCACAGGTAAACCCTCACGACATGCCAGGTACCAAACATGGGGTTCGAAGGGGGGAAGGGCGTTCCGGCGCGCCGCGCGATCTTCCCACTCCCGTAGGAGCTGAACTACTGTAGATGTACATGAACAGACCCCAGCAGTGGTAGCAATAGAAGTAGCACTGACCACTCTTGCCCTCCCTCTCCCGATCTTTGTCTTTCCCTCACCAGATCTCACAAGCGAATAGATCGTAGCAAGTGACCCAGAACTAGGGCTCACCGAACTTTAGCAGCAGCAGCAGCAGCAACACGCACTTTCAAGAGCAGGAAGGTGGCTACACAAAAGCCCCGATATTGGCGGCACCCGAGAAAATGCGCAGCAGAACGTCTCACTTTGCATCTGTCCTCGCTCCGACAGCGACGAGCAGCCCACCCCTCTCCACGCGCAACGATGATTCGGCCGCCTCAGTTGATTGCGCACAGCTCGCAGGGGAAGCGTGCGCCGACACCGTGTCACGACAGGGCTGGGCTTGGGCGGGTCCCCGTCAGGCGGATCTCTCTCTAATTCTCGACAGGGATTCTCAGGAGAGAGGGTCCTGGCAGGCTGGCACCGTCTACCTGTTGGTCGGAGCGCTTCTGTCATGCTGTGGCGAGTAGTGCTGCGGAAGTAGGCAGTAAGTAGTGTGAAGTGGCAAGTAGGGGAACTAGCAATGTGCGGCAGCAAGCTACCGAACTCTGATGATGGTGATCCATGTATTATAGAGGAGTCGCAGGACGAGCCTCTTCTGTATGTCTCTCCGTTCCTGTGGGGGTGCCACGAGGCTATGGAGAGATTAGATGGTGATGATGTAAGCTTGCGCCATGTGCGATGTGACGAGTACTCGATAGAGAGGAACAGCAAGAGATCGAGGACGAGAACGATGCAAACAGTACCGAGTCCGAAGTTGCAGTACGGCGGCGTACAGTGCCGTATCGCGACCGGCAGTAGTCCGCGATCTTGAAGCAAGAAAGATCCAGTCGTAGATAGATTGAGCTGAGCAACCAAAAGGATCGGAAACTCGCCATCACAATCATACCAAGACAACAGGCCGGGCAAGCTTGACTGTACGGATTGTCATTGGCAGGTTGGCAGGCGCGGGAGGAAAGCTCTTTCCCCATCCAGCCATTGCATTGGAATTCTTATTAAAGGAAAAGGACCATGCTCAGATCCCAGATCTAGCGGCGCATCGCTTATGACTGGGTATGGGTAGTCTAAGAGAGGAGAGAGGGGGGAGGGATCGGGGAACAGCCTCCCGCCTGCGGATGCGAGGCGTGCGTGGTGCATGCGTGCATGATATCGAACTCGTCTCATCTCATCATCCCATCCCATCCCATCCCGTCACATCGATCAGTGGAGTCGAGAGTGGGGGTTTTGATCGATGGCAAGTACCGGGGTCAGGGTCGGTTCGGTCGGTCCCGGCCTGTCTACCTGTCTGTCTGTCACGGGACTGGTATGTCTGCTTGAATCATTCGCGATTGTGATGGCAGGAAAGTGTTAGCTGGGTCTGCCTCCTGGCAGTAAGCGAGGGGGGGTACAGAGGCAAGCCGAGATATGCCGGTAGCCAAGGATATGCACAGTGGCAGTAGGTGATGTCTGCAAAAGCACCGACGAACGGGGTGTGTGCGCGATAGTTCTGTGAATACATGCACTGCAGTTCTGAGGGAGACAGAAAATGCCCGTTCGTGTCAGAGCGGCGAACGCGTGCGTTCGTGCGTGCGTGCGTGCTGGCGTAAAGAAACGGTGGTTGTTGATGGAGAAAGAAAAGACCACGCGCACGCACTTGGAGAGCAGATCCACCATCGCCATCCTCTTGTCGTAGCGTGAAGTGCATGTCATCAAACGTCCCGACCGAAAACTCTAAATGAATGCAGTTTTTGACATTTGACATGTCCGGATGATTCCTACAGTAATCTCTCGACCTTATCCACTACAACTACTACCATCGCTACTGCAACAACGGTACATGTAGTACCCAATCATGATCTCATCATCAGCGGTCTCGCCTACAGCACCATAAGATTGCGTCCCTTACACAATAATAGCACACGTAGTAATAAGTTTCACGATCGATCTCCCGAGTCCCGCCCCATCATCACGGCGCAAAGGCCACAACAACCACGAAGACCTAATGCAAATCCCACGCCTTCCGAGAACCTTAAAACAAAAGCAAAAGCTCTTGATCTTCCAATAGGAAGTCAAGAAGCTTCCCCGATGCAAAGCACGTAATGAGAGGGGACCGGGAAGGAACCACATTCCATATGGGTGACGGGTTCCAACATCCCCTACTATTATTGTCGGTATGCTACTATCACCTAGCTGATGGGTCTTCTTTTGATTAATAAGATTGATAGAGCAGGATATGTCAGATTGTAAGCCGGCGGCTCTGCACCCAGTCGCGTGGGCGGCGGGACTTTTGGATGCGATCATGCGAGGCGATGCGATGCTAGGTACTGGGTTCTCCCCTGGTTTAGCATCTCAACATAATAGGGCAACAGTATCGATGACAACTCACTGCCGTGCCGTGCTATCATCATTGACACCGTAGCGAGTATCGAAGGAAGGACCTGACGGGCAGCCCGAGTGACATGTCACAAAACATCGACAAAGCCAAGAGATCTCGACTTTCCACAACCAAGATTTCGCGATCGCGGAATGACTCGACACAAATCATCGTCTGCATGACGAAGGAACCGAAAACGACAGCATGGTGGACAGGTGGATACCTAGGCAGCGATTGATTCGACCTGACTCGTGCAAACTACCCACCCAGCAGCAGCAACTTCCTCCAAGAGAGTGGGATGAACAAACACCCAAAAACAACCTCCTAGGAGAAACCGTACCCCAAACCAAGGGAACGCAAAGTCACGGAAACACGGAAAATCGATCGCATCGTTGCAGGCTTCTCCACTTCTCTTCTCACTATTGCGAAATGGGGCGCACGGGGAGACAAGGATTGTGCAGCCGGGCGGGCGTAAGCGTGGAGGCGAGCAAGGAGCAAGAGCAAGAGAGAGAGAGAGAGAGAGGGCGGTCTTTTTGCGCCCAGATGACAGGACGACAAGACAAGATCTATCTGCGTAGCGGAAAAACAGGGCTGGTACAGTATGGTAGTGGCGGGTATCCGTTTGTTAGCTAGCATGATGTAGTTCGTTGAGTAGTTTGGATAGTAGTTTAGTGGCGACATGTCACTTCGGGGAGATCGGGCGCGCATGGGTTGGCTCAGGCTCTGCTTTGCTGGCTGGATGCTAAGGGGATAACTTGAGCAATGATATCGACAGGGATTCGACCAGACGGCTTGCGACTATTGGGAGAAGAGGAGAGAATCTATCCGATTTCGAGGCAATGGACGAAGGAGACGGATGTTTCTGAGGACCAGACGTGACGTGTTCGTGATACTTGATGTCATTATTCTTCATTTCGTGACGGAGAGCGCGCCGAGCCACAGCTAAAGAACTGGGAAACACATACAGCACGCCCCGTGGTCTTTGGGTCTTGCATGGCGTCGTTGACCTGACGAAAAATTCAACAACGTCAACACACAAGGGCCCTGCCAGTACCCGAATCCCAGCAAAAGCTGCTGCGCCGCCCACTCGTATCCCAGCGCGCCCAGCTGCTCTCCGCTCTCCTTGTGCTACACAGCGGTGGGTCACGCAACGCGTGCACGCCGAAGATGTCCGGCGCACGTCGCATGAACACCTTGCCGTTTCCCAGTGCTACGGACTTGACTTGTGCGCCATGTGCCACGCTTCCTCGAAAATGCCTGGACGAGAGAGCGAAACCTTTTGAAGCGCGCGCGAAAAGCCATTGTGCAACCACCCATCGCGCTGTCTTTGAAGAGCTTTTGCCTCTACTGGAAGCAGGCGCTATTAACTGCAGCCCTGGCGGCGTCGAGCCATCCCGTGTTTCACTGGAAGCATTCTGCGCCCCAGCTGCGTGCGAGGCGAGGAAAGACTCATGCAAGTCATTTTCCTGGTGCTCGGTTCGGCTTTCGCCTGCCACCACCAGCGGCACGTTGTGAAGAGGCGAACCCTTCCGGCCCAGCGGACAGCCCTTGCATACCACCGCCGAGCACATTCCCAGAGTCGTCAGTCTTGAAGCCCTCACTCTCGTTTAACACAAACGAGGCCAGTGACTGAATCGCGCTTGTCCACTCGCCCACTGCGCGCATCCGATCTGTGTCTGCGCGACTCTCAATCTCCACAGTCCCGGCGTCCTGGTTGATTTTGCCACGCAGCTGTCCATCCATGATCAAAAAGCCGACGATGTCCTGCACTTCGGGAGTCGAGATGTTTAGGCGCCTGGCAATGAATTCGAGCTTGAAGCGCGTGTAAGGTGCGACGAGTTTGACAACAGCCTTTGTGCGCATGTTGCGTGTGACCTCGTCAATGTTTTCTGCGATGAATGGGTCGGCTAGGAGGTCCTTGTTCTTCGTCAGGACAGCCTCGTATTGGTGCATTTGGTCGTTCTGGTAGGCATCAACGAGCTCTGTCATCGCCGCAATACGAGGGTCGTTCTTGTATGGCTTTGTTTCTTGCGAATCAAACGGGTTGATGTCTGAGCCCATGAGCATGGTCGTCAACACCAGGTACTTGAGCACTTGGATACGCTGGAGCGAGCCAGCCTCATCGTAGTTCCGAAATGACTCGAAGAAGTCGCTTTGAGCCTCGTTCCAATTCTCTATGTCATGGGTTAGCCACGTGAAACCATTGTGAATGAATGGATTGAGATCCCTTGCTTACCCTCGCTCATGTGCATTTTTCCACCGCATTCTCGGATGATTCCCATGATCTTGGGATGTGGTACAGCCGAGCGCACCTTGAGTGCGCGCTGGTACAAGCCCTGTCGAAGTGTTAGTCAACATCTCCGAGTGCAACCCGGCACTTGTCATACATACCTTCAGACGCTTGTTGTTACGTGTCGCGGCATACATCTGGATCTCAAGAGCGTATGCCTCCATGGAGTACGTGCCCTTGCTGGGGTCGTCTGTGCCGTCCTCGCGCTGGCATGCCTTGTGAAGCTCTCGGACTTTCTCGGTCAAGCGGTCGTAGTCTTTCTGAGCGAGCCAAAGCCTGGCCAGCTTTGTGTTCGTGGATAGCCAGAGTCTCTCGTTGTTGGTAGCCTGGAATGATTCCAGAGTCTTTGAGTAGAACTGCTCCATGCATTTGTTCGCCGTCTCATCCGAGGCATTCTTCTCGATGAAGTCCAGCATGTTGTTGATGGATTTCTCCGAGTAGTTGCGTGTGACTGCCGATTTGACATATGTCAAGAGCTCGGTGTAGTGTTCAACGGCCTGCAACCGATGTGAGTATTCGTCCAGCCGCTTGATTGTTATCCACCAACACTGACCTTCTCGTATCTTCCCAGCCTGAACTCAAGCTTGATCGCTTGCTTCAGACCCTTGAAACCCCAGTCGCCTTTTTCCTCTTCAAGTGCCGGCACTCCCAAGAACTCTTCGATGGCCTCTTCGGGCGCTTCAGTCTTCATCTGCTTCGCATTGTAATATTTGTTTTCCACGTCGACATCTCCTCCCTCTTCAGCATCATCGTCGTCCTCGTACTCGAAGTCATAGCTGCGAAGCGTCAGTCATGGGTTCCTCTATGGGACGCTTCACTTCGTACTTCTCGTCATCCGACGCTTGCATGAAGTCATCGTCGTCCGACATGGTGGCGGTTCTGTGTGTGCGTGAGAGTTGTGAGTAGTAGATTAGTAAGAATCGTTAGTCGAGGATACCAGATGTCGTTTCGGTGAAGATGAGGGAGTTTAGTAGAAAGAGGGTTGTGTTTGAAAGTGGTGGTGAGGTAGCTTCAATGCACTTCCATCATCTAAACGTCCAGGCTGTCGCAATCAACAGACACGCCAGCGGGGCGGGGAATATTAGGGCCGGCCCGCAGAACGTGGGGCGCGCGCGCTTGTGATAGATGGAAGTCAAGATCACAGTTGACTCTCTTACCTTGCCCACCTTTGCAACATACAAACATCATCCGAATCTCTACCACAACACCGCCAATATGGGTGGCGATCTCAACTTGAAAAAGTCATGGCACCCGGTGCTCATGTCCAACCAGAAGCGCGTCTGGGCCGAGGAAAACAAAGCACTTGAAGAGCGCAAAAAGACCGACCAAGTACTGAAGGAACGCGCAGAGGAACGCGCACTTCTGGAGCTGGAGAAACTTCAGGAGGCTGCTGGCGGCAAGAAGCGTACCGACCGCGTGGACTGGATGTACAATGGACCTGGCGCTGGTGGACCCGGTGCTGGAGGCGGAGTGAGCGAGGAGATGGAGGGTTATCTGCTTGGAAAGAGGAAGCTCGATGGCTTGGTACAGAGGTCGGAGACGGAGGCTATGAAGAAGGATGCGGGAGAGGAGGGATTTATGGCGCTCAACTCGAATGCGAACACCAGCAGGGACATCGCATCGAAAGTTGCGAGTGATCCCATGCTGGCCATCAAAAAGCAGGAGCAGGCGGCGTACGAGGCCATGATGAACGATCCGGCGAGGAAAAGGATGCTTTTACAAGCAGCTGGGCAGGATGTGGCAGATGACAAGAAGGACCGACGACACAGGCACAGAAGCAACCGGCACCACAGAGACGACGATGACGGTCACAGGAGTAAACGGAGACGCCGCGGCGATGAAGATGAGGAAAGGCGATCACACAGACATCGCTCAAGCCGTCACCGAGAGAGGTCACGCTCTCGCTCACGATCACCATACAAACGCTCTGACGACCGAGACCGCGATGACCACGGCCACAGATCTCGTCGCCACAGAGACCGTAGTGCATCTCGCTCGCGTTCTCCTCGCAGGCGTCGTAAGGAGGACGATCACAAGGAGCGCCGCAAGTCCTATCCTAGTCCAAAGCGATCCGGATCTTCCAGGTCAAAATCCCGATCACCGTACCGGGCACGGAGAGACGATCACAGCAGACAACAAAGACGACGATCACCTTCCTACGAGCGTTCCGGCAACCGACAACCAAAATCGCATCGCTCGCCGCCCAGGGAGGCGAGGCGTGACGAAGCAGCAGAGCAAGCAGAGCGCGAGAAGCGGTTGGCAGCTATGCAATCGAATGCTTCGGAATTGGAAGTCGATCGTCGAGCGCGACTTGCGGATCTTGATGCGCGAGATGCAAAGCAGCGCGAAGAGGATGATCGCAAGAGATCCGACAAGGCCAATTTCATCGGCGGCATACGCAAAGAAGCCGAAGGTGTCGACACTGGAAGGAGGTTGCAAGGTGGACGAGGTGGCCGTGATGATGATTGAGCAGTCAGCTGCGGCTTCCCTTTGGGAAGAACGTACATGCGTGTACACACCTGTGATGAGCCAGTAGGCTGAACGTAAACCCGGATCGCTCAAATCGATTGACACAAACCCATGATGCAACCTTTTGAACTACACGTACGTTCCTTCCACTACTATACAGCCGACTTGATATATCGGTCGAACTGAACTTCATTGCCATGATCAGCCCCAACCCTAACCCTTCGTCCTCGAAACAGTCGCCATCAACAAGCTGTCAGCAACCCTCTATTGATATGCGATTGCTAGAGATGCGTCGTCTATGAGGTCTTGACATGACAGTGTAGTCATAGGAATATCTGGTAGCACACATCGGGTACAGTCACCCACAGATGCAGGGAACAGCCCGGATAGTGACAACACAGCAGTCATCGTTGATGACAACCAGATAAGTCATCTCAACATTTGATCCCAAGAAATGGACCTCATTCCCACCCAACATCCTCCTCGCCAAACTTACATATAATCATCCAATACTTTAGTACGCGCCCCAACACGCTCGCCACCACGGGATTCCTCAACTTCCACGAATCTATTCATGTTCTCAGCTCTGAGCTGACAATCCGGCGAAAGAAGCCACCGAGAGCACGTCCCACGATAGCACGCATGCTTATATTTCTCCGCACGGTGCTGTAGATCGCTGGGACGCTATAGTTAGTACCCGAGCCGCTGTCTGCCGCGTTGGCCCCATGGAACGAGGTGAGATGACAGCCCATCTGGGCCTCTCGAAAAGGGTTTGCTTTGCCCTGGAAGTGTTCTGATAAATTGACATTTTCCATTTTTGATTAACTCAACCCACGACCCAAGAAGAACTTGCAGAACAGTGGCAAAGTACCGAACTGACAAGTCCGCGTATCTGGATAATCCAATTTCAAGCTCCCGGTACGGTAGCTCCGCAGCCCGCGCGGCACGTCACTAGCAGCTTGGTTACGTCTACCTCCGTCGAGTCCGCCCGGTTCCAAACTCAAGACAACTCGACCTACCTAACCTAGCCTAAGCGCATCGACAACCATAACAACAACACCACTCGACGGCAATCCTACCACCACATTCCTCGCGCATCACTCCCTCCTCGACATATACTGCCGACCTCCGCCAATCCTCTCCAACACACCCTTGCTTACGCCGCGATCATGCCTCTCTGTGGAGGTAGCAAGACCGTCCAGAGGAAGTTGGTCCTGTTGTACGTCTACCACGATGCGCATCCATCTGCGCATGCCTGATATTCTATCCGCCATTGTTTCCTTCTAACACCTCCTGCAGGGGCGACGGTGCTTGCGGCAAGACATCACTGCTGAACGTCTTCACCCGAGGCTACTTTCCTACAGTCTAGTAAGTGCGCGCGCGACAATCCACCTCTCCCCCCAAGACGGCCCAGCTAACCCTCTCCTCCCTCCAGCGAACCCACCGTCTTCGAGAACTACGTCCACGACATCTTCATCGACAACACCCACGTCGAGCTCTCACTTTGGGACACCGCTGGCCAGGAAGAGTTCGACCGCCTACGATCACTCTCTTACGATGACACACACGCCATCATGCTCTGCTTCAGCGTCGACTCGCCCGACTCGCTGGAGAACGTGGAAAGCAAATGGGTCGGCGAGATTGCGGAGAACTGCCCTGGTGTGAAGCTGGTGCTTGTCGCGCTCAAGTGCGATCTGCGAGAGCAAGAAAAGGACGACCGGGAAGAAGGTCGCGAGCCGAAGAAGCCAACAATCGACTACAAGCAGGGTCTGGCAGTAGCGGAGAAGGTCAAGGCATTACGGTATCTGGGTAAGTTTGGATCTTCGCGACAAGCCACTGTGTCGCATGCGGGATGATTTCGCCGGAGGAAGCACCGCTAACACTTCCCGCAGAATGCTCCGCAATGAAGAACCGCGGCGTCAACGAGGCGTTCACCGAAGCAGCGCGCGTCGCCCTCACAGTCAAGAGCGCCAAGGGCGACAAGGACAGCACCTCATGCTCCGTCATGTGAGCTTCGCGCCAAACATCACACCAACCGACACCCCGCGCCGTTGCAACTTTCGCGACTCGTGGAGGCCCCCTTCTTTTCTGTATCGACACTACACGAACATATACCCCCGACCTTTTCCGTCGTATATTAACTTACATGGAGTGGGAGATTCATTTCTTCTTTCCTACTTTCTCCGGAGCGAATAGACTACAAGGGACATACCAACCATGGACTTTACTCCGCTTCGGCTCTGCGCGGGCGTCTGGAGCGCTGCTTTTTTGTTTTTGTTTCATTCTTCTCTTCTAGATCCGAACCTTCTGGATGGACATACGCGTTGCTGCGGGAGCGATGGTGCTTTGGCCCGATGTCGGAGGCCTCAGGATGGTTAGGGTCCCGTGGCTGACTGGCGGACTGGCTGACTTTGGCGGACATTTTGGGGAGAGAGTTTTAGGCTGAAATCGTGTTCGAGGACCAGACTATATGCGTTCTTGATGATAGCCTCTGGCGCATGAATTTTGTTGTTGAAAAGCTTTTATCACATGTATGAGGAGACGTTTTTGACTACTTCTTGAGAATTACTACTACTACCAAACTACCTATTCTACAGCAGGTACTTCTCTTTCGCAGGCTTTCAGTGGGCTATTCGGCTTTTACGTCTTGGTCCTTGGGATCATCGCTGCAACAGTGTCTCACCTTTCCCTTGACCAGGAACAACAGCCCAAGGAAAACCACCAGCAGCAGGAAAACACAGACATGTCGTGACCTTACGGATCTGATCGTTATTCGTAATGTACACACAAGCTGACGGACAAGTTGGGAGATTGGTCCGTTGCGATGATGCATAGGTAGATATACATTCCGCCGGTGATGATTGCCCTTTTTGTTTGCGAGGCGGCCTTGCTGGGAGGAGGACATGGTTTATAGTATTCGTTCAGATCGGTGGTAGAACAACGGGAGGGGGGTTCTTTTCGTAACTTGGGTACGGAGCTTGGGATTTCGCTGGGTAGAATACGATTTTGGAGTTCGTAAGACGGCGAAAGAGCTGGGGCTTTTTTTGTAACCTTTAGAAGGACTATACGCTCAGCGGTGGCAATCATAGGTATGGATCTGATCTGCTATGATGCAGAGGAGGGGTTGAGGTATTCCTGCTTCTGTAGGTAGGTAAGCTCGGTCGAATTAGTATGCAAGACCCGCAGCAAAGAAGAAGAAGATGTCGTTCCATTGCGGGAACTTTGTTGTGATGGTAGGTACATCGATGAGTTTTTAGATTGATGTTGAAGAGAGTCTATGATATATCGGCCTTGGGTATCGTTCGTTGAAATCAAAAGACATGAGTACAAAAAATGAAAAGAAAAGAAAAACCCCTCATGCCTCGTTAGTGTACAAGCCAGCCGCACCTACACGGTCA
>Ga0265780_10009129_pt1 | contig 11939 bp, 8 predicted proteins | sample P1T30metagenome_FD_192432 | JGI IMG/M metagenome (GOLD analysis project Ga0265780, IMG submission 192432) | Plant litter microbial communities from East Loma Ridge, Irvine, California - P1 T30 | ecosystem: Environmental > Terrestrial > Plant litter > Unclassified | place: USA: California... | reverse complement strand
TTCGACCTCATGAGGCGTGATCTGAGTTACTGGAATGTCGAGGAGCAGACGTGGGTCATTCCCGAGGGCGAGTTCGAGCTGCACGTTGGATGGAGTAGTCGGGATTTGGTGCTGAGTGAGGGGTTGATTGTTGTTTGAGGCTTGGGTGAGGGAGGTTGATTTGGAGAGAGTGCTGAGTGCGGCTTTGGGTGAAACGAAGGGGCTTTGGGACGTGACAACGTTGTGGCTATTGTACAATAAATCGAACATCATTATTGACACAATAGCGAAATTAAGCACATACGACCACAGGTCAGTGAGAACTGGGCATCCCGTCCGAAATCATGATGTTTCAATCGTTTTTGTTGTTCTAGGAACGAAGATCCTGGAAAACAAGGTGTTGTGATTCCTGGATCCTGGATTGCACGTGATTTACAGTCACGTGATCGAGTGAACAGATCCTGGATCCTGGAACTCAATTTCAAAAACCTGGATTCGACTGCAAAGGTGACGGAAAACGACTCCGTCCGAAATCATAATGTTTCGATTGTTTTCGTCATTCCAGGAACGATGATGTTGTGATTTCCTGGAAATACCATTCACGCAGGTGACGGAAAAACACTCCGTCCGAAATCCCTCATTCTCACCGTCGTTCATGGTTACAGGATCCCAGCGTGTTGTTGTCCGTATCCTGAGGGACCCGACTTCTGGTCGACTCTCTTAGGGTCAGGATTAGTCAGGCTCGGGTTTTGTAAACGCCGAAGGTTGGAATTGCACTTTTCAGAGTTTATTTAAAAATCTAAATTCATGCGATACTCCTAACAAAAGGCAGGATACGAAAGATAGGTACTAGTATGATGACGCCTAGAGATCCCGGCGCGCTAGAAGCGCGAGATCCGCAGTCGGCTCTAAGCGAGACCGCTAGGACTAATAGAGCACGGGTCACGTGATTATGTAGACTACTCTATAACGCAGACTGCTCTATTGCTCTGTTGCTCTACTTGCTCTGTTGCTCTATTGGTATTGGGTAGAGTATAGGAAGAACGAGTCTCCTTAGTATATAGAACGGATACTTTCCTTAGATAGGAGCCTCGTGCTTAACTCATATATCGAAGTTAGTGATTATAACGAACCGTATTCATTGTGCTAACCACTTCTTCCCTCGCCTTAGTCAACCCTTGGTTTGACCCTAGTTAAACCCAGAGGCATTCCACCTCCGTTATAACCAGTCCCCTGTTCTGCGGTAACATGTGACATTTCCAGATGCAGCTTCTCGACTAGTACATTGCGTCAGCATCAAACCAGGATAGTAAGTTACTCTTTCTATTGAACGAACAATGAATTCGTGGCCCTAGAACAAAACTCCTGGAGTGTATACACTGCCAAGTCACCTGTTCAGAAGAATCAGTAAAGCTGTGATCCTACCGAACAAGAACACACCAGCCGGTTTACCTCTTATGGTACTCCATCCCTATATGCTGGCTTTCGCTTCCTGGTTCCTGACTTCCCTCCTCTATCGACGACTGATCCGTGATTCTCGAATGCTGGACTCTTAGTCGGCTCGACCACATTTCAATAGTTCATCCGTAGCTCAAATTCTAATGTCGCGCGCTCACCGTTGGCTTAACAAACCCGACTGCAAAATCCAGTATCCAGAATTCAGGAATAGGGACGAAGACATAGGCGGCGTCGTTCACATGATTTGACTGAAGTCGCGGTCGCGGAAAGGATGGCGAATCTGCCAATTTACGGCAATTCGTGGAATCAGCGGTCTGATCCACAATAGGATTAAATTTGGAATCATAGACTGGTGACATCATGACGATTCTCCTGACCTGCCGTCGGATTCTTATGTCTTTCAATCGCTAAGTCGAGCTTTTGGACGAGGGTCCAGGATCAAACAAAAAGTCTAAGCGGGTTTGTGAACAAAGATCGAAAGGGGAGCATGAATGGGAAAGCAGATATTCGTACACTTTACTAACTTCCACAGAATTTGTATTTGATCATGAGCACGTTGGAAATGATGGAATCTTTGGCTGATGATCTCACGATGAATGGAAAGGAAGCGTGTCATAGCCTATAGCATCTCTACATCAAAGTAACGGTCTGACACTCGCCGAGTTCGAATACCCATGTCAGCTCTCCTGGGCCCTTTTGGCTTCTTTGGCGGCCAAGCGATCCTATTCCAATGCGGCGCCACGTGGATTCAGATGCAACATTTTTAAGAGCCTCCAGTACCAAAAAGGTTTCCCCACCAAACTCAAAACCTGATGGGGTCTGCCTCTGTAAAAGAAGACAAAGCCATTTACTGGGTTCACGAAATCCTTCTTTGTCCCACTGGACAGCACATCTCCATGGCAAAAGCAGCTCCTTGGAATTCACAACCTCACTGTTGATATTGAAGTATGGCGGATCACAGCCTTTGATTTCGGTAGCTTCAGCCAGATAAATCTCTCTTGTTGGTCCGCGAAGTACCAACTTACTCGAGCGCAGGTCTGAGATAAATGGCGTCCCGGACCATTCAATGGCGCAATCAAGAACCTCAGTGGTATAATGAGCAGTCTTTCTCTCCGATCCGTGATCGTTCCAGAAATTGAACTGAATCGTCTGACGGCAAGCGAAAGGAGACCAGGATGGAAGTGGTTGTGATAAAGGTGGGTCCAATGGGCGTTCATCAGAAGTACCGATCCTTAGCCATGCAAGATCTCTTTGCATAGAACGTCTCCAAAGCCCTAAGCAAGACACGTCGTTTGTTTCCCTCTGGTAGAACTCCACAAGGCCCGCAATGCCAGGGAGACGGTCACCTGGGAACGAAAACCGGCGTTCAAAGTAATTTTCCATCCATGTCCACCATCAAAGTAATTTTCCATCCATGTCCACCATGTTTCATGAAACCTGTGATCGTGACTTTGCTGTAGTGGAGGTACATTCCCGTGCAGCCGCTCGCTGTTTTCGTAGACGATGCCAGTTTCCCAGACTATATCAGACCGACAGGTTCGGTGAGACAGGACAGTTTCCTGGAGAGTCCAGCCTCTCTGGTTCAGAGCAGCAATTCGAGCTGTATGGGGTACAATATGGACCAGTATCTCAGTATTCATGTTCGGTTCTAGAGCTGTGAACAATGCCCTCCCACACGGTTGTGCTTCAGCAAAAGCTGGGTTGATCTGCACGAAACAGCCTTCGGAAGCCGATACTGCTTCGCTAGCTTGGATTGTTAAGAAGCTGCCAATGTAGACATTATGCATTGTAGCTGCCTCTGTCTCCCAGTCAAGCTTGTCATCTTGGACTATACAGAGTGCGTCTATCCAGATGTACCTGACGTTAAGCTGTCTCGTCAAGTCGAAAGCATCTGTAAATGATCGTGGGAGCTCTAGAACTGGAATACTTTGGTGGAAAGCGTCCATTGTCGCACTGGTTGTCTTGAAGGTTTGACCACTGCCCCAACAATAACTCAATGTCGTGTACTTTGGATGTTTCTCGATGATCTCTCGAGAGAGAACCAACCTGGCGGATTCTCCACCTTAGCTGGTTGGCTTGCCTCCGGGTGTGAGGTCAATCAAACGCTTTGGCAAAGGCGTCTGCTCGTTGAGTAAACATGCAGGGTGGTGGCGCTCACAGTGTCGTAACCAGTGTCTAATTTGAGCCAATCTAGACTCAGGAGGTGCAGGCAAAAGCTGCCAGCTTGCTTGCTTAGAGGCTTGTGCTAATATAACAGATCAGTTTGTATAGTAGGGACAACATGAAGTAGACAAGGTCTTACAGTGTGATGGACAGGAAGCAATTGTGAGGTCGACTGGGTAGGAGAACTCATTGGGCAATTTCAAAGTTGCCGTTACAGTTTTGGAATGGATCTCATCGGCCGAGTTTTGACAAAAGCTGGAAGAAATCGTCAGAGGAAAGCCTTCAAGTTCCAATTCGGAGAACTGGAACCTGGCGTGTGCCTTCGACGACCGTTCGGCCAGCATCGCATGAATTAGAAAGCAGCAGTGACAAGATTTACTGGAAGTCCGTAGGGTCGCTAATGAACACCAGTGTCTTATCGTAGTCTGAGCTGTATCTTTGGATGCCAGTTGTATGCAATAGGCACAAAGTCTCACTCGAGCTGGTTTCATGGTCACGACGACCACAGTGTGACTGAACCACTCTGGAAGGATGAGATCCGAGGTGTGAGGTAGTGGACGTCCGCCAGTGGATCGTGTGAGCACGGCCAATGTATACTATTGCTCGAGTTTTGTGGTTACGTGCAGGTGATAGAATATCGAAAGCAGCAGCATGCGAACAAATTGTAGGAGAGCGCAGCTGCAATGTTATTTAACTTAATTCACTTCACGTACTGTTGCCAACCGCGGAGGTTTGCAGCACAGCACAAATGAACGCTGTCGTTGCAGCTGTTCGCGTATGCACTGCGCCACGACAATGCACAAGTCTAGGCACGCTGCGGCAGCCGATCATCGCCTCGTGACTCGCCGCAGTTACTTCGCCCCTTGGGATTTCACCCCTGGCATCAGCTGTGGAAGGCGAAGCATGAGCTGTAAAGTCATTTACTGTAGTCAACACAGTGATGATCCACTATCCCTTTGCCGCGCGCACTGCTTGAGTGTGGAATTAGGCCATGTCGGCTGGAAGCTCGGCCCGTCAATATCGTTGACGCTATGCTGGCCAAGCCGTGGAAGGCAACAGCGGAAGACGGGCTCCCGGCTGGATTGTAGACTGGAAGAGTCGCCAAATCACGTGGCCTTCACCTAGGCTCCAGTCGGGCCCATATTGGAACTGGGGGAGAGAGCGCGACAGTTGGCATAGCATTCTACTGATGAGGGGCAAGAAGTCTGGAGTCGAGCCCGCGCCGCTAAGACAGCCGTGCTGAACGTACAAGAGCGCCGAACCAAGGCAAGCTTGCATATGGCCACAACGGTTGGGGACCCCTCCGGAGAATCGACGGATGTATGACAGTCTCAGCAAAAGGCAAGCGAGCATCGTCGCACAGCTTCGCACTGGAACGACATCATTGAAAAGATATCTGAATATGATCGGAGCAACAGAGAAGCCTTTGCGAATTTGGTAAGGCGACTGTCGCGGCAGCATTTCATCTTCCGATGTGCGACATGAGACGAGCAGCGGAAGATCGTTGCGGAGTGGATAGACGGCGACGACCTCGCTCACCTCTTCGGCGGTAAGGTAGCTAAGGGTACGAGATGACTGGAGATTGGACATGGATGCGGTGCGAGCTGTTATCCACTTCACTCAAGCCACGTAGCGGCTCGAGTATGGCCTTAGCGAGCTCTCGCAAACGACGGCGATTGCAACGACATAGACCGAGAACGACGACTTTGTAAACTTCCCCACCCAATCACTACCACTGCAACGCTAGGCACCCTCATGTACGTGGCAGGTCCCGCCCGCTTCATCTGCTGGGGATAGGAACAAACTCGATCAACCAATCAATCCCTACTCTCTGATCTGGAATTTTCTATGTCGCTCGCATATGAACGTGAACCTTGCTGACAGAGATGCCTCATCAAGAGCACCAAACGAAACAGCCTACTGTTCGCCCCAGAGATTTGCACTGTAGGTGCTGCAAACCAGCCTAGCTGTACCGCATATTAGGTCAAGCCGCGACTGCTATGCTGTAAGTAACGAGTGAGCTTCGGCAAGGCTGGTGAAACGACCACTAGGATGCAAGGCACCTACGATGAATGCTTGTCGTGCGTCGGGATGATTATCGTATCCGAAGCTCTGAGTGATAAATTGTGCAACCCCTGGTCGACGCTTGAGCATCATACTCGGCGCCTACGCGAGTCTCGCGACTTTCGCATGGGTATAATAAAGCCGACGCTGCAGTTCACCGTTGTACACTTCGCACCCCTAGAACACTCAGTCATACGCATACGAGAAACCAAGCTTGCCATTCAATCGATCCTCCAGATGTCTGGCGCCGAAGCCATCGCCGCCATCCAATTGATCGATGCTTGCATTGGGATTACCAGAGCAATCTGCGACATCAGCGAGGCTGTTACGGACGCCCAAGGCCTACCACGAAAGCTCCGAAATCTGTGCGAGAAGCTACCCGCAATCGAGCACCTATTGAAAAGCGCACGCGACAGCTGTAAAGAGGGACGGATCTCCCAGGATGCTAGCAAGAGCGCACAGCCTATCCTTCGACAGTGCGAACAGGCTTTAGCGGAACTCCAGGACGTCTTCCAGAAAGCTTGCCCTCAGACTTCGGACAACCGTGGCAAGCGCATATGGAAAGGCGGGAGGGCTGTATTCTTTGGCAGAGATAGCCAAGTACAGAAGCTGCTAGCATCTGTGCAAGACAATCTGAGGCTCCTAGAGCAGAGGGAGGTCTTCTTCATCGGCGACAAATTGGACGAGCTACAACATGTCACCGAAGATCTAGCGTATGATGAGGCTAGTAAATACACACATATCGGAGAGGGCCACATCGTAGCCAACGAAGGCGGCAGCCCTGCAAACTTCATTATGAGCGGGAGCGGGAGACAGATCAACAACCCCGGAGTGTACAATGAGGGCCCCTCGAGTACGTAGCCAGTTTTCTCGCGCATCAAGATTGGCAGTTCTTTCAAGTTATCTTTTCGCAACCAAACCCACTTGTTTTTACGCATCGAACATGACATCAGTATAACTTGATGAAGTTCCATTTACTGGATTCGAACTGACTCTGCCTTTAACTAGCGCATACACACAACTACGTTCCAGAAGGTATATAGTAATTCGTCCGTCACGCGTCTTGCAACGCTAACTATAACATAGCAAACGAGCTTGACCGCTTCCTACTGTGGTTGTCGCCTCCAGATCCTGTTGACAATCTGAAAAAGTCTCTCGCACGGCGATCACCTGGCACTGGACAGTGGTACCTTCAGAGCCGCCAGTACGAGTCTTGGAAGACACGCGAGGCTTCGTTCACATGGCTGCACGGATCCGTCGGGTCTGGGAAAACAGTACTAAGTGCTGGAATTATCGAGGATCTGCAAGACTTTTGCAACGAGCATACGACGAGATCCCTGGCATTCTTCTTCTTTGATTTCCACGATCCTAGGAAACAAGAGCCGGTTTACATGGTAAAATCGTTGATAAGCCAGCTATCAGGCAGCTTCTCAAGTCTCCCTGGAGCGATGCAGTCTCTATATGCTATTTGCGGAAACGGCCAATGGCCGGCCTCAGATCAACAACTTCTTCGAGCATTGAGGGACACTCTCGCATTACTATCAAGCTCATTCATTGTCCTGGACGCGCTGGACGAATGCAATGTTACCGATCAACTTTTCGATGTGTTGGAGGAGATGCAGAGTTGGCGTGAGAGTTCCCTGCATGTGCTCTTGACAAGCAGGGACACTATGGAGATGCGGGATGGGCTAGAAGATCTTGTACCAAGCGGTATGAGAACATGCCTCCAAAGTCAAGTCGTGGACAAAGACATCAAAGCATACGTTCATCGCACTCTTCTAGAAGACAGGTCCTTTAAGGGTTGGCAGAAGAAATGGAAAAAAGGAGAGGCTAGAGACGTCTTGGATGAGATTGAGGAGACGCTCGGGCAGAAAGCTCATGGAATGTGAGTCCTAACAGAGATAAGCTTGGATCGTATGAAAGCTGACCTCGCGCCGCAGGTTCAGATGGGTAACCTGTCAGCTAGATGCTCTGGCTGGGTGTGTCAACCGGGCTATGGTGCGCCGTACCCTAGATAAATTGCCCGAAGATCTGCCAGAGACTTATGATCGAATCATTCGTAACATTGACAGGAGCAGAGCCGGAACAGTGGCCAGAGAGGTCTTGAGATGGATAGTCTATTCACAACGGCAGCTTACGACGTCAGAATTGCTAGAGGTGACAGGCTTTCTTGTTCAGGAAAGACCTCGTTTTGATCGGGAAGAAGCACTCGGAGATCTGGACGATATTCTACGTATCTGTTCTAGTCTTGTGAGTGTCACTTTGAGTGAGGACGGGACTAGCAGTCAGCCGGACGACCGCAGTGAGCGGTATGCAGCGTTTGCTCCGAAATACGTTCGGCTGGCACACGCCTCTGTGAGGGAATACCTCCTTTCCGACAAACCTTACTTGGCACATTACAGCTTACATGATCGGGAATCGCATGATATACTGGCGAGTTGTTGTCTGGTATACTTACTTCGGTTTGAGGCAGATGAGTGGACTGCCGATGATTGGGAATCTGTCTTCCCACTAGCGAGATACGCAGCAGAATTCTGGACCAAACACGCACGGATCTCGGGTGGCTGGTCACAACATTCACGAGATCTCTCAATGGAGCTGCTCACACGGAGAAAGCCAGCATTTCGAGCGTGGTCGTACCTGGGGTGTAAACAACAAATCGCGGATCTTCCACTGCTTGCGGCTAGCAGGGAAGGTTTGACATACGCTGTTCGCATAATCCTGCAGAAAGACAATACGAACATCGACGCATGGCTCGACGGATGGCTTCTTGAATCGCGCAACGCGCTTTCTGAAGCCTCGGCCGAGGGCCACGAAGAGATTGTAGAAATGTTGCTTCACCAGGGCGCGAACGTCAATACTCCCAGCAAATGGCAAGGCGCCGACGCTCTTGGCATTGCTTGCGCGAAAAGCCATGATGGCATCGCAATACGGCTGCTCAACAAAGGTGCAGATCCATATGCCGAACATGGGTCTGCCGGGACTGCTCTCGCGAGTGCTTGTCGCAAAGGTCGGGACAATCTTGTTGAAAGAATGCTCGCCACAGACTTGCCAATGGATTCTCACAAAAAAGTTGGAGACGCTCTCGTCGCCGCCTGCGCCAACGGCCATGACAGGATAGCAAGTATGCTGACGCACAGCAATGCTTTTGCCGGGGTCCTGTGGGAAGACGTGGACCGCGCCCTGGCTTCTGCCATTAAGGACAAGCACTACGAAGTGATCGATACGCTTTTTGGCGTCGGCGGCATGCACTGGCGTCCTGATGATGCCCTCCGCGCTGCGTGTCATCAAGGCGATGAGAAGCTCGTACGTAGGCTGCTAAACAAGGCTGATTGTGCAGATGTCCCGTCGCTCGAACTCAACAAAGGCCTCTGCATAGCTTTTGCTGGAGGCCACGAAGGGGCTGTGGAGTTACTCCTTGCTAAAGGCGCTAGCGGGGGTAACGACGCTTTGCGTGCTGCTTGCGCTGAAGGCGACAAAAGGATTTGCGAGATGCTCCAACGGGGAAAATATACTGCTGGCAGCGACGCCTTAGGTCCTGCTGCTTGTGCCGAAGGCCAAGGGAGGGTCATGAGGATACTCCTTGCTAGAGGTGCTAGGGCGAGTCGATCGGCCTTTCCCCTTGCGCTCCGTTGTGCGTGTTGTGGGGGTTATTCAGATACTGTCAAGGCGTTGCTGAAGCATGACTGCGGTTTGGCATTTTTAGGTGAAGCCGGCGGTGAGAGCCTTCAGATGGCATGTGCGGGAGGTCATCAGAGCATTGTAGAGATGCTGCTTGACAACGGCGTCAGTGCAAATTACACTGGACGAACACACGGGGACACGCTCACTATCGCTTGCGAGAGAGGTGATGACAAGATTGTGGAAATCCTGTTAGATAAGGGTGCCAGCGTTAATCGCCGGATTTTCGATTTTTCCCCTAGACGACGCTACGGGGATCCTCTCCAGACCGCGTGTGAAGGAGGGCACACAAGAATTGTGAGAATGCTTCTTGAGAAAGGCGCTAGCGTCTCTACTTTTGGAGGATACTACGGACATCCTTTACACGCGGCTTGCGCCAAAGGTCACGAGAGCATTGTCGATATGCTGCTTGACTATGGTGCTAACGTAAACGATTTTGGAGCAGAAGGCTCGTTTGGAGACCACTGGTGCTTCGTTGATAGCCTCACCGTCGCCTGCGAGAGAGGACACAAAGTGATTGCTGGCATGCTGCTTGATAAGGGCGCCGATGTCAACAATCACAGCGCTGCACTCAAAAGTGGCAGTATGTTCAATCCATTCACAAGCCTTCCGGACCGCAATGCTTTTGTAGCTGCTTGTGGCCGAGGTCACGAGGGGATCGTGAAAAAGATGCTCATAAAATGCACGAAAGTGAATGTGAGGGAAAGTGGCAATGGAAGTGCTCTTTTTGCCGCCTGTGCAGAGGGCCATGGAGAGATCGTTGAGATGTTGCTAGACAAAGGCGCTGAGGTTGCTATACACGACGCATACAACGATGCCATTCAAGCAGCCTCAGATGCGGGTTTCGAGGGAATTATGGAGACGCTATTGGATCGAGCTGCGGGCTGCAGAATTACAACTGCGAGCCGTGCCAATGCTATGCCAACCTGACAGGTCGTGTTGGCTAAGAGGAGATGTCTACACCAGGGATCCCTCAATTCCGCTGCTCAGCCCCTAGACGTTCCACAGCATGAACGGTGTCGTCAGCAATAAAAACGCAGTATATATTGCAAACAACACGATGATCCTGCTCCTGGAATATTTATGCCATCTTCTATCACAACCTGGACGCGTTTGATTGTTCATCTTCGCGTTTATGATAACGCTTTTCTAATGCTGCAAAAAGTATCCAAGATGTGCTACCATACGCCTTGTCGGTCTATCTACATATCAATGGCAGTTAGAACAGTTGGGATATGAGTAGACCGTTTATCACGTTAGCAATTTGAAGTCATGATATTGTGTCTAGAAGTGATAGCCGCGTATACCGTTCGTCCGAAACCACAAAAAACCAAGTGTTCTTCGTGAATCAGGAACGACAAGGTTAGAGAATCCAGGAAAGCCTGTTTACGCACGTGATCAAGTGAATCAATTCCTAGATTCTGGAATTGTTGATTTCAGATACTAGAAAACAGGGATCCAAGTTTCAGTTGAGGAGATGATACCTCGTCCGGAGTCGTTTTCCGTCACCTTTAAACTCAAATCCAGGTTCCAGATTTCTACATTGAATTCCAGGATTAAGTTCCAGGATCCAGAAATTATCCACTCAATCACGTGGTTTGCGTATCACGTGCATCTTAGGTTCCAGGAATTATAACACCTTCCTTTCCAGGATCTTCGTTGAAAAGACAAACACCAATTGAAAACCTGTGGTTTCGGACGGAGTCGTTTTCCGTCACCGTTAAACTTAATTCCAGGTTCTTAATTCCTGGAATTGGATTGAATTCCAGATCTCCAGGATTCTTCACTTAGCCATGTGATGTTATGAGCCAATTTCTGGGTCCCAGAACAGAAACCTGGATTTGACTTTCAAGGTGACGGAAAACAACTCCGTCCGCTCTGCCATGCATAAGCACTGAACCGGGCGACTAGTACTAGAGTGGGTGACCATCTGGGAATCCCGCCTGTTGTATGTTGTGTCTTTTGCCCTCGCTGGTCACTCTCTTTCCCCCGTCTTCTTTTTACACTTGCGAGATAGGTCAGGCAACTCTGTTGCCACCTTCAACACGGGACTAATACAGCGCGGCTTACGCATCACATCTCTACTTCACTATGACATCGGACTGCTATTGTGTGATCTGCGCCTCATGCACAGACAGATTCGATGTCGGATCGATGAGTGAGAAGGCCCAGCGCGTGCGGAGTAAAGTGTTGAAAAACAGGCGCCGCCGCCAAAGACGAGAGCCCGAGGAACCCATCGAACGCTTGTCCGAACCCGACGACATACGTGACGCTGAGCATACCTTCACCCTCAGTCGCTCGTACGATCCCCAAATTCGCGAAGGCCATGACACCTCGTGGATCACCGACCTCCTGCTGGTCGCGCATGACCCCAGGAAGAGGCGGGCGCCTAGGAAGTTCCTCTGTGGCATAGCCACAATTGAGCCTAGAGGCTTCAACATGTGTCAAGGAACCTACAATGGCGGTGAGAAGTATGGTGCTGAACACTACAATTGCGAAAAGTTGCCCCTTTGGGACTTTGATGATGTAAGCCTTGGGAACTATCCTTGCCACATACCTTGCCTCAAGATGTTGGTGAGGGCGATCACCGGCAG
>Ga0265780_10009128_pt1 | contig 11941 bp, 8 predicted proteins | sample P1T30metagenome_FD_192432 | JGI IMG/M metagenome (GOLD analysis project Ga0265780, IMG submission 192432) | Plant litter microbial communities from East Loma Ridge, Irvine, California - P1 T30 | ecosystem: Environmental > Terrestrial > Plant litter > Unclassified | place: USA: California... | reverse complement strand
TGCTCCACGGTTCCGCGCCGCTGGAGCGTGTGGCGAGATTTCTTCCAGCCACTGTCCCGATTTCTGGGCCTCTAGCTCATGCCTGGTTATAGCAGCGGACTCATAATCCGTTGGTGCCCGGTTCGACTCCGGGGAGGCCTACCAATAAAATCAAGGGCTTAGGTTGCCGTTCGCTCTTGATTTCCTTAATGTCGAACAACCGTGTAGGCGCTGTGTAGGCGTTTTCTTTCTCTCTTCCGTTCTCCTTGTGGCCTGTTCCGGCATTGCAGTTGCGTCCAAATTCGGTCGCGCACATGAAAATTTTGTACTATCCTATTGCCTTTTACCAATTAAATTGGCCTGGCGATGACCAAAAACAGCAGTGAAAGCGAAATCCTAATGATCAAGGAAGTCGCCGAGTACCTGAAGGTCACAGAGCGGACGATGTTTTGGCTCGTAGCCGTTAAGGGCATCCCTTGCTTCAAGGTCGGTGGGACGTCGCGTTTCCGGCAAACCGACATTGATGCTTGGATCGCTGCTAAGTCGAGCAACGCGCAGGGCAAGCATTGATCTCCGCCTACCACGCTAAGTACTATGCCTACGAGCTGACGCGGCGACACGCCGCCGATGGCGTAGCTCGACTCTCCCAATCGCTGTTCGATGCCAGCGTTGATCTGAACCCGCATCAGATTGAGGCAGCGCTATTCGCCCTTCGGAACCCGTTGCAGGAAGGCGTGCTGCTGGCTGACGAGGTGGGTCTAGGAAAGACCATCGAAGCCGCGCTAGTGGTTTGTCAATACTGGGCGGAGCGTCGCCGTCGGCTGCTGGTCATATGCCCGGCCAGCCTGCGCAAACAATGGGCGCAGGAGCTGCACGACAAATTTGCTGTGCCTACCACCGTGGTGGATGCTGTTTCTCTGCGCAAGCACTCTGCTGGCGATATGCTCGCCACCCTGCAGTCGGTAGTTGGCAAGGCGGTCGTGATCATGTCCTACCAGTTTGCCGCCAAGCTGGAAGCTGAGCTACGTGCCGTGCCCTGGGATGTGGTGGTTATCGACGAGGCGCACAAGCTCCGCAACGCTCACCGCGCCAGCAACCGTACCGGGCAGGCGCTCAAACGCGCACTACAAGGCCGCAAGAAGCTGCTTCTCACCGCCACGCCGCTGCAGAACTCGCTGATGGAGCTGTACGGCTTGTCTATGCTAATCGACGAGCACCTATTCGGCGACGAGACTGCGTTCCGCAAGCAGTTCATGAACAGCGGGACGGGCCTTGATGAACTGCGTGAGCGTCTCGCCAGCTTCTCCAAACGCACACTGCGCCGCGACGTGCTGGAATACATCAAGTACACCGAGCGCAAGGCCCTTACCCAGCCGTTCATCCCAACTGACGACGAGCAGGCGCTGTACGAGCGCATCTCGGTCTTTCTGCAAAAGGAAGACTCCTATGCACTGCCTAAGCAGCAGCGCCACCTCACAGCATTGATATTGCGCAAGCTGTTGGCCTCAAGTTCGCACGCGGTTGCTGCCACGTTGGTCACCATCCGCGAGCGACTGCGGGGTTTGCTCACGGCAGACAAAACGGAAGACGACGGCAGCCAACTGGTGGAACAGCTCATTGCTGACGACGACCTAGAGCAAGACTATCTGGAAGAGGAAACCAGCGAGGCCGACGAAGACGCTAAAGCCCCTACGCCCGCGCCAGCGGAAGACGATAAGACGGGCGCGGTAAAAGATGCGCATGCTGTCCGCGCTGCTATCAGCGCCGAGATCGCGGAGCTGACCGCGTTCGTCGATGCCGCGCAAGCACTGCAAACCGATACCAAGGCGCAGGCCCTACTGAAGGCGCTTAGCTTGGGCTTCACCAAGATGGCCGAGCTGCGTGCGCCGCGCAAAGCCATCATCTTCACAGAGTCCAAGCGCACGCAAGAGTACCTGCACCGCTTTCTCTCCGCCAACGGCCACGCGGGCAAGCTGGTTCTGTTCAGCGGCACCAACAATCATGAAGACGCCACCGCCATCTACCAGCGCTGGTTGGAAGAGCACATACGCACGGATCGCGTCACCGGCTCGCCGCAAGTAGATCGCCGTACCGCGCTGATCGACCACTTCCGTAAGGACGACGGCACCGGCGCGGAAATCATGATCGCCACCGAAGCAGCTGCCGAAGGTGTTAACCTGCAGTTCTGTGCGCTCATCATCAACTACGACCTGCCGTGGAACCCGCAGCGCGTCGAGCAACGCATTGGCCGCTGCCACCGCTACGGCCAGCGTTTCGACGTGGTAGTCATTAACTTTCTCAACACCCGCAACCAGGCTGATCAGCGCGTGCTGGAACTGCTTACCGAGAAATTCCACCTGTTCTCCGGCGTGTTTGGTGCGAGCGATGAAGTGCTGGGCCGCATTGAAGGCGGGCTCGACTTTGAAAAACGCATCCTCCAGATTTACGAGACCTGTCGCCAGCCCGAACAGATCGAAGCCGCTTTCAATGCCCTGCAAGCGGAACTAGAAGAAGTCATCGCTGATCGCATCAAAGGCACCCAGGCCCAACTGCTGGAGAACTTCGATGAGGACGTTCACAACCGCCTCAAACTGCGTCTTCAAGACGCCGAAGTGCGGCTTGACAAGCTAGGGCGCTGGTTCTGGGGTGTCACCTGCTTTGCATTGGACGGCCGCGCGCGCTTCGACGAGCAGTCCTACGCGTTCTCTCTGAGCAGGCCGCCGTCCGGCATACCCACAGGCCGCTATCAGCTCATTCGTGCCAATATCCAACATCAAGCGCAGCCGGACATGCTGGCGTACGCCTATCGCCTCAGCCACCCGCTCGGGGAGTGGAGCATTGATACTAGCCTGAATGCGGAAACGCCAGCCGCTACCTTGAAGCTCGACTACAGCAAACACGGCGCTCGAGTCTCCGTCATCGAGAGACTGCGCGGTATGTCCGGTTGGCTGACGCTGGTTCGTTTGAAAGTCACCGCCTTCGAGACCACCGAGGCGCTACTGTTCTCCGGTCTCACTAGCGATGGTCAAGTATTGGATCAGGAAGCCTGCGAAAAGCTGATGGCCATTCCAGCAGCAGGCAAACCTACCCCTTTGTGCACCGCCGTGCCCGAGGCACTGCTGGCTAACAGCCAGTGCGCACTCCAAGCCACCATTGCCCAGGTCCTGGAAGCCAACCAGCGCCTTTTCAATGAAGAACGGGACAAGCTGGAACGGTGGGCCGAGGACAAGCTGCTGGCCGCAGAGGAAGCCCTGAAGAACATCAAGGCTCGCATCGCGCAGTTGAAGCGCGACGCCCGCAAGGCTGTCACCTTGCAGGAGCAAGACGGCATCCAGCGCGAACTCTCTGAGCTGGAGCGCCAGCAGCGCAAACAGCGCCAACAAATTTTTAATGTGGAAGACGAAATCATCGCCCGGCGCGATGAATTGATCGAAACGCTGCATCAGCGGATGCAGGAAAAAACTGAAACGCGAACACTCTTCACCCTGCGCTGGCAGTTGGTGTGAGCAAAACAAACACTAAGATTAAAGGACGTTGCACATGGCAGAAAACGATATTGAACTGGGCTACAGCCCCGATGCAATGGCCGAGCGCCGGGCTCAACTGTTGGCCCTGCTGCGCCAAACCTCGCCAGAAGTCATCAGCGACAACCAGATTGCCATTGAAAAGCTCAAAGAGCTGATCGGCCAGGATCACATTGCCCCAGCTGAACACTATGAGCTTTCATGGGCAGGAAAGGCCGCCGCTCGGCGCGAAATCCAGAAGACCACTAGCCACACTTTACTGCCGGCTGCCAGCAATCCGCCTCAAGCGCCGCACATGCTGATCGAAGGCGAAAACCTCGAAGTGCTGCGGTCGCTGCAAAAGTCCTACCACGGTAAGGTCAAGATGATTTACATCGACCCGCCGTATAACACTGGCAGCGACAGCTTTGTGTATCCCGACGATTATTCCGAGACGCTGAACGAATATCAGAAGCGTACCGGGGAAAAGAACGAAGCGGGTTATTTGAATAAGCAGAGTCTGTGGAAAAAGAATAGCAAGGAAAGTGGTCAATATCACAGTGCTTGGTTGTCGATGATGTATCCGCGCTTGTATTTGGCGCGAAATTTGTTGCGCGACGACGGCGTGATTTTTATCAGTATTGATGATCACGAATCCTCGAATTTAAAGCTGATTTGCGATGAAGTTTTCGGTGGGGATAATTTTATCGACACAATAGCTGTCGAATTGTCAACTACATCTGGGCCTAAGACGGTTAATGCACAGCAAGGTACTATCGTAAAAAACGTCGAATTCGTTCATATCTACCGTAAGTCATCTAAGTTTGATAGTGCGCCGCATACGCCTCTTTTGGATGGTATTGAATCTTATGATACACACTATTCTGTTTGGCTAAATGATGACGGTACTCTTGGAAGTCTCGCTGATCAGCTACTGAATGATGATGCTGTCGGTAATGACATCCGTCGTTATGAGCTTTCTGAACGAGGACGATTTAGTCTTAAAAATATAGACAAGTTGCTTTCTGTATCAGAGTTTGCGAAAAAATTTATTGCGGCAAATCTACAAAAAATCGCGAGTATTGACAGGCCGCCAGTATCCGCCGCTGACAAGATTATCCAGCCTGGATGCTGGGAGGCATTTGAGACGGACCACAGAACATATTTTTTAACAACACTTGAAAATGGCACACTCAGAGCGTTGATTCCTCTAGCTTTGAATTATCGTACTTCGGATGATTATCGGCCAAGATTCGGCCGAACCGTTATTCGAGGGGATCTTTGGAAAGGCTTTCATCAGGATATGGGGAATGTCGCGAAGGAGGGCGGTGTCGCTTTTCCTAATGGTAAAAAACCTGTTCGTCTTGTAAAGCAGTTGATTAAATGGGCTAGTACTACTCCAGACGGCATCGTTCTCGATTTCTTTGCGGGCAGTGGGACGTCGGCACAAGCTGTTATGGAGCTTAATTTGAATGACAATGGCACTCGACAATTCATTTGCGTTCAGATGCCAGAGGTAATAGATGTTGGCTCTGAGCTTTATAAGGATGGTTATAGAAGCATTGCTGAAGTTACACGTGCCCGTATTGATAATGCAATTTCTGAACTCAAGGCCGAGCACCCTGCCAAAACTACTGATTTAGCCTGCGCTCACTTCACATTGGCGCCTTCAAACTTCAAGGTCTGGCGCGGTGATGTAGCTGACGCAGCAGCGCTGCGCGAAACGCTCAGCCTGTTCCAGAGCGCGGAGAAGAGTGATAATCCACCCGAAGATGCAAATGCCCAGACGGCGATGCTCGCTGAACTTCTGCTGAAGCATGGTTTGGGCGCGCTAGGCGTGCATGCGATCAGCAAGCCGGCGCAGCTTGCCGGGGTAACGGTGCATCGCGTACTGATGCACGACGATAAGCAGCTCTGGCTGTGCTTTGAGCCTTACTCCTCGGCCTTGAAGGATGAAATATCCAAGGCACGGCCGGCTCAGGTGGTGTTGCTGAATTCCTGCTTTGTAGGCGACAAGGCCGACGAGTTGCTCTCAAACCTGCAGCTGGAATTGGCAGGGTTGGATATTGGCCTGACTGTGATCTGAGGGGCCGCACTATGACACAAACAATGAAGTTACAGTTCTCCCATCAGGCCTACCAGACCCGTGCGGTTGAGGCGGTCGTGCAGGTGTTTGATGGTCAGCCTTTGGCTAAGTCGGATTTCTCGCTGGCTGGACAAGTCGCCAGCGTGGAATACGCTAACGACGGTAGTATTGGCAACGCGCTTAAGCTTTCGGATGAAGCCTTGCTGGCCAATGTGCAGAAGGTGCAACAAGCTAACGGCATGGTGGTGTCGAGCGAGCTGGTTAAGTCCGTGTCCGACGACGGCAAAGAAGAGTTTTGCCCATTAAACCTTACTCTGGAGATGGAAACTGGCACCGGCAAGACCTATACCTTCATCAAGACCATGTATGAGCTGAACAAGGTGTATGGGTTCAAGAAGTTTGTGGTGGTGGTGCCCAGTGTAGCGATTCGCGAAGGTACGATGAAAAATCTGCAGATCACGCGCGAGCACTTCGCGCTGGATTACGCAAATGTGCCCTGCGTTCCGATACTGTTCGACAGCAACAAGCTCAGCGACTTGCGCCACTTTGCGCAGAGCGATGCGCTCAGCGTGCTGGTGATCAACATCGACAGCTTCACTAAAGACAGCAACAAGATCAATCAGAAAGGCGAGCGGGCGTTTGCGCCGATTGAATACATCAAAGCGGTGAATGCCATTGTGATCGTGGATGAACCGCAGAACTTTGAAACTGACATTCGTCGCCGTGCCCTGATGGAGCTGAACCCGCTGTGCATGCTGCGCTACTCCGCCACCCACAAGAACCCTTACAACCTGCTGTATTCGCTGAACCCGGTGCAGGCTTACGACCTTGGCCTGGTTAAGCAGATCGAGGTGGACGGCGTGCTAGCCGACGAAAGCCACAATCAGGCTTTTATTGAGCTGGTCAGCATTGATGCGAAAGCTAAGGGTATTAGCGTCAAGGTGAGTATCGACGTCAATGAGAAGACTGGGGTGAAGCGTAAGGAACTCACTTTGAAGCTGGGCGACGGCCTGTTCGACAAATCCAAAGGCCGAGATGTGTATGCTGATGGCTACATCCTCAACGAAATCCGCGCGGAGAATGAAGAGATCGAGTTTTCCGGGGGGCGGGTGCTGAGTCTGCACGCGCAGCAGGGCGGACTGGAAGACGATGTGATGCGTTTCCAGATCGAGCGAACGGTCGCCGCGCACTTCGCCAAGCTAAAGAACCTGAAAGACATTGGCGTCAAAGTGTTAAGCCTGTTTTTTATCGACAAGGTGGCCAACTATCGGGCTTTTGATGCAGACGGCAATCCCGTGCCCGGTAAGTTCGCGGTGTGGTTTGAAGAAGCCTTCAATAAGTACGCCAGCAAATCTCAGTACAAGGGCTTGATCCCTCATCCCGCCAGCGCCGTGCACAACGGCTATTTTTCTGGCGATAAAAAAATTCATACGCCGTTTGAAGAGTTCAAGATTAAGTCCGGGACGTCAAAAGCAGACGCAGAAGGCAGTTCTTACTCACTGATCATGAAAGAGAAAGAACGTCTGCTTAGCATGGACGAGCCCTTGCAGTTTATCTTCAGTCACTCAGCCCTGCGCGAAGGTTGGGACAACCCGAATGTGTTCCAGATTTGTACGCTGAACGAAAGTCATAGCCCTCTGAAAAAGCGCCAGGAAATCGGCCGTGGCCTGCGCCTGTGTGTGAACCAGAAAGGCGAACGGGTTCAAGACAAGCGCGTCAATGTACTGACCGTGATCCCGAACGAAAGCTACGAAGCCTTCGCCAAAGCGCTGCAGACCGAAATTGAGGAAGAAACCGGCGTGAGCTTTGACAAGCGCGTGAAGAACGCTCGCGCCAAGGCACGGGTGAAACGCAAAACGCTCAGCGCAGAAGAAGAGGCGCTGTTCAAGGCGATCTGGCAGAAGATCAGCTACCAGACGCGCTACAGCGTCAAGCTCGATACTCCAGAGTTGATCAAGCAGTGCGTCGAAGCGTTGGCGGATGTAAATCAGTACCCCAAGGTTCAGCCGCCAAAAATTCGCGCACTGAAGGCCAAAATCGTTATGCGTAAGGATGGAGTGCGTGGCGTGGAAGTCGGCACGGACAGGTCTAATGCTCAACAGGAAGAGATTACTGTTCCCGATGTGTATGCCTACATCCAGAATCGCGTACATTTATCCCGCGCATCCATCTTTGCGATTCTGGATGGGTCGGGCAGGCTTGGCGAATTGTTGATTAACCCGCAGGCGTTTCTCGATACCGCCATAGCAGCGATCAAGAATTGTCTGCAAGCGTTGCTGGTGAAAGGGATTGATTACCACCAGATCAATGGTCGTCGCTATGAAATGGCGCTGTTCGACGAAGAGCTGGAAACCTATTTGAGCAGCGTTTATCCGCCTGCGAATGACGAACTGACGACACCGATCTGCAAAACCCTGCTTGAAGCCCAGCCGGTTAATGAAGACAAGGACCCCGTGGGTGATGCTTTCAGTTGCGTGCTGAGCGAAAGCGAGCCGGAGAGCAAATTCGCACACGATTGCAGCATCGACGAGCGAGTGAAGTTTTTCTTCAAGCTGCCCGGCGAGTTCAAAATCGCAACCCCTCTAGGAACATATAACCCAGATTGGGCTGTGGTGTTCGAGAACGACGCCCGCGTTTATTTCGTAGCGGAAACCAAGTCCAGTACGGTTACGGGCGAGCGGAGGAGCAAGGAAAACCTGAAGATCGAATGTGGCCGCGAGCACTTCAAGCTGATGCCGGATGTCGTTTTTAAGGATGTTGAGACGCTGGAACAGCTTATTGTCTAAGGGGGAGACAAAGGGAGGGGTGAGCATGATCTGTCTGACTGCAAATGGGCGAGCCCTGCTGAGCCGTTGGATTGCATGATCGACCAAACCGACCGGCGGACTGATGAACTCCGAACAAGTATGTTCAACGCGAGTAACGGTAAGTACACAAGCTTGGAACTGCAGTAGGGTCATTCGTAGCATCGGACAGAGCTGCGCGGCTACGTCCGCGCTGGGTCGGTTTCGGCTGGTCGTGACTGTCTGAAAATTTTGCACCTGCTCGACGCAGCCCGGGCACTTTGCCATAATGCGTTCAGTCAATATATGGCCCCTGGCCGCAAAGAACATGCATCAGCTGGGCGAATCGATACCCTTCGCATTGTCCGAGTCCGATCACCGGGTCTACGAGCCGAGGGCTGTGCCGCTGGGGAAACTATGCGGCTGCATCTGCCCAGGCTGCCGGCAGCCTGTCATCGCCAAACACTGTATGGCGGGCAAGCGTGCCCCTCATTTTGCGCATACGGCTGGTTCCGACTGCTCTTCCGGGTACGAGACGGCGGTGCACCTAGCGGCGAAGCAGCTCATCGAATCGCGCCGCATCGTGATGTTCCCGGCGCTTGTTACCTCGATTGCGGTAACTGACGCGACTGGCTACATCCACAGGCCCACGAAGCAGCTTGCGGCAGCGGGCAGACGTACGCTCACTGAAGTAGCGGTCGAGGAGACCCTCGGCCAGATCCGTCCTGATGTGCGCGTGGAGGCCACCGAACTGGGCACCATCCTGGTCGAGGTGGCTGTAACCCATTTCGTCGACCAGACAAAGCTGGCGCGGATTGCCGCGCTGGGATACGGGGCTATCGAGATCGACCTTTCCAAGGTGCGTGACGCGACGTTCGCTGCCCTTGAGACAGCTTTGTTCGATGACCCGGCACAGACAAAGTGGCTATATCACCCAGCCATCCTTGAGGCTCATGAAGAGCTGCTGCAGTCGATCCAGGGTGACCTGCGAGTTGCTGAGGAGCTTGCAGCGAGGTGGGCCGCCAAACAGGCTGCGGATGAGGAGGCCGAGCGCCAAAAACAAGCCGAACTTCAGCTGGTCGAAAACCAGCGACGCAAGGAAGAGATAGAGCGAAAGCGCGCTGCAGAGCAGGCCCTCAGGCAGCGTCGCCATGAGGAGCTCAAAAAGGCCGCGGCATTCAAGGCGAGGCCGGAAGAACAGAAGCGCCAGATCTTGCAGCGTCGACTCGGCGTTGCCGCCCTCCCGACGGTGCTAAGCGCAAAGGTGCGAGGCGAGATGACATTCGGAGTACTTGATCCGCTGGTCTGGCAGACCACCCTGTTCGGCGGACTTATACATGAGCGAGCTGGTCAGGGGCAGGGCTGGTTGAAACTAGACCTAGCCCTGAAGTGGATGCGCTATCGCTTTGAGATCGCCCCCAGGATTGCGCGGAGCGCTGACGAGGCAATCGGCGACTACCTTTTAGCGCTGTCTGCCGCCGGCGCCATTGTCGAGTGCGACAACGATTTCTATGCGCTGGCTGTGGCTGATCTCAGCTGCTTCGAGACACTGCGTGCTATACGCGAAGAGCCCAATGTGCATGTGCATCGGCTTCAGTGGGCGGCGCCCGAGCGATGGCCATCGCAGATCGCAGTTATCACGTTGACGAAAGCGATGGTGAGAAACGGCCCCAAAGCACAAGAATGGATACGGATGGCCGAAGCGCTGCCCAAACTCACCGTCCGTCCTCCCCTGGCCATCTGTAATTGGGCAAGCAGCCTTAGCGGGGGGCAGAACGCGGCTATGGAGTTTTTGGTCCGAACTGGATTTTTCTGCCTGCCTAGGCCTGACGGCGCCGGCTTCTGATTGGCAGCTTCTTTTGGGCGGCACCATCTGAATACGAGTTTGGTGGCTTTGCTGAAAAAGAAGTCGGGTCGACAAGACTAAGCAGGCAAGAGCATTGGCTCGAATGGCCTCAACACATCGCCAGGGGTGCTTGCTCGCCAATCTATGAAGGACGCGAGATGCTTCGGTGGCGATGGCGGACTTCAGAAGCGACAACGGCGAGCGTCGCTGAATACGAGGCCTATCCGTCGGAGGACCTGTTCCACGCTCGTGTGATGGCGTCCTTCAAAAACCAGAGCTGGCGACCCCATACTCTTTCGCGCTGGAGGTCGAGTTGAGGCAGTGCCTTCCCAAAGCACATATTTTCAGAGCGCTCGATGAACTCAGCCTCATCGAAAGTGCGCAGGCATAAGACTGTCTTGCCAGGCCGTAGCCAGCGTCCAGCAACCGAAGGTTAAAAGCCGTGTCCGCCTGCTCCCGCCTGAGGCTAGAAATTAAAGCTTGGGTGCCGTCTACGGCAACAGCAAACTATAGGTCTCGACTCCGAAGGCAATGGCAAGCTTCTCAAGATTGTCGAGCGAAATATTCCGGGCGTGGCGCTCAACATGAGCAACGAACGTTCGATGCAGGCCGGCTTCCAGTGCCAGGCGCTCCTGCGACCATTCACGTTCCTGGCGCAGACGGATCAAATTTTTGGCCAATACGCCCCTCGCTGATGAACTTGTGGATGCTGGATGAGTGTCGTGTGGCTGCATTGACGCAGTCTCACTACGTGACGCTTTTACGTCAGCCGCTTTTGCGTCACAATATGGCTTTCCGTATATGGGACCTGGTATGAAGCAGTGTGTCGTCTCTGCGTTAGCTACTGCCCAGCACTACTCAGGTAACGAAGATGCCTTCCTACGATACTGACGATGAGTTCATCCACGATCTCGACAAAAGCTCTGACGATACAGTTCCCGACCTGACAGCGGACGAGATCGGAGAACGTGCTGTTGCAGAGTTTTACAGGAAAACTTGGGGAGAGAGTCAAACTCCTGAAAAGGCAGACCATCATCAAGAGGAACCCGCAAGCTTCACTCCTGGCCCAGGAACACTGTATGTCGGTGGTCTTACGGACATAGCCCACATCACAAGTGCACTATTCACATCCGATGTTGAAGGAAGTCCCCCAATGCGCCCACCAATTCCACCTGAGCTGATCAAACGTAGAGCCGAAGTCCGAGAGTACGCCGCAAAAATTCTCGGATCGGAAAGAACTGCTAACGCATGGTTTGAACGGCCGATGGCTGTGGCCTTAGGCAGGCGGCGCCCCGCAGAGCATCTTCAAACTTTTGAAGGATGCGATGCAGTAGAAGAGTTTTTACGCTCGCTGTATCCTCCAGAAGACGACAAGGGTTGAGCTAGTAACCCGTGCTCTTGAGTAGGTGACAACGCCGACTGTTAAGGGCTGTCGTACGCCGTTTTCCATTGTGCCTGAGCTGGGGCGTTCGGTTAGCGTTAACCGGAGACCAGCCACACACTACTACAACAAATGATTGAGATCGTATGGAAGCATCCCGCAATTCAGGGCCGACTACTGAAGGGCTGGCGCGGCTCGTGGGGCCTGTTGACCGCCCACCCGCTCCTCGCGAACCAGATCCTTGCAGCCGCGCCTTGGGTTGCAAGCGTGACAGGCGCTCATGCATGGTTTGCGCAGCCGTATGTACTGCCATGGGCGTCTCGACGTCCAGCACGACGCCGCCGACATCCGATTTATGGTTGA
>Ga0265780_10009127_pt1 | contig 11941 bp, 11 predicted proteins | sample P1T30metagenome_FD_192432 | JGI IMG/M metagenome (GOLD analysis project Ga0265780, IMG submission 192432) | Plant litter microbial communities from East Loma Ridge, Irvine, California - P1 T30 | ecosystem: Environmental > Terrestrial > Plant litter > Unclassified | place: USA: California... | reverse complement strand
TTAAGTGCTTCTACAACCGGAATAAGTCTGGATATTTCTTCTTCTACTGGTACATCAGCAGCACCTGGCCTCGAAGAATAGCCGCCAATATCGATAAACGTAGCTCCCTGATTTAAAAAGTTTTCGGCTTTTGCAACCGCTTCATCTACAGATTTTGTTCTGCTGTTACCATAAAAAGAATCGGGCGTAATGTTTAAAATGCCCATAACCTGAGGCAAAGTCAAATCCATTAATTTACCTTTAATATTGATGCTTTTTTTAGCCTCAAAAAAGTTTTTTTCTACCATAATAAGCCCTTTCGGGATTGGGTTTCGCTTTAAAAATGTATCTTTAGCTTTCGTTTTTTCACAACAAAAATACATTAAAACTAAATAATTTACCGAATTGACACAAACTAATACCGCTATAGAATTTGACGAAGTGATCTCCGTTTGCAGGTCGCTATTTTTAAAGAAAACAAAAGATTATGGAACCGCCTGGCGTATTTTAAGGCCTCGTTCCATTACAGACCAAATCTTTATCAAAGCTCAGCGTATCCGTACTTTGGAAGAAAAGAAAGTTAGCCTGGTAGGAGAAAATATTACTTCAGAATATATCGGTATTGTTAATTATTGTGTAATTGCGATGATGCAACTGGAATTAACTGATGCTAATCCAAATGAAATGCCTTACGAACTTGTTGAGAAATCGTTTGAGGAAAAGGTTAGTGAGACTAAAAATTTAATGTTTGCTAAAAACCATGATTATGGTGAGGCCTGGAGAGACATGCGGATTAGCTCATTAACAGATTTAATTTTAATGAAAATTTTCCGTGTTAAGCAGATTGAAGATAATGAAGGGCATACTTTAGCATCAGAAGGGGTGAAGGCCAATTATCAAGACATGCTAAATTATGCTGTGTTTGCGTTAATTAAGTTGGGAGTTAAATAACATAATGAAGAATATAATCTTAAGTTTCTCCAGAATATTTGTTGGTTTGCTTTTTATTTTTTCAGGTTTAATTAAGGCCAATGATCCATTAGGTTTTGGTTATAAGCTGCAAGAATATTTCGAAGTCTTTCACATGAGTTTTTTGAGTGGAGCCGCAACAGGAATCGCGATTTTACTTTGTACGTTGGAGATTGTACTAGGTGCGCTATTGCTTTTGGGCTTCTGGAGTAAGAAAGTAGCATGGGGATTACTGCTTTTAATTATATTCTTCACACTACTAACATTCGTTTCAGCGGCTTTTAAGGTGGTAACAAGTTGCGGCTGCTTTGGCGATGCAATTCCGCTTACACCTTGGCAGTCGTTTAGTAAGGATTTAGTTTTATTGGTATTAATCATTATAATTTTTGTTCTTAAAGATCAAATAAATCCGGTTTTCAAAAAGGAAGGAACACAACGAAATATTGCAGTTGCAATTACTTTAGTGGCTTTAGGCTTTGGTATTTTTACCTATAATGCACTTCCAATTATCGATTTTTTACCTTACAAAGTTGGGGTGCATATTCCAACACAAATGATCATCCCGCCAGGAGAAAAACCTGATGAATATGAAATCATGTATCATCTGGTAAATAAAAAAACCAAAGAGGAAAAAGATATGAGCGATAAAGCCTATCTAAAAACTGAAATTTGGAAAGACAATAACTGGGAAATTGTTGGTGAGCCGGTGCAACGCCTGGTTAAAAAAGGTTACGAACCTAAAATCAAAGATTTAAAAATTACCGATGCCTCTGGTACAGATTATACAAAGGAACTAATAGAAAACCCTTATTATAGCTTAGTTTTTGTTGCTTACGATTTGAATAATACTAACCATGCAGCAATTGGAAAATTGAATGCCCTGGCCATTAATGCCACCAAGCAATTTAATATCCGTACGGTTATGCTCACGGCAAACTCGGCACAAGATGCAGAAATATTTATTAAGAAAAACAACCTGTTTTCGGAAGTTTTTTATGCTGATGCTGTGCCCTTAAAAAGTATGGTGCGAGCAAATCCTGGTGTATTGCTTTTAAAAAATGGTGTGGTGGTTAATAAATGGCACCATCATAATGTGCCAACTTTTGATCAGTTGAGTAGAAAATATTTCGATAAATAATGTTTGGATACGCCCTTAAAAAATTAATGTATGGCATGCTGGTAATGGCAGGTGTGGTATTAGTTGTTTTTGTGCTGTTCAATATATTACCTGGAGATCCTGCCCGTATGACGATGGGGCAGCGGGCCGACGTTCAATCTCTAGAGGCTGTTCGAAAAGAATTCGGTCTGGATCGGTCAAAGCCAATGCAATTTGTATTGTATGTTAACGATCTTTCGCCGATAAGTGTTCTGGATAACGACAGCGTTACAAAGGCAAAATATCATTACTCAAAGTTGATTAATTTTGACCAAAAAGCGCTGGTGTTAAAGTGGCCATACCTGCGAAGTTCTTATCAAACTAAAAGAGATGTTACGGCTATTCTTTCGGAAACCGTTCCTAATACTTTTATATTGGCCTTAACAGCAATGATTTTTGCAACTATTATCGGGGTTTTTTTAGGTGTAGTCTCGGCCGTTTATAAAGATTCGTGGATTGATAAAGCAGCCAACGCATTTGCTATTTTGGGGATTTCCGCACCTTCTTTTTTTGCAGGAATTATTATTGCCTGGCTTTTTGGTTTTTTATTAAGCGACTATACCGGGTTAAAAATGAGTGGAAGCCTATATTCTTACGATCCGTTTAGTGGCGAAATATTAACCTTGAGAAACCTGTGGTTGCCAATGATTACTTTGGGATTAAGGCCACTGGCCATTATTGTGCAGCTTACACGGAGTGCCATGCTTGATGTGTTAGCACAAGATTATATCAGAACAGCGAGAGCAAAAGGCTTAAGTAGAAATACCATAATTTATAAACATGCTTTAAAAAATGCTATGAATCCAGTTATTACAGCAATATCTGGCTGGTTTGCTTCTTTGCTGGCGGGCTCCTTTTTTGTTGAATATATTTTTGGTTACAATGGTTTGGGAAGAACAACGGTGGCAGCCTTGGAAATGTCTGATTTTCCGGTGGTGATGGGTTCTATTTTATTTATTGCATTTGTTTTCGTTGTGATTAATATCCTCGTGGATATTCTCTATGCCTACGTTGATCCAAGAGTTAAATTGACCCACTAAGCTCCCTGAAAAGGAAACTACCGGCAAGGATTCAGCATGTAAAAAAAAATATATACACACATATATGAACAATGGAAATTCAAGATCCCAATTAGGGGCGGAGGGGTTAATTTTCCTTATCGGATACATGGGCTGCGGCAAGAGCACAAAAGCAAAGCAATTGGGCCAACGATTAGCTTGTCCGGTAATTGATTTGGATGCAGAGATTGTAAATAAATCAGGCAAAACAATTGCCGAATTTTTTGAGGCATTTGGCGAAAATAGCTTCAGAAGTTACGAAAGTGAAATGCTTAAAAATTTCGATTATCCGCAAAAATGTGTCGTGGCAACGGGGGGAGGCTTGCCATGTTTTTTTGATAATATGGATTGGATGAATGAGCACGGTGAAACAATTTACCTCAAAATGGAGCCATCTGCATTGGTTTCGAGATTACATAACCGGCAAAAGCGGCCATTAATCAAAGATTTAGATGACGATCAATTGCTGGAATTTATTAAAGAGAAACTTCAGGAACGCGAACCTTTTTACAATCAAGCTAAAATTATAATTGATGCTTTTGATTTGGATGCTGAAAAACTGGAGGAAGCACTCCGGAAATAAATAATTTGTATTTGAAATGGGTGATTCTTATTTCCCAAATTAACCAGGAAATCAATTGCTTAAATCCTGATCAATTATTTTCGCTGATAGCAAAGCCAGTGGAATCCCTCCACCTGGGTGTACGCTTCCACCGCAGAAGTAAAGTCCCGCAACTTTTGAGCTAAAGTTAGGATGCCTCAAAAATGCAGCGAACTGGTTGTTAGAACTGTTTCCATAAAGCGATCCTTGGTAAGAACCTGTTTTAAATTCGATACTTCGTGGGTCTAGAACTTCTTCGCAAATGATATTGGATGAGATATCAGTTTTTAATATCCTATTTATTTTATTGATGATATTTTTCTTGGCAAGCTCGATTTGTTTGTCCCAGTCCTGACCATTATTTGCTGGGACATTAATCATTACAAACCAATTTTCGCAGCCTTCAGGTGCATCACTTTTAATATGTTTAGATGTAATGTTGATATAAACCGTAGGATCACGATAAATAGTATTTTCTTTCCAAATCGCATCAAACTCACCTTGGTAATCTGAAGCAAATAAGATGTTGTGTAAGCCCAGATCTGTATTTATACCTGTTATTCCCCAATAAAAAATTAACGCAGAACTACTTCTCTCCTGACTTAAAAGCTTTTCAGGAGCCGGCAATTCTTTCAAAAGTTTCCGATAAGTAAACCAGATATCCAGATTAGAAATCACAACATCGGCCTCTTGAAACATGCTTTTATATCTGATGCCTTTTACCTTTCTTCCTTTGCCTTCAGCTTTGTAAATTATTTCTTCAACTTCAGAATGGAAGTGAAATTTTACGCCGAGATCTGTAGCTAGCTTAACTAATGAACTCACGATATTATACATTCCCTTTTTTGGTAGAAAAGCACCAAAATGGTACTCGAAATGTGGAATTACGTTAAGTGTTGCAGGTGCCTGATAAGGATTTGATCCATTATAAGTTGCATATCTGTTAAAAAGCTGCACAATCCGATCATCTTCAAAAAAGCTTTTGTTGGCAGTCGCTTGAGTTCTAAACGCATCAATTTGGCCAAAACGAAGTACAGATTTTAGTGTATCCCAATGCAAATAACTTTTAATTTTATGGAGTGATCTTTCTAAAAAAACTTTATTGGTTACGCTATAAATGGTTTCACTCTTTTTTAAAAACTGATTAATTTCCTTTGTGCTAGAGTCCGTTTTCTGTTCAACCTCAGCGGCGAATTTATCAACATCTGTATACGCAGTCAGCTTTAAACCATCCTCGTAAAAGTATCGGCAAACTTCATCCAGTTGTTCATAATCGAAATAATCTTTAGGATTTTTACCAGCCAGTTTAAATAGTTCATCTACATATTGTGGCATAGTAAATAGACTTGGGCCAGCATCAAATCTAAATCCTTGTAGATTTATCTCCGCAAGTTTTCCGCCAGGATAAGCATTTGCTTCGAAAACTTCTACGTTAAAACCTTTAATAGCAAGTCGAATTGCAGAAGCTATACCTGCAATTCCTGCTCCGATCACTATTGCTTTTGGTTTGGGCATGTTTACTTCAACTCCTCCAAATACAATTTTGTTTGCTTTTCAATCTCCTGAATTGCAAATTTTATTGCAGAACCCACGCGAGTAGTTTCCGATTTAACTGGCATTTTATTTATCGTGGCCAGTGCATCTATGTACCATTTGCTCCAAACTTCGATGATATGCTTCTCATCGGCAGCAGTTTTTCCTTCTGCAATTGACTTTTTACTCAATTCAAATTCTGTTTTTAACCTAGCCAAACCATCAGTTTTGACTTGGCTGATGGTTGTAGCAGCCGTATTCTCATCTGCAGAAATAAGCGTATAAGCAGTTGTTAAACCACTAATCCCTACATTTTTCATTTCAGTTGCAGAAACTTTATCAATCCGGTCGTTATCGGTGTGGTAGAATACATCGGTAAAATGCCACATTAACAATCCCGGAATTTTGTGCTGTAAAAATGGGGTGTGGTCGCTTCCGCCTTCAAAAGGATTATAATTCACTGTCCAGTTTGCAAATTTACCTTGAGCTTTACAGATATCAAACACAAAATCATTAAAGTAATGAGGGAAAAGATTTTTTTCAGAAACCTCTCCGGCGCCCCATTCTGTATGCTTATCAGCGCCTCTCGTCCATATTGCAGAAGGATCTGGCATTTTTTCAATCAAGAAAGACCCACCTGTTTTCTTAGTATCCTCACCAACCATGTCCAAACTCATTCCCCATAAAATCCCTTTTGCCCGGGTGCTATCTTCCGCAATGTATCTTCGTGTAGAAACAATTTCATCACCCCATAAAAAGGTTAGCGTACGTTGGGGAACAATTTTTTTCTCCTTGTAAAGTGAAGCGGTTAGCCTTGCCATTTCTGCCAATGTTCCTACGCCACTTGCATTATCATTTGCTCCGGGCTCCTGCACATGTGCACTGAATACAAAACGTTCAGCTGGTTTTACACTGCCACGCACATTTGCCACAATGGTTAGTTCTTCTGATGGATAAATTTTAGTTTGAATATCAACCTTCAATTTAGTGGCGCCTTTTAAACAAGCTGCTTTAAGCTTTTCTTTTGCCGCATAAGATAACAGCAAAGTCCAAACCTCGCTGTTAGCTTTCATACTTCCAAACTGAATAGATGTTTGATGAATTTCTGGCTGGGTATATTTAGGCATTGAGTAGCCCAAAACTCCAACTGCACCTGTTTTTGCTGCTAATTGTAAGAAGCGTGAAGGATGGCTTTCAGAAAATATGATTTTCCCTTTAAGATCAAGTTTTTCCAACTCGGCAGCTGAAGCTGTGTTAATCAAAACCACTTCTGCAGTAACACCTCCTTTTGCGGTCGAACCACAGTTAATGGGAATCATGTTACGGTTTGTTTTAAAAGAAATTAGTGACTGGTTTTCTCCAATAATATTAATGTTCGCATCAACAGGTTCCCACGTATTATTTTTCATCGGTCGTTTTTCAATGCGATAAGTAAGTGGGGCCTCAATTTCACTTTGCTTCTCGGCAACAAAACCCGCTTTTTTCAGGATACTTTCCACATGATATATACTGGCGTTAAAACCAGTGTTTCCCGGAACACGGAAATATTTCTCTACAAACGCTGTGGTTTCATAGGCGTTTTTTTCTTCGAAACCATTCCTGGTTAATTTAAAATAGGCATCAACAGTGTTTTGGGCGTAACTTGCCATTACTGAAAAAAGTAGTGCGAAAAGGAGTTTAATTTTCATTCTAGTTTAAAAGCGAAAGATACTAACAATATTTAAAGCCGCTACATGTATTGAATGATGAGTTTCAAACAACTCTGTTGTAAATTTCAATAATGGAGATTTTTCAAACTTTGAGAGTGTTGATCTGAATTTACATGTTGTAAGACCAACTTATGTCTGCAAAACTTTTTACTAAATACAGTTAGTGAGCACATCTAATTTTCATGTAAAATTAACTTCAAATTAATTTATACCAGAATGGTTTTCGGTATAAAATTTGTATTATTGTGTAAATAGAAAGGTTTTTTATCATGAGCAAAGAAATATTAGAGTTTTCAGTACAAGTAGATGAAAAATTTGACTTAAAATTTAATTGGTTGGATGGATTTTGGGCCACAGCTTTTAGATTTTTTGATAAATAATTTTAACATCTATTATTTTCACTTCTTAATAACGTTCGGGAAGAGGCTTGCCTCTTGCAATGAAGTTTAGCGACTTGAATTTTCTCCGTTTAACGTTTAACCGCTTTTTTCTATCTTTGCAAAATAATGAGTAGAAGAAAACCCGGTACGGTTACGATAATTCCGAACGTACATATTATTGATATCGCTGAAGAAGGAAAAGGTGTTGGAAAAGCGGATGAATTAGTCATTTTTGTTGATAAGGCAGTTCCAGGCGATGTTGTGGATGTTCGTTTAACAAAGAAGAAAAAGAATTTTGCAGAAGCAGTTATTGATCAATTACACGAAAAATCTGATTTGCGTACCGAACCATTTTGTCCGCACTTTGGAACTTGTGGTGGTTGCAAATGGCAACACATGGGCTACGATAGTCAGCTAAAATTCAAACAGAAAAATGTAGAAGCTGCTTTACAGCGCCTCGGCAAAGTAGATACCAGCAATACAGAACCAATTTTAGGTTCAGCGAAAGATAGATATTACCGCAACAAATTAGAATTTACTTTTTCCAATAAGCGCTGGTTAGACAGAACAGATGTAGAGCGTGATGAAGATTTCGACATGAATGCACTTGGATTTCATGTTCCGTTACGTTTTGATAAAATTCTGGATATTGAGCATTGCTATTTACAAGCGGAACCTTCTAACTCAATCAGAAATGCTGTTCGTAAGTATTCACTTGAAAATGGTTTGTCGTTTTACGATTTGCGTAACCATGAAGGTGTGTTGCGCAACTTGATTATCAGAACTTCTAGTACTGGCGAAGTAATGGTGGCAGTTGTTTTTGCATACCCAGAGCAAGAGCAGATTGATGGTTTGATGAATTTCTTGAAATCAGCATTTCCTCAGATTACCTCACTACTTTATATTGTTAACCAGAAAAAAAACGATACCATCTTTGATCAGGATGTAGTTTTATTTGCTGGTCGCGACCATATTTTTGAAGAGATGGACGGCATCAAGTTTAAAATTGGCGTTAAATCTTTTTATCAAACCAATTCAGAACAAGCTTTTGAACTTTATAAAATTACAAGAGATTTTGCTGGCTTTAGAGGCGATGAATTGGTGTATGATTTATATACTGGTGCAGGGACAATTGCAAACTTTGTAGCCAAAAATGTGAAACAGGTAGTTGGCGTTGAATATGTTCCAACCGCTATCGAGGATGCAAAGTTCAATTCTGAACTGAATGGGATAGACAACACAATTTTTTATGCCGGAGATATGAAAGATATTTTGACATCAGAATTCATTCTGGCTCACGGTAAGCCCGATGTAGTGATCACTGATCCGCCGAGAGCGGGCATGCATGCTGATGTAGTGCAACGTTTACTGGAAATGGAAGCAGAAAAGATTGTTTATGTAAGTTGCAATGCGGCAACGCAAGCCAGAGACCTGGAAATGCTTGCTGCAAAATATGATGTTGATCGCATTAAACCAGTAGATATGTTTCCACATACACAACATGTTGAAAACGTGGTTTTATTGAAATTAAAGGGATAGAATTAGTGAATGATTAGGTGATGACACCAGGTAGGTTAATCATCAATCACTCATTCAAAAATTCAACATTAAAATGGATAGAGAAGAATTATTAGGCGCAACGCCAGAAGATAGCGGCCAGCCGCAGAAGAAACAAGAAAGTCCTTTAGTGAGTTTAGAAAAGGATTTAGAATTTTATGCTGATGCGATTAAAGAAGTATCAATTGAGATTATGGTGGAAGGAATTTCTGCCTATCCGATATTCATTGCTCACCAACATGTTGTAAACATTGGTGAATTGATTTTAAACAAAGAAGAATTAAACACCAATTGGACAATTCAGGCTTCAACATTAGAGGAATTTGTTGAAAAAGGAATCATCAATAAGGAAAAGAAAGATTCATTTTTAAAAGTTTACAAAAAACCGGAAGATTTTATGTGTGTTTTTGTAGTGGTGCCGGAAGGCGCTAACTTCATTTATTTTCCTTATCAAGCCAGGAAGTAAAATATTAATCGCTGATCTGACAGTGGCTGTTTTCGCGAAAAAAAAGGTAAAGACTTATCAAAAAAATAGCTGCTTTGCATCCACAAAGCAGCTTATTTTATCATTAACTAAACTAAAGTTCTTAATTTACGTGGTGTACATCTCCGCTTTTTGAGGATGATGTTTTCTTCAGTGCAGCGTTACCTTTGTAACTCACATCGCCACCACCACTTGCCGCAGCCTCGAGGCCTTTATTTACATAGATATTTACATCAGATCCACCCGAAGCCTGCACCTTTGCATAATCTGTTATAAATTCGAACGCATCAATATCACTTCCACCGCTAGATTGTATGGTCATATTCGCGGCTTTTCCTTTCAAATCAATATCGCTTCCACCACTAGATTGAATGGTAATATCATTGCACACTACATTCAGTTTCAAATCTGACCCGCCTGAAGAACTGATGGCTAGTTTATCCGTTTTTAACTGATTCTGCATCATCACATCAGAGCCGCCAGAGGCAGCTAATGCCGTTAACATTTTATAATTTACGTAAGCTTTAACTATTCTGTTTTTAAACATTCCACTCCAGCTAACGCCATCTCTAAATTTAATGCTGATGTTATTTCCTTTTTGCTCAACAACAATATCTTCAAGGGTTTTTTCATCCGATTTTACGGTTACAGCTTCGTTACCCGACTGCGTTAAATACAAGTCTATGCCGCTACTTACACCAATACTGGTAAAGTTTTTTACAGCATAGTTTTTTGATTCCTGTGCATTTGCGATATAACTGCTTGCAACAATGAGTAAAAGCACAGAAGATTTGACGAATAATTTCATAGATTTTGTTTTTGGTTATTGATTAGACGCATCATGACCGAAAACGTTGCAAGCATTCGAAATTATTTTTCAAATAGTTTGAATTTCATCCTTAAAATCGTTCTTTTTGTATTCAACCTTTTTATACAATGGCATCACAACTCCTTATTCTCAACAAGAAACAAATTCAACAGAAAATAGATCGTATTGCGTATCAGATTTTGGAAGATAATTTGACTGAAAAAGAGATTGTACTCGCCGGTATCTGGGATCGTGGCTATAAACTAGCGGTACGTTTAGAAAAAGTGCTCAAAAAAATATCTGGGTTTAAACTTACCTTATTGCGTATCGATTTGCAAAAAGAAAGCAGCAAGCTTGTCGCCAAAACAGATTTAGATGAAAGCCACTGGAAAAATAAAGTAATTATTATTGTTGATGATGTACTTAACAGCGGCAAGACGCTTGCATACGGTTTAGGTGTTTTTTTAAACACGCCACACAAAAAAATTCGTACCGTTGTTTTAGTTGATAGAAGTCATAAAATATTTCCAATAGCTACTGATTTTGTAGGTCTTGAATTGGCTACCATTTTAAAAGAGCATGTAGATGTAGTGATGGATGTTGAGGGAGAAGAAGACCGTGTTTACTTAAGTTAATTAATTTGAATTTTACTGATTTAACTAAAAAACTACAACTTTTATTACGCTAGCTTGCAATTAACCGCTTTTTTTTGCAACTTTCAGCCATGTATCAGCCCAGAAAAAACAACCTTATTTTTAATTTTTTCTCTTGGTACATTCAGTTTATCATTAAAAAAGATTTCTCAAGGTTTATCTACGATTCAGTTAAAATAGATACTGAATCTTCCGTCTTAGTATTAAGCAATCATTTTAGCTGGTGGGATGGTTTTTTGATATTCTACCTGAATAAAAAAGTTTTTAAAAAGCAGTTTCACGTCTTGGTTAACGCAGATAACTATCAAAAAGTTGGCTTCTTGAAATACCTTGGTGCTTTTGCAGCAGAAAACAAAGGAAAAGACGTGTTAGCAACCTTGGCTTATGCAGGTAAGTTGTTGGATGATCCTCAAAATTTGGTTTTAATTTTTCCGCAGGGTAAACTGCATTCCAATCACGAAAGAAATATCAGGTTTGAGAAAGGGGTAATGCAGGTAATCAACGCCAGCAAAAAGAAGCTCAATATTATTTTTGCAGCAACTTTTTTTGATCATTTTTCTGGCAGAAGGCCATCAGCATATACCTATCTTCAAAACTGGGAAAACGAAGAGTATGTAAGTTTACAGTTGTTAAAAAGCGAGTATAACAAACATTATGAGCAATCGTTTGTTAAACAAACTCAAATTATCGAATGACGATTTTTCTTTATGCTGTACTGATTTTTATGGTAATCAGGTTTTCAGTAACTGTATTCAATTTTCTTTCCCACCCCAAGTTAGCCAGAGTGGTAAAAAATTATCATGATCAGGTTTCAATACTCATTCCTGCAAGAAACGAGGCTGATAACATTATTTATTTGCTCGAATCCATCAAAAACCAGGATTATATCCATTACGAGGTTATTGTGTTAGACGATGACAGCACCGACGAAACTTATAAAATGGTAGAGGGTTTTTGCAGCGAAAATCCCAAATTTAGTGTAGTAAAAGGAAATGAACTTCCAGCAGGATGGCTTGGAAAAAATTACGCTTGTTACCAATTGGCAAAAATCGCT
>Ga0265780_10009126_pt1 | contig 11941 bp, 11 predicted proteins | sample P1T30metagenome_FD_192432 | JGI IMG/M metagenome (GOLD analysis project Ga0265780, IMG submission 192432) | Plant litter microbial communities from East Loma Ridge, Irvine, California - P1 T30 | ecosystem: Environmental > Terrestrial > Plant litter > Unclassified | place: USA: California... | reverse complement strand
TTGGCCGCCCGGTTGCTGTACTTCGTGCCGAGGGACTGGTTCGTGAGGATGGCGACCGGGTGGTACTCGACCGTCGCCGCCCCCGACTCGACGAGACCGCTGATGTAGTCGTTGTTGGCCTGCTCGAACTCGCCGCAGATGGGGCAGAGGTAGTCGAGGTAGACCACGATGTCGACCGTGTCGCTCGACGCCGTGGACGCGGACGCCGTGGGCTCGTCGTCGGGGCCGAGGGCCCCCGTCTGCACGGCCTCGAAGCCCTGACCGATCTTGATGCCGTCGCTGGCCATGTTGGCGGGGCCGGGCCCGGCCGGACGGATGCTGTTCGTGATGACCAGGACGACGCCGACGACGATGGCGATCACCACGAGGGCGAGGCCGCCCTGCAGCGCCCACTTGCCCGCGCGCTGGCGCCGCTTCTGCTTCTGGCGGGCGAGCTGGGCCTTCTGGCGGGCCGCCGCGCGCCGCTGGTTCTTGGTCAACGACGAGTCGTCGGGATTCAGGTCAGTCATGGGGCTCCGGTGCGCGACGGCCTCGCATGGTCGCGTCGAGCGGGTGGTGGGGACGGTCGCCACGAGTCGTGGCCACGAAACATGGTACGAGGCGAGCCTGGCAGAAGTCCGCCAGGCGCGGGCGAGAGAGGGTGGAGAAGAGGCGCTCCCGTGGCGATCCGAGAGATTTTCATGGCATGCTGATCGGTGGTGGTCACCGCAGACCTCTGAGGTTGATCACCGTCCATTCACAACGGATCGTCCGGCACGTACCTGCCGGTGAAGGAGAAGATCATGGCGTCAGTCACGTTCAGCAAGGCAACTCGTCTCTACCCCGGCAGCACCCGCGCCGCGGTCGACGGCATCGACCTCGAGGTCGCCGACGGCGAGTTCCTCGTCCTCGTCGGCCCCTCCGGCTGCGGCAAGTCGACCACCCTGCGCATGCTCGCGGGCCTCGAAGAGGTCAACTCGGGTGACATCTACATCGGCGACCGCAACGTCACCGACGTCCCGCCGAAGGACCGCGACATCGCGATGGTCTTCCAGAACTACGCGCTCTACCCGCACATGACGGTCGCCGAGAACATGGGCTTCGCCCTGAAGATCGCCGGCGTCGGCAAAGAAGAGCGGGCCACCCGCGTCCTCGAGGCCGCCAAACTGCTCGACCTCGAGCCCTACCTCTCGCGCAAGCCCAAGGCCCTCTCGGGTGGTCAGCGTCAGCGCGTCGCCATGGGCCGTGCCATCGTGCGTCAGCCCCAGGTGTTCCTCATGGACGAGCCGCTGTCGAACCTCGACGCCAAGCTGCGCGTGCAGACCCGCACCCAGATCGCGTCGCTGCAGCGCCGCCTGGGCGTCACCACGGTCTACGTCACGCACGACCAGACCGAGGCCCTCACCATGGGTGACCGCATCGCGGTGCTCAAGGACGGCGTCCTGCAGCAGGTCGGCACGCCGCGCGACCTGTACGAGAAGCCGCAGAACGTCTTCGTCGCCGGCTTCATCGGTTCGCCCGCCATGAACCTGCTGCCCGCCGACGTCGTCGACGGTGGCATCCAGTTCGGCACGGCCGTCACCGCGGTCGACCGCGACACCGTCGGCCAGGCCAACGGCAAGAGCGTCACCGTGGGCGTCCGCCCCGAGGACGTCGTGGTCAACACGACCGGCGAGGGCCTCGCGGTCACCGTCGACGTCGTCGAAGAGCTCGGCGCCGACGGCTACCTCTACGGTCACACCGAGGTCGACGGCAACCGCGTCGACGTCGTCGTCCGCGTCGACGGTCGCAACCACCCGAAGCTCGGCGAGACGATCTACGTCACCCCGCAGGCGCACCACGTGCACGTCTTCGACACCGAGAGCGGCGAGCGTCTCGGTGACAAGGCCGTCGTCAGCGCGTAGCACCCCGTCGGGTCGGCCCGTCGAGTCCGGTCGGAGCATCCCTCCGATCGACCCGGCGGGCCGTCCCGCGTTCCGGCCCCGCGCCTCCTGACCTCCACCGCCGCCGCGCCTCAGGCGGCGCTCCCCCGCACGAGAGGCCCTCATGCCCGACTCCCTCAACATCACCTCGGCCACGGCCGACCCGGCGCTGCTCGACCTGCCCTGGGCCCTGCCGCTCGACGAATGGCCCGACGAGGCCATCGCGACCCTGCCCAAGGGCATCTCGCGGCACCTGGTGCGCTTCGCGCACCTCAGCGGCTTCGTCATCGCGATCAAGGAGACGTCGGGCGAGATGGCCCGCGGCGAGTACGAGATGCTGCGCACGCTGCAGCGCATGGACATCCCGTGCGTCGATCCGCTCGCCGTCATCACCAACCGCCAGGACGCCGACGGGTCGCCGCTCAACCCGGTGCTCGTGACGCGGCACCTCAAGTTCTCGCTGCCGTACCGGGCGCTGTACTCGCAGACGTTGCGACCCGACACGGCCCGTCGCCTCGTCGACGCGCTGGCCCTGCTGCTCGTCCGGCTGCACATCATCGGCTTCTACTGGGGCGACGTGTCGCTGTCGAACACGCTGTTCCGCCGCGACGCGGGCGCGTTCGCCGCGTACCTCGTCGACGCCGAGACCGGCAAGCTCTACCCGGGCGGCCTCTCGAACGGCCAGCGCGAGAACGACCTCGAGGTCGCCCGCGTCAACATCGCCGGCGAGCTGCTCGACCTCGAGGCCGGCGGGCGCCTCGACGACAACCTCGACCCGGTCGACGTCAGCAACGGCATCGTCGCCGCGTACCGCAGCCTCTGGACCGAGCTGACCGGTGCCGAGACCTTCGACAGCTCCGAACGCTGGCGCATCAACGACCGCGTCGAGCGCCTGAACGACCTGGGCTTCGACATCGAAGAACTGGCGATCAAGACGGCCGAGGGCGGCAGCCAGGTCAAGATCCAGCCCAAGGTCGTCGACGCGGGGCACCACTCTCGCCGCCTGCTGCGACTCACCGGCCTCGACGTGGAGGAGAACCAGGCCCGTCGCCTGCTGAACGACCTCGACGCCTACCGCATGCGCACCGACCAGTCGGACTCGGACGAAGAGATGATCGCCCACGAGTGGGCCTCGCGCGTCTTCGAACCCGTCGTGCGGTCGATCCCCCGTGACCTGCGCGGACGGCTCGAACCGGCCGAGGTGTTCCACCAGCTGCTCGAGCACCGCTGGTACCAGTCGCAGGCCGAGAACCGCGACGTGCCCATCGCCGAGGCCCTCACCTCGTACATCAACGACGTGTTGCGACACCGTCGCGACGAGCAGATGGTGATCGAGCCGGCGACCGAGTCGATCACGCTGCCCGAGGCCGCCCAGCTCGAGGCCGACGAGGCCGACGAGGACTGGCGCAGCAAGGTCTGAGGACGCGGGAGGCGCGGGCCGGCACCCAGCCGACCCGCGCCTCCTCGAGGCCCCGCGTCTCGCGGGTGCCCGCCTACTTCTTCTTGCGCTCGGCGCGCAGCTTCGAGATCTCGTACAGCGTGACCGAGGCCGCGATGCCGGCGTTCAGCGACTCGACGGCACCGGTGATCGGCACCGACACGATCGCGTCGCAGGTCTCGGCGACGATGCGCGACAGGCCTTTGCCCTCGCTGCCGACGACGACCACGATCGGGCGATCGGCGAGCTCGAGGCCGGGCAGCATGACGTCGCCGTCACCGTCGAGGCCCACGACGAACACGCCCTGCTCTTTGAACGACTTGAGGGTCTGCGTCAGGTTCGACGCCATCGCGACGGGGATGCGCGCGGCCGCACCGGCCGAGGTCTTCCAGGCCGATGCCGTCAGGCCGACCGAACGACGCTGCGGGACGATGACGCCCTGCCCGCCGAACGCGGCGACCGATCGGATGATCGCCCCGAGGTTGCGCGGGTCGGTGATGCCGTCGAGTGCGACGAAGAGCGGCTTCTGCTGACGCTTGACCGCGGCCTCGAGCATGTCGACGGGGTGTGCGTACTCGTACGGCGGCACCTTGAGCGCGACGCCCTGGTGCACGGAGTCGTGCCCGGTGATGCGGTCGAGCTCGGGGCGCATGACCTCGAGGATCGGCAGGCCGCGACGGGTGGCGAGCTGCAGGATCTCTTTCGTGCGCTCGTCCATCTCGATGCGGGCGGCGATGTAGAGCGTCGTCGCCGGGATGCGCGTCCGGAGGGCCTCGACGACCGAGTTGCGACCGGTGACCATCTCGTGGTCGTCGGCCGACTTCGGGCGACGTCGGGGTGCATCGGGCCCGCCGCGACCGGCGATCGGCGACCCGGCACGGGGGCCGGCTCCGCCACGACCGCGCGCCGCCTCGAGCCGGTCGCGCGCCGCCTTGGCCTTGCCCGCGGGGTGGTACGGGCGGTCCTCGGCCGCCGGAGTGGGCTTCTTGCCCTCGAGCGCCTGGCGCCCCTGTCCGCCGCTGCCGACCTGCTTGCCCTTGCTGCCCTGACGCACGGCACTGCTGCCGGGACGGCCCTTGCGTGCTCCGCTGGTGTTCTTCACTGTTCGAGGCTCCAATGCGACCCGCTGGGGGTGTCTTCGATGGTGATGCCGGCGCCCGTCAGGACGCCTCTGATCTCGTCGGCCCGCGAGAAGTCGCGATCGGCCCGGGCTTGCTGGCGTTCGGCCAAGAGTACGTCGACGAGCGCGCCGAGCGCACGGTGCGCGTCGACCTCGTCACCGGCACGCCACTCGGGCGCGGTCGGGTCGATGCCGAGCACGGCCACCATGGCGGCCACGTGCTGCCAGGAGCGCGCGGCGGTGTCGAGGTCGCCGTCGTCGAGGGCCACGTTGCCTGCCCGCACCGTGTCGTGCAGCACGGCCACGGCCTGGGGGACGTTGAGGTCGTCGTCCATCGCCTCGCCGAACTCGTCGGGCACGACGCGGGCACCGACCCCGGCGAAGCGCGTGCCGGCGAGACGGCGCTGAGCCCGCTCGAGGAACGTCTCGACGCGGTCGAGGGCTGCCTCGGCCTCGAGCAGGGCGCCCTCGTGGTAGTCGATGGTCGACCGGTAGTGCGCGACGCTGAAGAAGTAGCGCACGACCACGGGCCGGGCCTGCGCCAGGAAGTCGGCGGCGAAGATCGAGTTGCCGAGGGACTTCGACATCTTCTGGCCCTCGACGGCGACGAGGCCGTTGTGCATCCAGTACGAGGCGAAGCCCATGCCGGCCGCGGTCGACTGCGCCAGCTCGTTCTCGTGGTGAGGGAACCGGAGGTCGAGCCCGCCGCCGTGGATGTCGAACGCCTCGCCGAGGTAGCGGGCCGACATCGCCGAGCACTCGATGTGCCAGCCGGGTCTTCCCTCGCCCCAGGGCGAGGCCCACGAGGCGGACTCGGGCTCGTCGGCCTTGTGCCCCTTCCACAGCGCGAAGTCGCGGGAGTCGCGCTTGCCCCGCGGGTCGGCGTCGGCCGCGGGTGCCATGTCGTCGATCGACTGGTTGGTCAGGGCACCGTAGGTCGGCCAGGCGGCGGTGTCGAAGTAGACGTCGCCCGAGCCGTCGGGGGCGACGTAGGCGTGCCCCTTCTCGAGCAGCGTCGTGATGATCTGCTGCATCTCGCTGACGCTGGCGGTCGCCCGGGGCTCGTAGGTCGGCGGCAGGATGCCGAGCGCCTGGTAGCCGGCGGTGAACTCGAGTTCGTAGCGGTAGGCGCGCGCCCACCACTCTTCGGTCGTGTCGGCGGCCAACGCGAGGATCTTGTCGTCGATGTCGGTGACGTTGCGCACGAGGGTGACGTCGAGGCCACGGTAGGTGAACCAGCGCCGCCAGAGGTCGTAGACCAGAGCCGAGCGCAGGTGCCCGATGTGGGGCGACGACTGGACGGTGGGTCCGCAGACGTACAGCCCCACCTGGCCGGGCACGAGCGGGACGAAGTCGACGAGCGTCTGCTGACGGGAGTCGTAGAGCCTGATGGTCACGTGATCAGCCTATTTGACGCGGCTTCTGCCGCGTCGCCGGTGGACGACCCCTCGCGCGTGACGAGCGCCGTCGCGATCACGGCCACGCCCTCGCCGCGGCCGGTGAAGCCGAGCCCGTCGGTCGTCGTGGCCGACACGCTGACCGGGGCACCCACCACGCGGGTCAGCCCGTCCTGCATCTCGACGCGACGGGACGACAGCCGGGGGCGGTTGCCGATCACCTGGACGGCGACGTTGACCGGTGCGGCCCCCGCCGCCGCGAGCAGCTCGAGGGTGGCCGTGAGGAAGACGTCGCCGGACGCCCCGGCGAACCGGGGGTCGTCGGTGCCGAAGCTCGACCCGATGTCGCCGAGACCCGCGGCCGAGAGCAGGGCGTCGACGATCGCGTGGGCGACCGCGTCGCCGTCGCTGTGGCCCGCGAGGCCCGCCTCGCCCGGGAAGTGCAGCAGCCCGAGGTGCATCGGCTGGGCCGCGTCGAACGCGTGGACGTCGGTGCCGACCCCGGTCAGGAGGCGCGGGCCGGGTCGACCGGGCGTCTCGCGCCCCGGCCCGCTCGCCTCGCTCTCGGCGACGATCGTCTCGGCCCGACGGAGGTCCCACGGGGTGGTGATCTTGAAGGCCACCGGGTCGCCCGCCACGATGCGGACGCGGTGGCCGGCGGCGGCGAAGAGCGCCGCGTCGTCCGTGTGCTCGACGGACGCCGCCGCGTAGGCGTCGTCGAGGGCGCCTCGGGGGAAACCCTGCGGCGTCTGCATGGCGACGAGTTCGCTGCGGTCGACGGTGTCGACGACGAAGGCGGCGTCACCGTCGACGCGTTTGATCGTGTCGGTGACCGGCAGGCCCGGCACGACGCCGTCGCCGGTCGCCTCGACGGTCGTGGCGACCAGGTCGAACTGGGCGGTGGGGGTGAACGGCCGGGCGCAGTCGTGGACCAGCACCGTCTCGACGTCGGGTCCCAGGGCCGTCAGACCGGCCGCGACGGACTGCTGTCGCGTGACACCGCCCACGACGACGGAGGCGTAGCCGCGGGCCGGGCCGGCGACGGCGTCGACGAGGGCGCGGGACTCGGCGACGAGAGCCTCGGGCACGACGACGACGACCTGCGTCGGGACGACCGACGCGAAGACGGCGTCGAGAGAGCGTTCGAGGATGCTGCGTCCGGCCACCTCGACGAAGGCCTTGGGCCTGCCGAGGGCGAGGCGCGTGCCACTGCCGGCCGCAACGACGACGACCGCCCGACCGACTCCGGACGGGGTGTGGACCCCACCGTCGTCGACCGAGCGGTCGTCGGGAGTGCTAGGACGCAAGGACCTCGTCGAGGACGCTCGACGCCTTCTCTTCGTCGGTCTTCTCGGCGAGCGCGAGCTCGCTGATCAGGATCTGACGAGCCTTGGCGAGCATGCGCTTCTCGCCGGCCGAGAGGCCACGGTCCTGATCGCGACGCCAGAGGTCGCGGACGACCTCGGACACCTTGATGACGTCACCGCTGGCGAGCTTCTCGAGGTTCGCCTTGTAGCGGCGCGACCAGTTGGTCGGCTCTTCGGTGAAGGGGGCGCGGAGCACGTCGAAGACGCGGTCCAGACCTTCTTTGCCGATGACGTCTCGCACGCCGACCAGGTCGACGTTGTCTGCGGGTACTTCGATGGTCAGATCACCCTGGGTGACGCGAAGCTTGAGGTACAGCTTCTCTTCGCCCTTGATGATCCGCTTCTTGACTTCTGAAATTGTCGCTGCCCCGTGATGCGGGTATACGACGGTCTCGCCGACCTCGAACTGCATGAATCAGGCTCCATTCTGCGACACCCAGGATACCATAAGCAGTCGTTGGTAAGGCTGCCCTAAGGAACCGACCCCCGTGGGCGCGGATAAGCTGGACCACGTACGTTTGTCGTGACGCTGATCCTGGAGGACACCTGTGCGAGCCCCAACCCTGAAGTCGCGCGGCTTGACGACGCGGCTCGTCTCGGCCGCCGCCGTCGGTGCCGTGGTCGTCCTGACCGCCGCCGGGTGCAACTTCATCAGCCCGCAGGCCACCACCAAGCAGTACGACGCGAGCGACGGCACGAGCGTCAACGTCGGCGACATCCAGGTGCGCAACGCGATCGCCCTCACCGCCAGCGAGGGCGACGGCGGCACCGCCAGCCTCAGCATGGTCGTGCTGAACACGAGCGACGAGGCCGCCGAGGTCTCGTTCGAGTACCCCACGACCTCGGGCAAGAAGACCCAGACCGTCGAGGTCGACGGCTCGTCGCAGGTCTCGCTCGGCACCGAGCCCGGCCAGGACCAGTTCCTCATGGAGTCCCTCGACTCCGACCCGGGTGCCCTCGTGACGATCTTCGTCCAGTACGGCACCGAGACCGGCAAGTCGTTCGTCGTGCCCGTGCTCACCGGTGCACTGGGCGAGTACGCCACCCTGCTGCCGTCGCCCACGCCGTCCCGCGACGCCGCGCCGTCGTCGACGCCCCTGCCCGAGGCGACCGAGCAGGCGCCGTCCTCGTCGCCGACGCCGTAGCGTCCCTCCCCCGTCAGCCGAGAGGCCCGGCCCGCCGTGTGCGGTGCCGGGCCTCTCGCGTCTGACGGGCACCGCGCCTCCTGGGCTCTCGACGTGGTCGGAGCGGGCCGTCGGCCCGTGCCCCGGGGTCAGGCCTCGATGCGGTAGCCGAGGCCGCGCACGGTGACGAGCGCCTTCGGCTCGGACGGTACGGCCTCGATCTTCGAGCGGATGCGCTTGATGTGCACGTCGAGGGTCTTCGTGTCGCCGAAGTAGTCCGACCCCCAGACCCGGTCGATCAACTGACCACGCGTGAGCACGCGCCCGGCGTTGCGCATGAGCAGTTCGAGCAGCTCGAACTCCTTGAGGGGCATGGCGACGTCGTCGCCGCGGACCGTCACGACGTGACGCTCGACGTCCATGCGGATGTCGCCTGCCTCGAGCATCGAGTCGGACAGGTCGTCGGGGTCGACGCGGCGGCGCAGCACGGCCCGGATGCGGGCGAGCAGCTCTCGGGTCGAGTACGGCTTCGTGACGTAGTCGTCGGCACCCAGCTCGAGGCCGACCACGATGTCCACCTCGCTGTCCTTGGCGGTGAGCATGACGATCGGCACCTGGGACTTGGTGCGGATCACGCGGCAGACCTCGGTGCCCGGGATGCCGGGGAGCATGAGGTCGAGCAGCACGAGGTCTGCTCCGGTCTTGTCGAACGCGGTGACGGCGGCGGGGCCGTCCTCGGCGACGCTCACCTGGTAGCCCTCGCGTTGCAGGATGTAGGCGAGGGGCTCGCTGAGGGACTCTTCGTCCTCGACGATCAAGATGTGGGTCATCGGGTCTCCATGGTCATCGTGTCTCCTGGTGCTCTGGTGCCGAGGCGGCCGTGGTGGGGATCGAGCGGGTGACGGGGTCGACGTCCGCGGCCGGAAGGCGCAGGGTGAAGGTCGAGCCCTTGCCGACCTGCGACCAGACCCGCACGTCGCCGCCGTGGTTCTGCACCACGTGCTTGACGATGGCGAGCCCGAGACCCGTGCCGCCGGTCCGTCGAGACCGGGCCGGGTCGACCCGGTAGAACCGCTCGAAGACCCGGTCGAGCTCGTCGTCGGGGATGCCGTAGCCCTGGTCGGTCACGGAGACCTCGACGACCCCGCCCGTGTCGACCGTGGCCCCGATGCCGACCCGCGACCCGTCGGGCGAGTAGTTGATGGCGTTCGCGACGAGGTTGTCGACGGCCGTGACGAGCATCGCCTGGTCGCCGATCACGTGCGCGTGCTTGCCGCCCCGGACGACGAGGTCGATGCCCCGCGCCTCGGCACCCACGCGGTTGCGGTCGACGGCGGTGTCGACCACGGTGCGGACGTCGACCGAGTCGCTGGTCTCGAGGGCGTCGGTCGCCTGAAGACGCGACAACTCGATGATGTCCTGGGTGAGGCGACCGAGCCGGCCGGCCTCACGGGTCAGGCGGGCCGCGAAGTGACGCACCTGCTCGGGATCGGCCGACGCGGACTCGAGCGCCTCGGCGAGCAGGCCGACGGCGCCGATGGGCGTCTTGAGTTCGTGGCTGATGTTGGCGACGAAGTCACGGCGCATGTCGTCGAGCCGACGCCCCTCGGTGCGGTCCTCGGCGAGCACCAGCACGAATCGCCCACCGAGTGCCGCGGCCCGCACGTGCACGGCGATGGTGGCCTCGCTGCCGGGCAGGCGCGGCAGCGTGAGTTCTTCGACCACGGGGTCGCCGTGCCGTCGCACCGCGTCGACGATCGTCTCGACCTCGGGGTGGACGAGGTGCTGCTGGGCCGAGACCAGTCCGAGCTGGCGCGCCGCGGCCGAGGCCTTGAGCACGTTGCCCGACGGGTCGACCACGAGGCCCGCCGACTCGAGCGCGTCGAGCACGGCGTCGATGCCGTCGGGCAGGGCGACGTCGACGAGTGCCGCGGCGCGAACGGCTCGTCGGTGGGCCGAGACGACGACCACCACGATCGCGGCGCCGACGACGACCCCGAAGGCCAGCGACAACGGCACCAGCCAGGCGGATTCCATGTCGTTCACAGTAGTGACCCCCCGGTGGGTGCATGAACGGGAGGTCGTCCCATCCGCTGTACTTTGGTCAGAGTTCAGGCGGTGATCACCGGTCGTTAACCTTCACCGGAGAGCATCGTCGGGACTGTGCGGGCGACTCTGCCCCCACGTCACGAGCCGAGCGTGCGTCCCGCACGTCGCTCACAGCCACCGTGCTCCCAGGGCCACCGAGCCCCCACGACGAGAGGGTCGAACACGACATGCGCGAGGTATTCCAGCAGGAACTCCTGGAGGTGCAGGAGCGTCTCGTCGAGATCGCCGGCCTCGTCGCCGTCTCGATCGCGAACGCGACCACGGCCTTCAACGAGTCGAACGTCTCGTTGGCCGAGCAGGTCATCGCCGACGACGACAAGATCGACGAGCGCGCCATCGCCCTCGACGAGCTGGCCATCGACATCCTGGCCCGCCAGAACCCGGTCGCCCGCGACCTCCGCATCGTGGTCAGTGCGCTGCGCATCAGCGCCTCGCTCGAGCGCATGGGCGACATGGCCGAGCACATCGCCCAGCTCGCCCGCTACCGGTTCCCCGAGAAGGTCGTGCCGAAGTCGTTGCGCCCGACCTTCAAAGAGCTCGGCGAGCTCGACGTCGCCATCGCGAACAAGCTCACCGAGCTGCTCACGACCGAGGACGTCCGCCTGGCGGAAGAGATCCGCAACGACGACGACCGCATCGACGAGCTGCACCTCAGCGTCTTCGACAAGGTGCTCGGCGAGACCTGGAAGGGCGCGGCCGTCGACACGGTCGACTCCACCCTCGCGTCGCGCTACCACGAGCGCTTCGCCGACCACGCGGTCTCGATCGCCAAGAAGGTCCAGTACCTCGCGACCGGCGACTGGGTCGCACCCGAGGTCTGATCGACTGCCGACCTGCAGGAGGCGCGGTGTCCGTTCGACGGGCACCGCGCCTCCTGCGTTCGGTCGGGCCGGCGCCGTCCGCGAGGATGGAGGCATGGCTTCAGTCGCGATCCTCGTCAACGGTCTGCCCGGATCGGGCAAGACCACCCTCTCGGCCACGCTCGCGGGGGTGCTCGGGTGCCCGCTGCTCGCGAAGGACCCGATCACGGAGGCGCTGGTCGACCTGGCGGGGCCCATGATCGCCCCCGAGGCCCTCGGCGGCATCGCGATGGACACCGTCTGGGCGATGGCGGGCGAGGTCGAGGCCGGCGTGGTGGTCGACGCGTCCTGGCAGCGGGAGCGCGACCTCGAGTCCGCCCGGGCCGGCGTCGAGCGCGCCGGGTCGCCGCGCACCGTCGAGGTGTGGTGCGACGTCGACCCCGAGGTGGCCCTGCAGCGCGTGGTCGACCGGCTCGCGGCCGGCGGCCGCCACCCGGCGCACGGCACCGTCGAATCGGCCCGTGCCGCCTGGCCGACCCGGGTGGCCGGTGCCGAGCCCCTCGGGCTGTGGCCGGTCATCCGCGTCGACACGAGTGCGCCCGTCGACATGGACGACCTGGTCGTGCAGATCAGCGCCCGGTTCGTCTGACGACCGCCCCGAACCCTGGGGTGCCGGGGGTGCCGG
>Ga0265780_10009125_pt1 | contig 11942 bp, 17 predicted proteins | sample P1T30metagenome_FD_192432 | JGI IMG/M metagenome (GOLD analysis project Ga0265780, IMG submission 192432) | Plant litter microbial communities from East Loma Ridge, Irvine, California - P1 T30 | ecosystem: Environmental > Terrestrial > Plant litter > Unclassified | place: USA: California... | reverse complement strand
ATCAGGCCTTTGGAAGTCGACAAAGTGGTCAGCGTCCTTGTAAAGGTGTTATCAAGGTAGCTATTGCGACTCTTAAGCTCTCTGCTTTATGGTAATCGACGAAGATCCGTGCCTTACGCTGCTTACAGTAACGACAACGTCTCCAGACCTGATGCCGGAACGTATCACTGCTAAGGCTCGCCCTCGCCATGTTCTATGAACATTGCCCTTAAAGTCATGCAGATTCTTATAGTACGCAGACCCAAGCGCTGCCAGAGTGGCATCTCCATGTACCTCGACGGTAAGGGTATCGTCGTCATTCATCTCGATGTTTCCCTCCTGATCAGCGAGTTGAAGTTCCAGGTACGCTAGGTCTTGTCTGTCTGCGACAAGTTCACCGGACTTCTCGTTGACAATCCTAACTGAAGCAACGTCAGCGGAGCGGAGCGTGGAGCGCGAACGCTCCTGTCCGCCAGAGTATGCAACAGCAAGAAGTTCGCCAGGCTCGTAAGCTGTCGAAAATCTAGCGGTGTATCTGTTGGCTTGGTTGCTACTTGCGCGCCCAAGCGAGCGGCCATTCAGGAAAAGTTCTGTTTCCTCTTCCTGAGTGATGACCTCAATGTAAGCCTTCTGGCCCTCACAACCCTTCCAGCCCCAGCCCTCGATCGCATCGGAATCTCGCCAGGGCGTCGCCTTGTAATACAAGTTAGAGACGTCCAATGGACGTACCGCAATTACGGGTTGAGACAGGAGTTTCCAGCACGCTTGGGCTACGAAAGCCGAAGCATTGGGCACGCCAGTGATGTCTAAAGCGCCGCAACCCCCTACTAGATGTGGCCAAGGCTTGTACAATTTTATAGGGGTAAACCTGCTTGCCTCATAGTCGTGCACACCAATGCCTACCTCGCCAAGGTAGTCCCATCCAGTCCACATGAAGTCTCCTATTAGGTTCGGAATCTTTTCAACGTTGGACCAGTTCCTAGGAAGATCAGGTGGACAGGTTTCGGTACCGAGCATCATCCTTGAAGGGTGTAATTTGGCATCTGATTGGTACCGGATATCTCCATAATTGTAGCCCGCAACATCCATGTACGAATAGAGTCTGCTGGTCACAACATTGGTGTGATTGAACTTTGGGAAGTACCGCATGAATGAGAGGAACATGCTGGCGATGATGTTGAAGAAAGTGCTAGAGGCCAAATCCCCCAGACCGCCTTTGTTATCTGCAGGAGGAGTATTTGGATCCCCCGGCGGGATTTTTGAAAACATCATCAGGGCCAGCGTAAGATTGAGCGCGATAGTGTTAGGTCGGGATGGATCCAGCTTGTGCGTGAGGTCCAGGAGCTTCTTCGCGATCGTGTGTCCGTAGGCGGATTTTGGCTCAGTGATCTCGTTACCCAATGAGTACATAACAACTGAAGGGTGGTTACGAGCTCGTTCCACAAGAGAAGCAACTTCGTACTCCCAGCGTTCGTTGAAGGTGTTGGAATCGTCATATTTAGACTTTGCCTGGTACCAGTAGTCGGCAAACTCATCCATGACGTACATGCCTACCTCATCACATGCTTGTAGAAGGACTTCTGAGCATGGATGGTGCGACATACGAATAGCGTTGAAGCCATTCTTCTTCATGATCGACACGCGCCGCAGTTCCGCAGCTTTGAACGATGCTGCGCCGAGGATACCGTTGTCTGCGTGTATGCAACCACCACGCAACTTCACAGTCTGGCCATTGACCAGGAATCCATGACCAGGCTTCAACTGCAGAGTGCGCAGACCGTACTTGAACTTATAGAGATCGCCGTTGATGACGACAGTGCAGTCGTAGAGATTCGGAGTCTCAGCGGACCATAGATCTGGGTTCGATAACTCGAAGTTTTGTCTCAGCTCAGACGTTGTCGTTTTTGTTGTCCACTGGATCGCGTTCCTTCCTCCTCTCGAAAGCTCGAAAGATACTTCAACGTCATCCTTCTTTTCGTTGTTGAGTAAGACCTCGAATGTGAGAAGAGCAACTCCACTGGCGGAGAGCGTTGCCAGCCTGATCCCGTCCTTGCAAAGCAGATTGTGGTTTCGAACCATGAGATGAACGCTGCGATGAATTCCGGCTCCAGTGTACCAGCGCGCGTTAGGTTGTTCACTGTTGTCGGCATGTACTTCGATGGTGTTCCTCTCGCCGAGCTTCAGGTAAGAGTCTACGCGAACCTCAAACTTGGTCCAGCCCGCCAGACAACCGCCGACTTCTGTGCCGTTCACCAGCACGCGACTGTGCCGGTAAACACCATCAAAGCTCAAAGCGACCACTTTGGACTCCAGAGTAGTAGGCGCTTGCCATGTTTTGCGATACTTGTACATTCCGCCAAGATAAAATCCGCCATGAGTTCCAGCGAGGGCGTCCTCCCGCCGCCCTTCTACCTGCATAGCATCGTGGGGAAGGTGTACTTTGCTCCAGCCAGTTTGCCCAGAGCGTTGGAACTCCCAATCTTCGTTGAAAAGTGTCGCTACTTCGGCCATTTTTTGCATCTGCTATGCACTGGAAGTTGAACCAAGGGCATGAAAATTAAAGGTAGGGGCTTAACTTTCTAACACGGGGTCAGCAAAGTTCTTGTAGCGTCAAGCGTACCAAAAACGTACACGGCCCTCCTCGGTGCAATAGTCTGCATCTTGGAAGATGCTTGCGCACAGGTACGTATATCCACCAATGATTTGGTGTTACATAGAAGTTTCCAGCCTTGTAGCCCTGATATTATTGTGCAGAGAATCCATTAGCGCTTACGTCGAAAGTCGGATGCACAGAGGCCGGGTCCGGACGCCTTCTGTAGCTTCGGATGCACAAGGTCCCGAGTCCGGACGCCTTCGCGACTCACAAGCTACCCAGCGCGTGCGCCTATCATGCACTTAGTTAATAACTCGAAGCAAGCGCCTATCGTGTCGCGGCTTTTATGCCGACTCTTAGCAGCTAGCAAAAAATTGTCATATCGCGTAGGCCCAGGCGAAGGAAGGAACCAGATTGCAGCCATTGTGGTGACGCAGAAGCGCCTGCGTATTACAGCACTAATGACGGCTCAACGTCGATACTCATGAGGCTGCAGATGTCGTTGTGGTGGAGAAGCCGTGGTGTTGAACACCGCGATGACGCGCCGCAATTGCTTGGCGTCGGACCGCCGATTGGCCACCATCTCTCAGGTACACACCACACCATCCGACCGCCATTAACACTTCAACGCCATCATCTCGGCAGCCAGCGACTGTACGACAAGTGCGGCCATCTATATTGCAAGCTCATCGTCGTGAGTACGTAGTGATGCTATCATCACCGACGTACGCAGCGCGCGTCATCACAGCATCTGGCAGCGCGCGTCGTAGCGCCTCACGTAACGCGACCGCGTCATAGAATCTCTTGCTAATCTCAAGTCAACTGACGTCAGCTCGCAGCCTCTTGGTGAAACGTCAGTCACTGGTTGGGAAGGGTTCGGGAACGTCTCAATCCATGAAGAGTCGCCTGCTCTACGGCTCACCGAACGGCGCCTTTCCATTGTCGTCTCATCCCGATTCTACATGCCAACGGTGCCTCCCCAGATCATCGTGTCCGGCCTACAACGCGAAGCGGAAGTCGGGATGATCGTCGCCCAGCGCCTTCGTACTCTGGTCAAGAACCTCCGGCATCTGCAACCTTGCCTCATCGCGCTTCTTGTTCTCCCTCTTGCAACCAAAGAATGTTACCGTCGCAGCAACAACACCGATACAAGCCAGTCCGAGACCCGTACTAAACCCAGTACGAAACACCGGCGCCTCTTTAAACAGAAAAACGTTAGAGCTAATAAAGGCCCCTGCAGTACCGAAGTTGATAATTGCAGCAATAGCCACGGCCCGCTTGTACCCAGAACCGCAGTTCATCGAGACCCAGATAATCGAGATCGGCATCGCGAGATAGCATCCACTGGCAATAAAAAACATGCCGCAATACCGCACGGCCGGGTTGGACGGGTGCACAATCTCCACGATGAGACCTGTCGCGAGAACTGCCCAACCTAGGACGTAAAACAGATACCGGCGCTGCAGCCACTCGCTCATGTACGCGAAGATGACCGAGAAGGCGGCGCCGACAAGATACACAGGGATCGTGTGGACCTGCGCTTGCGTCGCGGTATAGCCAAGGCCCTTTAGGATGGTCGGTTGGAAGTTCGCGAGAGAGTTTGCGTTCTCAGTCACCCCGATGTTCATCAAAACGCTGGTCACGATCAGTTCAGTTATGCGCAAGAACATACATGCCACTTACCCAGTCCAGATCTTCCAGTCTTTGAGGAAATGTAACGCCTTCTTGAACGATATCTCGTCGTCGGCAACATGACCCCCATCAGCTTTTATGCGAGCTAGCATCAGCGCCTTGTCGTCGGGAGACAGAAACTTGCATTGCTCGGGAAATGGGGGAACGATCGGCCAACAGGCTATGCTGACGAAGATAGTCACACAACCTTCGATGATGAAGATCCTAATTCACGTCAGTAGATGTACGCCAAAGGACTCAACAGTTAACCTACCATCTCCACGCTCCATACCCGGCTGTACCGTCCATGCGAGCGATTAACGAGGAAACGAACCCGTTGATTGCGCCCGCAACAATACCTGCGGTGCAAAAAAAGACGTAGCGCGTCAAGTACTCGCGCTTCGAATAATACGCGCCGATCAAGTATGCCGCTCCCGAGATGTAGGCCGACTCGGCGATGCCTTCCAGCAGACGGCAGACAACGAGCTCCTCCCATCGCTTCACGAGTCCGCATCCGATCACGGTGATGCCCCAGCAGAACATCATTACGCAAAGACTCTTGGGCCCATACTTCTTGAAGGCGATTTGCAATGGAATGCCAGCGACGAGGTAACCCAGGTTAAAAACCCACACGGCGATGTTGAACCTCTGGCCGATGAGGTTCAGCTCTGTCTCCATGCCCTGGATCTTTGCATTCCCTATGTTGGCTCTTGGGGGCGAGTTAGCAAGGCATCGCAACGATCAAAGGTCATTCAACCAGACTTACCGGTCGATGAAGTTGACCAAGTAAAGTATCCACAGCACTGGCAAGATCCGAAAGTCGAGCTTCCGGATGAGTCGCCTCTCCGCAGCGCGATCGAAGCCATGCTCGCTCGTTGACTCTGCTGGGGAAACCGATGAGTTGTCGACGTGAACTCCCTTCTCGACGATACTGGCGTCTGCCATTGTGGCAAAGTCTGAGGAAAATGAAGGAGGGGTATGATCACTACTGCGAAGCTGTTCAAAGAAAACTATCAGTAACAGCTCTCGCTATGCAATGCGGACAGGGACAAGGTATGCTGCAGGATATACGAGAGCTTACAAAAATTACGCTCGGTGAACATATACTTGCTCACGGGATCTACCTGCCGTTGCTATGAGCATTGACTACCGGTAAGCACCCAAACTGTACGACATCGCCGCGCTTTGAGAATCCTCAGAGCTGGGCGAGGCTGCCGACGTGGCGTGACATTGCGGGCTGCTGTTGAGGACAATCGACAGACCTATCATCAACCTTCGCCGCATTCAGTCCAAGGTCGATGAGTGATTGGCCAGGAGTACGGGCAAGCCATGTGAAGGAGCGGCACGATGGATGCTTCGAATCACGATGGAGGGCGCTAATCGTGCGGGATTACAACCTGGTATCGAGACCTTGCAGCCCCTCATCCTGCGCGGGCTGGGTACCCACCTTGGCTATCGTGAACCTATCGAAATATAGTACTATCGGCAGATGGGCTTTATGCAGAGCTGGCGCGGCGGCAGACTTTTGAACACCCTAAGCGACCCGGGTCGGAACAAGAATTGAGATTCCTCGCGAGGCGCACTAGGTGCGGCGCGGCGGCGCCTTCGGTCGCGGCGCTCCTCCCCGCCGCCACGGCCCGCAAAATGAAAGCTCAAACACGACTCAGACCATCATTCGGTCTTGGATTTTCCACCTTTGACCATTATCGCGGGTCGCTGGCCGAAGAAATCGCAGTTCCGAGAATTCAGCCTGCGCCAACATCAGGATGTAGAGGAAGAGCGGAATTGTGCGCGCCCGCCGGCACATCTGCGACAGCGACACCCACCACCAAGCTATCGCACAACCAACGTCATCATGGGAGCCTCAGAAGTAATCCACGCATACTTGTTCTCTCTTGCCGTGATGGGATGAATGAACGGATACCCTTATGATACGATGCCGCCAAGAGTCAGCCAAGGTCTATCCTGCCGCCTCTTCGAATGGCTTACTTGTTCGAGACAGCGGGACGGGGCTTTCCACATGCGAGCCTCGTGCGCTTTGCATCGCAAACTGAGCCGCAGTCCTACCCAGTCAATTTCCGACACTTCTCGTCGCTCCCGGGATTCATTCCTGCTCTCAAGCTGTTACGTGAGACGAGTAATGCAAAGGTCACTATGCACCGTTCACTAACACATGTCCCGTCGCAATGTGACTAAATCACTTTGGAAGCGGCCTGAGGATTCGTGAAATAAGATGAGCACACGCACACTGGTATGCTCGAATGATGGGAAGGATGAACAGCCCAAGGCGTCGGATCCATGAGCTGGGTGTATCTGCTTCCAACGAACGACGGAGTCTACTATAAGGGTGCTCGCACAAGTTTTGGCTTGACTCATGCCTCTCCCATGCTCTACCTACTGGCATTACCTTTCTGTGTCACATGATCACCGACAATGATCTTCATCGCGTATCCAGAAGAGCAACGAGATTTGCAGTGGGTGACTGTAACGCTGACCGTCATCTCGACACTCTTGTTGACGTGGCGCATATCCAGCACAATCACTAGCAGAGGATGGCTGGGTCTCGAGGATGCTTTTGTCATAATGGCAAATGTAGGTCTTTGCTCACGCTTCAAACACGCTGGTACTGACACTGTCCAGATCTGGCTTGTTCTTCTTGCGGCATTCATCTACAAATCGACAACCTATGGATTTGGCATGCATGTTGCGGATATCCAGAGAACTGGTGGTAGTGTCACAGAAGCGTTAAAAGTAAGAACACTGTTCGACCAAATACTCGCGCGGCGAACTAACTTATCCGTTGCAGTTCTTCTGGCTGACACAGTCCCTATATACGCTCACCAATGGTTTCAACAAGATGGCCTTCTTGGCGTTATACTACCGCTTGTTTCCCATGAAGCGCTTCCGACAAGCATGCTTGGTGCTGGGGGCCATATCTGTCGGCTGGACCATCTCCTACGTCTTCGTATGCATTTTCCAATGCACCCCGGTACCTCGTGTATACAACAGGAAGTTGGAAGGGACATGCATCAACTTCATCTGGCATCGGTATGTCGCACTATGGACGAGACGTTCGCAAGCTGACTGCTACAATAGCTGGTCGAATGCAGTCCTGAACATTCTGACTGATCTCGCGATCTTCCTACTCCCCATGCCGATTATACTGAAGCTGAATATGTCGATCGGTTCGCGCATCGGACTCGTCGCTCTTTTCTCGATAGGCTTCTTCATCTGCCTGACCACTGCGCTGCGCATGGCGGCCTTGCCATTGAGTCTCAAGGCTACAGAACCTACTTGGGAGTCTGCACCGACGAACCTGTGGTCTTTCATTGAAGCAGCTACGGGGGTGATATGTGCCTGCTTGCTCAGCCTGCGCAAGAGTATCGGCGCATTATGGCCAAAGAAGTGGAGGAGCAACAAAGGAAACAGCGGTGCCTATGAACAGTACGGGATCAGCGGATCAGGCGGCCTCGGGCTGGGAGTGTCGCGACCGTGCAATGGGACTGGAGCTCGCAACTCGTATGCAATGAGCGGCTTGCGCAGCGGAGCGAAAGGCAGGATAGAATCGCTCGGCGACATTAGTCCAAGTGAGAGTCAAGAGCGGATCATGGAAGGCTCAAAGACGGTAGCGCAGGTCACCACAAGTCGACCGTGCAGTAGTCGCAGTGTGAGTGAGGATCTGGGGTCGCCAGGCATCAGAGTGACCACCGATGTCCAGGTCATCAGAGAGTGACGGCCCTCACGACACGGCGATGCCACCCACTGGCGTTAACATACACCTACATATACTGAGATGCAAATGTACTACAGGGGACTTGGAGCCAGGACATGCTCTAATCTTCAAACGCTAAATCTCAACCATTACCAAAACGCTCACGACGTCGCCACCAATCGATGCCAGACGAATGGACAAAAGATAAACGCTCTGCTATGAATTGCAGCTAACCAGTGAAGCTATTCCCAACACGGAGAGGATGTAGCGGCATGTTCTTGCAAGCTCTGCCGTGCCGCCTCTCGACACGACGATGCACAGTAAGCGCCAGCCCCACATCTGGTGGGCCAGCTCGCCATCCCGCGGACATGTGCCAGGGTCTGCTCAAAGGTCGCCTAAGTGGCCGCAGGGTACTTATGAAGCATGCAATAGCGGCTCACAGCTCGATACTACCGCAGTATCACTACTGGCAAGGGCTTCACGCTTGATCGACGAAAGATACATCTAACAACTCTCTCAGGATGACCGAGAACCGCTCACTAAGCCTCGCGATCGTCGGCGGCGGCATCGCTGGCCTCACATTAACTATCGCACTTCTCACCAAATGTCCACACATCAAGATCACGCTATATGAGTCCGCCGAAGCCTTTGGCGAGATAGGCGCAGGTGTCGGCTTCTCGCCGGTTATGGTTCGCACGATGGCTCTCATCGATCCACGCATCGCGGAAGCGTTCGTTAAGTGTAGCAAAGGCAACACTGTCACCGACCCACCGAATTGGTTCCATGTAAGGGTTGGAGATGAAAGAAAGAAGGATGTCAAGCTAGGGGAAGAGATCTTTGTGATACCAGGGAGGAAGGGACCGGGAGGTGGCGTGCACAGGGCTCACTTCCTCGATGAGTTGGTGAAGCTGGTACCGGAAGGAGTCGCGCAGTTCAAGAGGAGGGTACTTGAGATTACTGAAGCAGACGACGGCTCTGGCGATGCGGTCTTGCACTTTACCGACGGGTCTACTGCGCAGCACAGTGCGGTGCTTGGGGCCGACGGCATCAAGTCGTGCGTGAGATCTCTTGTGCTAGGCGACTCCGAAGCAGCGAAGGCGGTGTTCTCGGGCAAGTATGCGTATCGGGGGTTGCTGCCGATGGCGGAGGCGGTCGATATCCTGGGCGATGAGACACCAAGAACGCCACAGATGTATATGGGCTATCATGGGCACGTGTTGACATTCCCCATTGCGAACGGCACGCTGTTCAACGGTATAACAACTCCGCTCATTCATCGATTCAGCTAACAAACCTCCAGTCGTTGCCTTCTCCTCGCGACCCACATGGGAAGACGAGAATTGGGTGGTGCAAACATCACGCGACGACATGCTCGAGGACTACAAAGACTGGATCCCCGCCGTGCGCAAAATCATGCAGAACATACGGAAGCCTGATATCTGGGCGCTCTTCAACCACCCACCTGCACCAACCTACTATAGCGCTAAGCGACTCATCTGCCTAGTGGGCGATGCCGCTCATGCATCGACACCGCATCAAGGCGCCGGGGCGGGTATGTGTATCGAGGATGTGTACGTCCTGAGCGAGTTACTATCGCAGTGTCATGCGAAGACTACCCTCGAGAAGGTCTTCCACGCATACGACGCTGTTAGAAGGCCGCGCAGCCAGAAGCTAGTCAAGACTAGCAAGGAAGCTGGCATGCTGTGGGAGTTTGAAGGCGAAGGTGTCGGCGACGATTTGGAAGCGCTGCGGATCAATGCGCAATCGAGGATGGCTTGGATTTGGGATCATGAGATATCGGATGATTTGACGAAGGCAAGACGCATGATGGACGATGGCTTGCCAAACACTCCGTAGCCATGGGATGTAGAGGTGGTCTGGCAATTCTCGGAAACAAGTCTTTTCGCTGCCACACCTGCTCCAGACTTGAGCGCGTTTCGCCTCATGTGCTGTTTGTTAAATGTCATCGTCCAACGGAAGCTAGGTGCTGCTTCGGGGTCAGAAACGGATGTTGTTCCAGGAAGCCGCTGGGACTAATCGTGCCGCACAGCCCCGCTCGCATCACCAACCACCCTACTTCACGGTTTGACCCCACGCTCGACAGAAGGCGGCGCATGATAACAGAGGCGTGCAGCCTCAATCCTACGCACCAGAGAACCTGGCTTGATACGCTGCGCCTTTTGTTTGTCCAGTGAGAGACAGAGAGGCTGCAGTCCGGCCCGCGACTGCGTCTCGGAGCCTTCGAACACAGCCACGACTGTCCAGGTTCGGCAGCCTCAGGCGGAGGTACGTGGGTGTATGGATGGATGCTATGAGCGTTAACGAAGACTGCGATGGTGAGTATAATTGGGCTTAGGCCACACCGGCCAGTGTTCAAAACTCTACAGCATCACAACTCTACCTTGAAAACTCATTACACAATCTGTCCCATACATCTCGAGTAAAAATACTTTTTCTAGCATGTCTGTTTACACATCCAACCCCAGAGTCGTTGCCAACGCGTCTGGCCGCCAATGGGACCCAGAAGCGGTGCTTAAGCTCTCCTTGGACAGCCGCTGCATTGCATGGGCGCCCACTATGGGTCGCAAGTGCCGCAACCCTATAGCTCAAGCCAATACACACAGGTTCGAGATGTTGCTCGCTGATATGGCGGCGCAACAGCCAAACCCTGAGGAACTCCGGCCAGATCTTGAGTGCCTTGCTTATTATGGCTTGTGCTCACGTAACCATCGGTGCGAAGTCCAAAGCATGGTAGAACGGTGGGTAAGGAGTCTGGAGGAGGCCTTCCGAGGTGATACTGGAAGGATGGATGGACAAGTCGACTTGACGGCAAGGCGGATAAGGCAGCGGCCTGGGTTTTCGAACAGTATTACTCTCGTTGTCTACGACGCAGTGCATCCACCTAACAACGCGACAGGTATCGCGCCATCGGATACCGAGGCTACCGCACGTGCCGGGATACAGCAGCAATTTGCTGCGATGCAACAAATGCTTCGTGATGCAGAGCGCCGCATTGAGGAATTGTCCGCCCGTCAGGTTGCCAACGAAAACCGCCCGCAATCGACCTCCCATATATCTCGTGTGTCGGCGAGCATCGTACCGTCGTTGGCATCTTCGCGGGTCTCAAGTACCGCGTCTGGCCTGCGCGGAAGTCGCCCAGCTCTCACCACAACATCAAGTGAGATGCGAAGGCCAACGGCGGCCAACACACGATCGTCTCCCAGCGCATCATCTAGCGCATCGTCCGGCGTGCCATCCCGTGCGACATCAAGCCCGGCCGTGTCGGAGGCATCACCACGCTCTACGCCCTCAACACCAATACCCCGTTGTACGCGCTCCCATGCCCGTCGCTTGCCCTTCGACGACGAATGCCCCATCTGTCAAGACGGCAATCTTCTCTCTCAATACGAAAGCTCAGAGGTGGTGTGGTGTCGATCGAGCTGCGGCAAATCGCTTCACAAGACGTGCTTGGAAGAGTGGCGGCGACAATCCGTCATCTTCACATGCCCGTTTTGTCGCGGTGATTGGGACGAGGGCTCAAATTGCGATGCCTGTGATGTTGTCCATGTGCGTCGAAGAACCATCGAAGGAGATTGTGCTATCTGCTGTGAGGATTTGAAACAAGCCGAGCCGGAGGAGGGCAATGCAGACCTTGTCTGGTGCAGGGATGGTTGTGGCCAGAGCGTTCACCGTGATTGCTTTGATAGTTGGAGAGAGCATTGCGTTGCTGTTGGGTCAGAAGCCTCCTGCGTGAACTGCAGGGCTTCGTGGCGGCGCGAGGGTTGTGGATGCTAATGGCATGTGCGAACGCGTAGGTTCGGTGTTGCCTTCGGAATGGGGTTCCGATCAGAGTAGGCCCTCCGCATATTCACCAGATACCTCGCGCCTACCCCAACCGTATAATTTAGAACTCACATCAAATCTAACGTACCATCTGGGCACTCGCCAACGTCAAGAAGTCAGCGCTTCTGCAGCTCCATGACTAAC
>Ga0265780_10009124_pt1 | contig 11944 bp, 9 predicted proteins | sample P1T30metagenome_FD_192432 | JGI IMG/M metagenome (GOLD analysis project Ga0265780, IMG submission 192432) | Plant litter microbial communities from East Loma Ridge, Irvine, California - P1 T30 | ecosystem: Environmental > Terrestrial > Plant litter > Unclassified | place: USA: California... | reverse complement strand
CCGCGCTGGCGGTGCCACCGGGCGAGCACGTCGGCCGCGACCTCGGTGTAGGCGTGGCCGATGTGCGGCACGTCGTTGACGTAGAAGATGGGCGTTGCGATGAAGAAGGAGTCGCCGGCGGGCATGGTGACCATCTTAGGTGCGGGCACCGACGCCGCGACGCGGCCCGCGCCTCCTCGGCCCGGCCCGTCGTGGGGGTCTCAGGAGGGGCGGGGCGCCTTGGCCGCGAGGGCCGCCTGGTAGAGGTCGCGGCGCGAGAGGCCCGTGGCGGCGGCCACGTCGGTCGAGGCCTCCTTGAGGCGGGTGCCGTCGGCGACGAGGGCCTGCACCTGCGCGAGGCCTGCGGCGAGGTCGAACTCGCGCTCGGGGGCGCCCTCGACCACGACGCAGATCTCGCCGCGGACGCCGTCGGCCGCCCAGGAGGCGAGCTCGGAGGCGGAGCCGCGCCGCACCTCCTCGTGCAGCTTCGTCAGCTCGCGGCAGACGACCACGCGGCGGTCGGCGCCGAGAGCGGTGACGACGTCGCCCAGCGAGTCGGCGAGCCGGTGCGGCGACTCGAAGAAGACCATCGTGCGGCGCTCGTCGGCGAGCGCCCCGAGCACGCGGAGGCGGTCGCCCTGCTTGCGCGGCAGGAACCCCTCGAAGCTGAAGCGGTCGGTCGGCAGGCCCGACACGGCGAGCGCCGTGAGCACGGCCGACGGGCCGGGGATGGCCGTGACCGTCACGCCCGCGGCCGCCGCGGCCTCGACGAGCGGGAACCCGGGGTCGCTGATGGCGGGCATGCCGGCGTCGGTGAGGACGAGCAGGTCGGCGGCACGAGCCAGCTCGACGAGCTCGGCGGCCTTCTCGCGCTCGTTGTGCTCGTGCAGGGCGATGAGGCGCGGCCGGTTCTCGACGCCGAGGGCGCGCATGAGGTGGATCGCCGTCCGGGTGTCCTCCGCGGCGACGACCTCGGCGTTGCTGAGCGCCTCGACCAGCCTGCGGGAGGCGTCGCCGAGATTTCCGATGGGGGTCGCGGCGAGGACGATCATCGGGCCATTCTCCCCCGGCCGGGCCGTCGCCCGGGACGAGCCGAATACGATGGCGCGATGACCAGCCAGGGCGATCGGGAGTTCGACGCCCTGCTCACCACCGCGGAGGCCGCCGACCCGGGCGCGGTCGACACGCTCCCCGTGCACGACGGGGCCGGCGCCGCCGCTCGTGCGCCCCGACCGATGCTGCGCCTCGACGCCTGGTGGGGCCGCGTCCTCGCGACCCCCGCCCGCCGCCGGGCCTGGGCCTGGGGCGGCCCGCTGCTCGTCACCCTGCTCGCCGCCGCCCTGCGCCTGTGGGACCTCGGCCGCCCCGGCAGCCTCGTATTCGACGAGACCTACTACGTCAAGGACGCCTGGAGCCTCTGGAACCTCGGCTACGAGGGCTCGTGGCCGAGCGACCACGACGCCGCCTTCGCGGCCGGCGGCGCGGACGGGTTCCTGGCCGCCCCCTCCTTCGTCGCCCACCCTCCGCTCGGCAAGTGGCTGATCGGCCTCGGCATGGCGGCGTTCGGCCCGGACGACCCCGCGGGCTGGCGGATCAGCACCGCGGTCGCGGGGATCCTCGCCGTCGCGCTCGTGGCGGTGATCGGCGCGCACCTGTCGCGCTCGACGTTCGTCGGGACCCTCGCCGGGTTCTTCCTGGCGATCGACGGGCACGCGATCGTCATGTCGCGGGTCGCCCTGCTCGACGGCTTCGTCATGCTCTTCGCGCTGCTGGCCTTCGGGGCGGTGCTTCTCGACCGACGGCAGAGCGCGCGCGCCCTGGACGCCTGGCTGGCGAGGAGACGCGCCGCCGGCCGCGACACGGCCTGGGGGCCGTCGCTCTGGAGCCGCCCCTGGCTCGTGACGGCTGGCCTGATGTGCGGCCTCGCGACGGCCGTGAAGTGGAACGGCCTGTACTTCCTGGCGGTGTTCGCCGTCCACACCGTCGTGGTCGACGTGCTCGCCCGGCGACGGGCCGGAGTCGAGTTCTGGCTCTCGGGCACGCTCTTCCGGCAGGCTCCGGTGAGCTTCCTCCTCACCGTGCCGATCGCCGCGGTCGCCTACGTGGCGAGCTGGACCGGCTGGTTCGTCACCGGCGGCGGCTACTACCGGAACTGGGTGGCTGAAGGAGGCGAGCGCTGGTCGGGCGTGCTCGCCTGGGTCCCCGACGTGGTCCAGAACTGGTGGCACTACGAGGCCGGGGTCTACGCCTTCAACGTCGGGCTGCACACCCCCCACGCGTACGAGGCGAACCCGTTCGGCTGGCTGCTCATGCTGCGGCCGACGAGCATGTACTACCAGGGACTCGACGAGGGGCAGGGCGCCTGCGAGGTCGCCCGGTGCGGCATGGCGATCACCTCGATCGCGAACCCGTTCATCTGGTACGCGGCCGTCGCGGCCTGCCTGTACCTGCTCTGGCGGCTCGTGCGCCGACGGGAGTGGCAGGTCGGGGCCGTGCTCGTCGGCGTCGCGGCCGGCTACCTGCCGTGGCTCGCGTTCTCGGGCCGGACGGTCTTCCAGTTCTACACGATCACCTTCGAGCCCTACCTGTTGCTCGGGCTCGCCGGGACGCTCGGCATCGTGCTCGGTCGACGCACCGACCACCCCGACCGACGGCTCAGCGGGATCGTCGTCACGGGCATCGTCGTGGTCGTCGCCGTCGCCGTCTCGGTCTTCTTCTACCCGCTGTGGACGGCCCAGCTCGAGGACTGGGAGTTCATCCGGCTGCACTACTGGATCCCCAGCTGGAAGTGACGCCGTTCCTCCCCGCAGGGTGGGCGCCGCACGTTCTGTGTAGCCGTGTGACGCTCGGAGGCGCCCTGTGACGACCAGCGGCTAGCGTGGCCGCATGGCAGATCGTGACTACGGCTTCCGCACGCGGGCCATCCACGCGGGCAACGTCCCCGACGCAGCGACCGGGGCGCGCGCGCTCCCCATCTACCAGTCGAGCGCCTTCGTCTTCGACGACACCGACGACGCGGCGGCCCGCTTCGCCCTCCAGAAGTACGGGAACATCTACAGCCGTCTCGCCAACCCGACCACCGCCTCCTTCGAGGAGCGCGTCGCGAGCCTCGAGGGCGGCCTCGGCGCCGTCGCCACGTCGAGCGGCCTGAGCGCGCAGTTCATCACCTTCGCGTCGCTGGCCGGCGCGGGCGACCACATCGTCGCGAGCGCCGCCCTGTACGGCGGGTCGGTGACGCAGCTCGACGTGACCCTGCGCCGCTTCGGCGTCGAGACGACGTTCGTCCAGTCGAGCGAGCCCGCCGACTACGCAGCAGCGATCACCCCGGCCACCAAGCTGCTCTTCGTCGAGACCGTGGCGAACCCCTCCGGCGAGATCGCCAACCTCGAGGGTCTCGCCGAGGTCGCGCACGCCGCGGGCATCCCCCTCATCGTCGACTCGACGATCGCCACCCCCTACCTCAACCGCCCGATCGAGTGGGGCGCCGACGTCGTCATCCACTCGGCGACGAAGTTCCTCGGCGGGCACGGCACCACCCTCGGCGGCGTCGTCGTCGAGTCGGGCCGCTTCGGCTGGGACAGCGAGCGGTTCCCGCTCTTCGACCAGCCCGTGCCGAGCTACGGCGGGCTGAACTGGTCGGGCAACTTCGGCGAGTACGCGTTCCTCACCCGGCTGCGCGCCGAGCAGCTGCGCGACATCGGGCCGGCGCTGGCCCCGCACTCCGCGTTCCTGCTCGCACAGGGCGTCGAGACGCTCCCGTTCCGCATGCGCGCCCACGTCGAGAACGCCCGCGAGGTGGCCGAGTGGCTCGACGCCGATCCCCGCATCGAGCGCGTGCGCTGGGCGGGGCTGCCCGAGCACCCGCACCACGAGCGCGCGCTGAAGTACCTGCCCGAGGGGCCTGGCTCGGTGTTCACCTTCGAGCTGGCCGGCGGCCGCGCCGCGGGCAAGACGTTCATCGAGTCGGTCGAGCTCGCCAGCCACCTGGCGAACATCGGCGACGCGAAGACCCTCGTCATCCACCCCGGCTCGACGACCCACGCGCAGCTCAGCGAGCAGCAGCTCGTCGACGCGGGCGTGCTGCCCGGCTCGGTGCGCATCAGCGTCGGCATCGAGGACGCCGCCGACATCATCGACGACCTCGACCAGGCGCTGCGCGCCGCGACGAAGGAGGCGTGACATGAGCACGAGCACCGCACCCGACGCCGGCACGGCCGACGGCACCGTCACGACCCAGCTCGCGAACGGGCGCACCTGCGAGCTGCCGTCGAGCTCGCCGCTGGCGAAGCTGCTGAGGTCTCAGCGCACCTGGGTCGGACCGGACGCCCGGGCGCGACAGGCCATCCTCCGGTCGGCCAAGAGCGTCGCGATCGTGGGTGCCTCGCCGAACCCCACCCGCTCCTCCTCCTTCGTCGGCACGTACCTGCAGCAGTCGAGCGACCTGCGCGTCTACTTCGTGAACCCGCGCGCCGACGTGATCCTCGGCGAGAAGGCGTACCCCGACCTCGCGTCGCTGCCCGAGGTGCCCGACATCGTCGACGTGTTCCGCAAGGCGAGCGACATCCCCTCCGTCGTCGACGACGTGCTCGCCAGCGGGGCGAGCACGATCTGGGTGCAGCTCGGCATCTGGAACGAGGAGGCCGCCCGGCACGCCGAGGAGAAGGGCCTGACCGTCGTGATGGACCGCTGCATCAAGGTCGAGCACGCGCGCTTCAACGGCGGGCTCAACCTCATGGGCTTCGACACGGGCGTCATCTCGTCCCGTCGCTCCCGGCGCTGACGGAGCTGACGGCGCTGCTGGCGCGGCTGGCGCTGCCGGCACTGCCCGCACTGTCGGCGCCGCCAGCGGGCTGTCCGGGCGCCGGACCCGAGGCGTGGGACGACGCGCCGTGACGCCGCATGAAGCCCGCCTGAGGTCGATGTCGGCAGCAGCCGCTACGGTGGCCCGCATGTCCCCCGTCATCACCTCCCCCCTCGTCTCGAGCCAGTGGGTGGCCGACCACCTCGGTGCCGACGACATGGTCGTGGTCGACGTCTCGGTGCTGCCCGTCCGGGGCCGTGACGGCGCGACCACGGGGCGGTTCACGACGGGGCGGGGCGACTACCTCGAGCACGGCCACGTCCCGGGCGCCGTGTTCGGCGACCTGATCCACGACCTGAGCGACGACCGTGCGGCACTGCCCTTCACGCGGCCCGACGTCGACCGCTTCGCCGAGGCCGCCGGCGCCCTGGGCATCACGAGCGACACGACCGTCATCGCCTACGACTCCGCGGGCGGCCCGTGGGCAGCCAGGCTCTGGTGGCTGCTCCGTGCCGCCGGCCACGACGACGCGGCGGTGCTCGACGGCGGCTTCACGGCGTGGGCCGCCGAGGGGCGCCCGGTCGACGTGGGACACGTCGACCCTGAGCCCTCGGTCTTCGTGGCTCACGAGCGGCCCGAGCTGTGGGTCGACAAGCCCTTCGTCGAGGCCGTCGTGCGCGGCGACGAGCGTGCCTCCCTCGTCTGCGGGTCTCCCCGAGACGAGTTCGTCGGCACCGCCGGGGCGCGACCGCGACGGGGCCACATCCCGGGCAGCGTGAACGTGCCCGCGACCGAGCTCGTCGACGACGAGCTGCGGTTCGAGCAGCCCGACCGGCTCGAGGCGGCTCTTGCGCCGGTGCTCGGCGCTGAGAAGGTCGTCGTCTACTGCGGGCAGGGCATCGCCGCGAGCGCCGACGCCCTCGCCCTCGTGCTCGTCGGGCACGACGACGTGGTGCTCTACGACGGCTCCCTCGACGAGTGGGCCGGCGACGACGGCGCTCCGCTCGAGGTTCTCGCCGCCTGAGCGGGGTTGGGGCGCGTCACGCGGGGCACGCCCCCGCGGCCCCGCGTCCCCGCGGCCCCGCACGGCGGGCTAGTCCTGGTGCCCTGAGTGGGTCCCGTGGTCGTGCTCCTGCCGGGCCCGGGCCTCGGCGGCCAGGTCGCGGTCGAGTTCCTCGACGCCGGTGACCGGCAGGCGGCAGACGAAGTCGTGGCAGAGGTAGGCGGTCGCGTGCCCGCCCACCGCCGTCCGGCCCTCGAACAGCTCGAACCCCGCCTCTGCCAGGGCGGCGGCGGAGTCCTCGCCGACGACCCCCACGAGCACGCCCGGGCCGAGCGTCCGACGGGCCCGGGCTCCGAGATCGACCGCGGGCGCGAGGTCGGAGGCGGTCACGGCGACCGACGGCTCGACGACGAGCAGCTGCGTCGACGGCGCCGCGAGCTCGGCGAGCAACGAGAAGGTCGTGCCGTAGGCGACGGGCGAGTCGAGGGCCGCGACCGCCGCGGGGGCGACGGCGCGCTCGACGGCTCGACGCCACCGCCCGTCGCCGGTGAGCCGGTGCAGGGTCAGGGCCGCCGTCGCGGTGGCCGCCACGCCCGACGGGTAGGCGCCCTCCGACGGATCGGCGGCGAGCGCGGTGCCCTGCGACCGCAGCACCGGGTCGGGCCCGCCCGGGGCCGCGAACGGAGGCGCCTGCTCGTCGTCCCCGAGGCAGGCCTCGAGCAGGGCCCGCGCGGCGACCGCGTACCGGGGCAGGCCCGTGGCGAGCGTCAGCTGGAGCAGCCCCTCCGCGAACATGCCGTGGTCCTCGAGGGTGGCCACCGCCTCCGACGCTCCCGCCGACGAGGAGGCGCGCAGCAGCCGCCCGCCGTCGACCACGTGCTCGTCGAGCAGGACGTCCGCGGCCACACGCGCCGCCGCCACCCAGTCCGGCCGGTCGTGTCGGGCGCCCGCCTCGGCGAGCGCCGCCACGGCGAGCCCGTTCCAGCCCGTGAGCACCTTGTCGTCGACGGGCGGCGCCTCGTGGCGGGCGCGCTCCTCGGCGTCGAGCAGGTACCAGTCGCCCTCGACGCGGCGGCCGTCGATCGTGCTCTCGGAGTCCTGCGCCGACCCGAAGGCGCCGCGCGACGTGCGCAGGCGCGCGAGCAGGAACCCCGCGATGCCGGACGCGACCTCGAGCGCTCCGGGGGCGGCGTCGGCGACCGGACCGGCGCCTCCTTCGTCCTGTCCCGTGCCGCGTCGCGCTGCCTCGTCCGGCTCGAGCAGGGCCAGGCGCGAATAGGCCGTGAGCAACAGGGCGTTGTCGTAGAGCATCCGCTCGTAGTGCGGGTCGCGCCAGTCGCGGCGCGTCGAGTAGCGGAAGAACCCGCCCTCGACGGGGTCGCGGAGCGGCGACGCCGCCATGCGCCGCAGGGTGCGCGACGCGAGGGCGAGCGCGGCGCGGTCTCCCCCGGCGCCCAGGCCGAGGAGGGCGAGCTGTGCCGGAGCGACCGGGAACTTCGGGGCGCCGCCGAAGCCGCCGTGCTCGGCGTCCTCCGCGGCGGCGACCCGTGCCGCGGCATGCGAGAGGGCGGCGGCCGACGGCAGGTCGACCGAGCCGGAGGCAGGAGGAGCGGGCTGGGACGCGAGGGCCGCCGCGACTCCCCGGGCGGTCGAGTCCACCTCGCCGCGGCGCGTCGTCCACGCCTCGGTGACGGCGTCGAGCACCTGGCGGAACGCGGGGTGCTCCTGCACGGGCTGCGGCGGGAAGTAGGTGCCGGCGAAGAAGGCGCGGCCCTCGGGGGTCGTGAAGACGGTGAGCGGCCAGCCCAGCTGCGGGGTGAACGCGGACGCGGCGGCGAGGTAGCTCGAGTCGACGTCGGGGTGCTCCTCACGGTCGACCTTGATCGCGACGAAGCGCTCGTTCAGGTGCGCCGCGAGCACGGGGTCGCTGAAGCTCTCCCGGGCCATGACGTGGCACCAGTGGCAGGTCGAGTAGCCGATCGAGACGAGCACGGGCACGTCGCGGCGGGCGGCCTCGGCGAAGGCCTCGGGGCCCCACGGCCACCAGTCGACCGGGTTGTCGGCGTGGGAGCGCAGGTAGGGGCTGACGGCGTCGGCGAGTCGGTTCGTCATGCGCCCACGCTAGGCGGGCGCGGTGCGCAGCGACCGGGCGGCGGGCGACGGGTCTCGGCGCCCGGGCACCGCCGAGTGAACGGAACACCGCGTCAGTGGGCGGTGTTCCGTTCACTCGGCGGTGCATCGCGGCGATCCGCGTCGGGCGGCGGGCGGCGGCGTGAGCCGCGGCTACGCGCGGGGCGGCACGTCGCGCAGCGCCGGGCCGTCGTAGTGCGACAGCGGCCGGATGAGCGAGTTCGCCTCGCGCTGCTCGATCACGTGGGCGCTCCAGCCGAGCACCCGCGACGCGACGAACAGCGGCGTGAACACCGCGGTGTCGAAGCCCATGAGGTGGTAGGCGAAGCCCGACGGCCAGTCGACGTTCGGCTTCAGCCCCTTGCGCTCGAGCACCCCCGCGGCCAGGGAGTCGTAGACGGCGGCGAGCCGGTCGACGCGGTCGTCACCGGAGGCGCGGGCCCGGTCGACGAGGCCGGCCAGCGCCTCCTCCATGGTCGGCACCCGGCTGTCGCCGTTCTTGTAGACCCGGTGGCCGAACCCCATGACCTTCTCGCGCCGCGCGAACGCGCCGTCGAGCCAGGCGGCCGCGCCGTCGGCCCCGCCCTCGTCGGAGACCCGGACGAGGAGCTCGAGGGCCGCCTCGTTCGCCCCGCCGTGCAGCGGCCCCTTGAGGGCCCCGACCGCGGCGACGACGGACGAGTGCAGGTCGCTCAGCGTCGAGGCCACGACCCGAGCCGTGAAGGTCGAGGCGTTGAACGAGTGCTCGGCGTAGAGCACCATCGACGTGTCGAACGCCCGCACGTCGAGGTCGTCGGCCGGGCGGCCGAACACCTGCTGGAGGAAGTCCGCGCTGTACCCGAGGTCGTCGCGCGGCGGCACCGGGGGCAGGTCGCGCCGGCGCCGCTGGTCGTAGGCGATGACCGCCGGCAACGCGGCGAAGAGCCGTGTGGCGAGCCGCCGGGTGGCGGCGGGGTCGTGCTTGCCGGGCGCCGTGGTCGGCTCGGGCCCGGCGGCGCCGAGGGCGCTGATCGCGGTGCGGACGACGTCCATCGGGTGGGCCGAGGTCGGGATCAGGTCGATGACGTGCTGCAGCCCGGGAGCGAGGGGCCGGGCCGCCCGCAGCTCGGCGTCGAAGGCCGCGCGCTGGTCGGGCGTGGGCAGCTCGCCGTGCAGCAGCAGGTGGGCGACGTCCTCGATGTCGCAGGAGGCGGCGAGCTGCTGCACCGGGTAGCCGCGGTACAGCAGTGAGTTGCTGGCCGCGTCGACGGACGAGACGGCTGTGCGGTCGACGACGACGCCGGCCAGTCCCTTGCGCAGCTCGGGGGCGGGAGGTGCGGTGAGGGTGTCGCTCATGGTCACTCCTTCGTGAGGTGAGGCGATGCGTGCCGGCGGCGGTGCCGGCGAGTGGTGCGGGTGCTGCGGTGCGGTGCTGCGGTGCTGCGGTGCTGCGGTGCTGCGGTGCTGCGGTGCTGCGGGATCGGCTGCGCTGCCGTGTGGTGTCCGAGCCGGCGGCTCAGCGCTCGACCGTGAAGTCGAACACCCCGCCGTCGAACGCAGAGTAGCCCTCGTAGTCGACGAGGTCGTAGAGGTCGGCCCGGTGCTGCATCCGGTCGAGGAGGCGCGCCTGGGTCCCCGTGGCGGCGAGCTCGTCGAGCCCCCGCGAGGTCTCGCCCATCGCGAGCCGCAGCAGCGTGACCGGCCAGATGACCATCCGCACCCCGGCGCTGCGCAGCTGCTCGGTCGTGTGCAGCTCGCCCTTGCCGAACTCGGTCATGTTGGCGAGCACGGGCACCCCGACCGCCTCGGTGACGGCCTCGAACTCGGCCAGGCCGGTCAGCGCCTCCGGGAAGATCGCGTCCGCCCCGGCGTCGACGAGCGCCTTGGCCCGGTCGACAGCCACGTCGAGGCCCTCGAGGGCCCGCACGTCGGTGCGGGCCATGACGAGGAACGCGGGGTCGCGACGCCCCTCCACCGCGGCACGCACGCGCGCGACGGCCGTGGCGAGGTCGACGACCTGCTTGCCGTCGAGGTGGCCGCACCGCTTCGGGTTCACCTGGTCCTCGACGTGGAGGCCGGCGACGCCCGCGTCCTCGAGCGCCTGCACCGTGCGGGCCGCGTTCATCGGCTCGCCGAACCCCGTGTCGGCGTCGACGAGGGTCGGCAGGTCGGTCATGCGGGCGATCTGGCCGGCGCGCTGCGCGACCTCGGTCAGGGTCGTGAGCCCGATGTCGGGCAGGCCGAGGTCGGCGGCGATCACCGCCCCCGAGACATAGACGCCCTCGAAGCCCTTCCGCTCGATCAAGCGGGCGGCGAGCGGCGAGAAGGCGCCGGGCAGGCGGACGAGCTCGTCGGAGGCGAGCCGCTCGCGCAGCCGGAGGCGCTTCTCGGTGGGCGTCGTCGACGAGTACAGCATCAGAACAGCCCGTCCGGCGACGCCTGGTCGACGTCGTCGAGCCAGCCGGGCGGCGGCGTCACGGTGAGCCCGGCGAGCTCGTGCGGCTGCAGCTCGCGGAGGCGCGGCGCCAGCTCGAGGAACCTCTCGACCTCGTCGTCTGCCAGCACCCCCTCGGCCAGCGTGCGGAACTTGCGCACGTAGTCTGCCCGGGCGAACGGCCGCGCGCCGAGCGGGTGCGCGTCGGCGACGGCGATCTCGTCGACGAGCCTCGTGCCGTCGGCGAACTCGACCTCGATGCGGCCGCCGAACGCCTTCTCGGCGGGGTCGGCAGAGTGGTACCGACGCGTCCACTCGGCGTCCTCGGCGGTGGTGATGCGCCTCCAGAGCTCGACGGTGTCGGGGCGGCCCGCCCGTTCGGGGGCGTAGCTGTGCTCGTGGTGCCACTCGCCGTCCTGCAGGGCCACGGCGACGATGTACGGGATCGAGTGGTCGAGCGTCTCGCGGCTGGCGGTGGGGTCGTACTTCTGCGGGTCGCCGGCGCCCGAGCCGATCACGACGTGGGTGTGGTGGCTCGTGTGCAGCACGATGCTGCGGACGGCGTCGGGGTCGCGCAGCTCGGGTCGCTCGCGGCCGAGCCGGCGGGCGAGGTCGATCCAGGCCTGGGCCTGGTACTCGGCGCTGTGCTCCTTCGTATAGCTGTCGAGGATCGCCCGCTTCGACTCGCCCGGGCCGGGCAGCGGCACCGAGTACCGCGCCCCCGGACCGTCGAGGAGGCGCGCGACGACTCCGTCCTCGCCCTCCCAGATCGGGCTGGGACTGGTCTGTCCGCGCATCGCCCGGTCGACCGCCTCCACGGCCTGCTTGCCGGCGAAGGCCGGGGCGTAGGCCTTCCAGGTCGAGATGAGGCCCTTGCGCGACTGGCGCGTGGCCGTCGTCGTGTGCAGGGCCTGCGCGATCGCCTGGGCGGTCGTCTCGACGTCGAGCCCGAGCAGGGCGCCGATGCCGCCCGCGGCGCTCGGGCCGAGGTGCGCGACGTGGTCGATCTTGTGGGCGTGCAGGCTGATCGCGCGCACGAGGTCGATCTGCAGCTCGTAGCCCGCGACGAGGCCGCGGACGAGCTGCTCGCCGTCCGCGCCGACGTGCTGGGCGACGGCGAGGACGGGAGGGACGTTGTCGCCCGGGTGCGAGTACTCGGCGGCGAGGAACGTGTCGTGGAAGTCGAGCTCGCGCACGGCGACGCCGTTCGCCCACGCGGCCCACTCGGGCTGCACGCGTCGGTCGGCGGCGAGGCCGAAGACGGCGGCGCCGTGACGGCTGCCGGACGGCCCCTGCGCCCGGGCCGCCGCCTGGGCGCGCGCCGCGACGACAGGAGCCCTGCGGAGGCTCGCGGCGGCGACGGCCGCGTTGTCGATGACCCGGTTGACGACCATCTCGGCGACGTCGTCGTCGACCGGCACGGGGTCGACCGCCACGCGGGCCAGGCGGCGGGCCAGCTCGTCCTCGCGGGCGACGGGGTCGGCAGGGCTGTGGACGTGCACGTCGTTGAGCATCACCCGACCCACCCTAGGCGTCGCGCGCGACGGGACCGTCTGCGCGGCCGGACCGGCTCGCCCGGCCCTCCGGCACCGCCGAGTTTAAGGTACAACGCCCACTG
>Ga0265780_10009121_pt1 | contig 11946 bp, 11 predicted proteins | sample P1T30metagenome_FD_192432 | JGI IMG/M metagenome (GOLD analysis project Ga0265780, IMG submission 192432) | Plant litter microbial communities from East Loma Ridge, Irvine, California - P1 T30 | ecosystem: Environmental > Terrestrial > Plant litter > Unclassified | place: USA: California... | reverse complement strand
CATTGGCGCCAAACATACTATCCCCAATGCTCCCACGCGAACTATACTGCCCCTGCCCGCCGAGGTGATCGCCCAAATCAAGTCGTCGACGGCAATTGTCTCGCTTACGGGAGTTGTGCTGGAGCTCTTGAAGAATTCCCTAGATGCGAAAGCGACCAAGGTAGAAGCCGCGATTGACTTCGCGCGCGGCGGATGCTCGGTCGAAGATGACGGTCTCGGCGTATCTCCCCTCGAATTTCGCGAAGAAGGAGGGCTGGGCAAGCTCTACTGTATGTGTACACGCCGGAAGCCATCTAGATAGAAAATTGACGGCGACAGGCACGTCCAAGTACCATGCGACCGACCCTCTCCTTGGCCGCAATGGCACGTTCCTCGCGTCGCTCGCGGCTATGTCACTCCTGACCATCTCCTCACACCACTACCAACACCGTTCACGCAACGCGATAACGTTCCACCAATCCAAGGCTGTGGAAAGGCAACTTCCGGCGTCGGCGCATCACGAGATATCAGGCAGGCATGGCACCCGCGTCACCGTGCGGAACTTGTTCGGCAATATGCCCGTGCGCGTGAAGCAACGGTCAATAATCTCTCAGCAAAGAGCCGAACACGACAGACTCTGGGATGGGTTGAAGAGGGACGTAACGGGTCTCTTGCTCAGTTGGCAGCGTCCGGTCGCTATTCGAATACGGGACGGCGACAACAGGGTGGTTCTCAATCTCAGCATATCCGGCGCGGAAGCAGCCACAAAGAGAAAAGAAAGTGGGATTGCGAAACCACGATCTGCGCAGCTCTCTTCACTCCTCAACGTATTGACCCAGGCCAATTACATCCCCATCGATGAGTGGGCGTCGTGGGTACCAGCGTCGGCTTCCACATCTGCCATCTCCATCAAAGGCGCTATATCACTAACTCCAGCACCCAGCAAGCATGTTCAGTTCATCTCGCTGGGCATACAACCGCTTTCTGCAGAGGCCGGCCACAACGAACTTTTTAAAGCAGTCAATCGCCTCTTTGCATTGTCCAGCTTTGGTACTATCGAGGAAGATGCCGACATTGATGAGCAAGAGAAAAACCGACGGCAGACAGACAAGCGCTTCAAGCAGGATGGCTATACAAACAGACAGCTCAAAGCACGCAAAGACGTCGACAGATATCCCATGTTTCACCTTCGCATCTCGTTGAAGGAGGCTCGCAGGAGAAGCGTTTCCGAGGATCAGTTCATCGGAGATGAAGCGAACCTACACAACGTGATGGAGGTCCTGGATGCAATGGTAACTCAATGGTTGTCGGTCCATCACTTTAGACCCCGGCATCCTCGTAAGAAGCGCGAACGGCCTGGTACTGCTTCTAGCGCTGCTGAGGACGCTGCTGTCAACACGCCATTCACAGAAAGCCCTACAACTAACATGGATTTCCGAGGCCACGATACAAGAGTGCGCTCGGCAACACCGAAGCATAGCTCAACTCCGTCACAGTCTCTCAAGAGAAAACGTCCAGAAAAGCTATCGTCACGCGAGTTGGTCGACAGGTCTCGCTCCAGGGCTTTTGCAGAGTGGTCACGCATCAAGAGTGGAAAGCCCGAGTTCTTCAGCAGCACTCTGACCGTGCCGAGATCCAAGGCCGCATTCGATACTTCACATGGCGCAAACTCCGAAGCTTTCGCCCATTTTGAAGTAGCGCCACTAGCTCAAGGTGCTCTGAGCGGACAAGAACAGCGCGACGACGTAGCACCGCCTGCGCAGAGCCTGGAAACCGATGACAAGGAGAACGACGATACCATCTTGTGGACAGATCCAACGACTAAAAAGACGCATATACTGAACGCTAGAACAGGTTGCGTGGTACCGGACGTCCGCACCCGGCCAGGTACCGACTCAGCTATACTCTCGAATTCGATATCCCAGAACACATCGAATAGGTCAATGCGATTACCGACACGGGCTGCGACGGCTGTGGCTGGCAAGACACCCTGGCTTGACGATGTACTAGACACGTGGGAGAACCCAGTCTTCAAGCCGAGCGAAAAGCGTATACAGCAGGCGGCGTCGCACGAAGATGAGGCCGACCACGGACACCATCACTCTAGACATGGTTGTTCTCGCATCGATATCGACAGAGCTTTCAACCAGACTTCATCGAGTGGTTCTAGTAGACTGTCAAAAGAAGGGCTGCGAGACGCGCAAATCATTGCGCAGGTCGACAAGAAGTTTATCCTGGTCAAGATGCAAGATTCAAAACGAGCAAAAGATACGTGCGCGGGGCTTCTTATCTTGATCGATCAGCATGCAGCAGATGAGCGTGTGCAGGTTGAGTCGCTCCTCAGCCAGCTTTGCAGTCCGATACAAGAGAAGACAGGATACCAGTCCAAGCTCGGCCATCGGGCGCAGGTAGCCTCCGCTGTTCTGGATAAGCCAGTGCGGTTTGCAATCTCGCTGCAGGAACAAACGCACTTCACAACGCACGCCGCCAGGTTCGCAGCGTGGGGTATTCTCTACAATGTCCTCCAGACAACACCATCTGCATCTCTTCCCAGCACTGCCGACAAGGACAAGTATGTCTTGTCCGTCACAGCTCTTCCAACTGGCATATCCGAACGATGCAAAGCCGATCCCAAAGTCTTGATCTCCTTCCTCCGCTCGACAGTGTGGAAGTACGCAGAAGATCCACATCTTCCCCCTCTGTTCGCACTGCCCAGCTCATCGGCAAACGACCCCACCGACTGGGTCAGACGTCTAGCTACCTGCCCACCGGGCCTTGTTGACCTCATCAACTCTCGCGCATGTCGCTCGGCTATCATGTTCAATGACGAGCTTAGTGCCGATGACTGTAAGGCCTTGGTGAGGAACCTAGCGGGCTGTGTCTTTCCATTCATGTGCGCGCATGGACGTCCGAGTATGGTGCCGCTTGTTAATCTGGGAGGTTTGGGTGAAGGAGCTGGTGGATTGGGCGGCCGCGACGAAGCGAAGAAAGAGGTCGGGTTTGTAGATGCTTGGAAGAAGTGGAGGAAATGAATAAAACGTATGCGGCACCCTCTCACAGTATGCGGGACGGCAAGTTTGACAAGGCTGAACGCTGTCAAGATGACAGAGCGTTCTACTCACTGATGAGACGATACGCTGTGACAAGTCCCGCATACAGCGCAATGATACCACCCATCCAGCCGCGAACATGTCGATTCGCCGGCCATGCTTACAATGCGTCACTGTGCGTATGAGCTGAAAGCCACTTGGTCCTATCACGACGTCTTGACCTCAGCCTTGTCGGTGTTTTCGGCGACTGTGCGTAGATTCCGATATGCGATCCTGGCTCTGTTGAATGCAAGTTCTGGTGCGTCTTCCACAGCCAATGATTATGACATGGCGCACTTTCAGATTAGCCATGGCTGGCTGACCGGCTGTTGGTATGTTCAGCCTTGTCGGTCGCTAGAGATATGTATATCTTACTGTACCGTTGCCATATTCATTGCTTTTCAGTCGCTCGACATTCATTCCATGATCTCTCTTCGGTGTGCTGGAGTCGAACACTAGAGGCATGGCCGCCAATGCCGCGCATGGACACGCACGTGCTGGTCATTCTGCCAACGATCAACTCCTTGAACCCGGCATCGAGGTATGTATTTCTAGCTTTGCATTGTAACACCCGAAAGCAAATACCAACTTCTAAAGATGAACACTAGGGACCCTGGTGCGGACACTGCAACGACGAGCCACGTACAGGATCCGGACGATGATGCCCCAACGCAGCCGATAACGCCAACTTCTAAGGAGCTGCTGGACGAACGGCGCACACGGGCCATTGAAACGATTTTTGGTTTGGATGAAGAAGCTATACCGTCATGGCCTGGATTGCAGCTGGTTTGCGCACACATTGAAAGCTGCTTCGATGTGCTATTCAAAACAAAAACAAAGTTCAACGCCGAGTTCAACAAGAATTGGAAGGACACAGGTGGTAATGAACTCATGCTGGGAGAGTTCTGTGAGGTCTGGGACTGGTGCCTTGCCTTTTTGGATGTTGACTTCGACAAGAGTTTGATCACGAACATTTCAAAATTTGCCGCATTGTGCTGCGTCTCACTGATTCTCAAACCTTATTCCTCCATATTTGGATCAGTACAATTCGAGAACTATGTATCACATGACCGGGTGGCATACTCCGTCCATAGTAACGAAGACAGTCTCCTTCAAGAAATCAGAGATTCATTCAAAATCGCTGGTGTCCTCAATACCGATGTCCATCGTGAGGATCAATCGCACGATATCGAAAGAGCTGGGATTGACGGGGACACGGGCATGATTTACGAAAACACTGTAAATTTCGATTCACTGTCGAGACTTGGGCGGCTAACAGTGGAATGGGTTGACGATATTGCCAACCACCTAGCTTTCGATCAAGCAAGACACGACGTTTGTATTTTTCGTTTCCCTACTTTCAGCGCTGCAATGATCGAGGGCTATCTCGAGCGCGGGGCTGTCCAGCACTGGTAAGTCTCGCGAAGGCTTCACATGGCGTTGCCCTGCTAACTCCATGGACAGGGCGCAATTAGCTCATGTACCACCGCCACGCGGAAAAGATTTGAAGACGCAACTTCTCAATCTCGACTACAAACGCTTACATCGTGAATTACTCCTTACGTACCGCCTCCTTTTTGGCCAAAGTCCTCGGTCTCGCCAGTTGGCAAGATACAGCCTTGCCCAGGAGAAAGCAGCCCGATTAGAGTCAAGTCAGGGCGATATGGACCCTTTGCTAGAAGAGCTTTGTACGGCCCCGTTGTCGACATCTTGGATCACGAGGATGTTATCACCCCGCAAACAATTACATCTGACCGCACACTTCTTCCCACTATCTTGCACCAACGGCTAGAACGGCAAGTTCACAGAATCTGCTTCGTATACCGTCGAGCACGACTTCCCCGTATTTGGTGCCCGACTCCTCGCGTTGCAAGCGTACAATGAACGCCAGAAGCCAACGCGAGCGCGGGATTTATGGCGCGATCGACGGAATCCACTTCAATGGTACACCTTCTGGGCGGTGATTTGGGTGGGGAGTATTTCCATTATCCTTGGAACGTTGCAGCTTGCTGTTTCGATTGCGCAATTGTACTACGCGCCTGGGTCTTCCAAGAACTCTTGAAGCGAGGGCTCGGTTTAGCTAGGAACTACAGCTATTGGAAATGAGCCGAAAGAAGGATATCGCATGGAGCTAGTACTAGAAATAGCCAAAGCATTTGCAGGTCGACAGTCCGCTGATTCAGACACATCGTTCAGCCCAAGACTTGATGATACCCTCGTCGCTCTCCTCATATTCCTTGCACACCACATCCCCACCCTCCAAGAATGTATTCCCCTGCACGAACTTCGCCCTCCGGTCTGGCCTCGTCGCCACAACGCTTCTCCATTCTTCATAAACACCCTCCACACTCGTCAACGACTCATAAAACGGTCGACACGCCTCGATATCCGCTGTGCACCGCCAGATATGCAGGGTACACATTAAGCGACCCAGCGCGGGTTTGCCGTGGGATATGATTTTGCTGCTGTCGACGGTGACGTGTAGCTCGGATGTGTTCGTGTCGTGTTGGACGGTGAGAACGCCGTCGCCTTCGATGAGGAGGTGTTTGAAGATGGCGAAGTAACCTTGGCTGTGCGCTTGGGTCTACTTCTTGTCATCGGGGTTGTAGTGTTCGAGCGAACGGAGACCTTCGACACCGAGGTGCAGATACGAAAGGTACACCAAGTGATCAGCCGTCAACTCAGTCTTCTTATCATACCCGAAGATGTCGAGAATGTCTTTGTTATCGACGAGGTATGCTGACATGAGTATAGCCCTGCACTCTTCAACTGAATTGGCAATGTCTTCGAATATGCTCCAATACGTTTCGTTGGGGCGGTAGCAGGAGGTCACCCCTTGGCTCGTCAAAGGGTCGATCGGCGGGTTCGTGGCGTCGAAGTTGAAGATACCGGGAGCTGTTTCGCTAAGGAGCTTTCCTGTACCGTGCCCGAGGAGTTCGTGGATGACTGTTGCGACGAAGCGGATAGTATGAAGGTTCTGACGGTAGTGGTCGCCATCCGAAGGGTGGAGGTAAATGGACGCGCCGCGTGAGTTGCGATTCGCGCTCATTCGGTTGGCGATGATGATGTTCTTCGAGCCATGGTTTTCGCGGATATCGTTGTACTGAGCAATTGGAGGTGAGTGACTAGATTATTGAGGTGTGGAGGGCAGTTAAGAAGACTTACGTTGGGGAGATTTGACGCTTCCCAACCATACGGGCAACAGACTGTTAGCGCTGCGTCATCGGCATTAGCATGCGTTTATGTATGGAGAGGGCCGGCACTCACCATGCACAATAGCACATTGGGGTATGGTAACCACATCCTTCTCGAATAAGCCCTTGCCCTCGTTCTCCGCCGTCGCCCAAGGTAACAATGTACAGAACTTCGCTGCACTAGCCACGAAGATTTCCATCTTCTTTGTTTCTTCTGGGTCTGCGATACACACCACGCCCTCCCATTCCGCTCGTACGCCATGGGGATCGCGATAGGTTTCAACGAAGCCGAGAATGTGTTCGATTGATGGGGATTTGTCTTTGACCCAGATCTCCTGGCCTCGTCGATATTCTCGGAGATCTCCGGTGTTGAAGCTGTACATGTGGCAATCGAGTATGTCCTTCTGATTTTGAGTCTGTGCGTACATACTGGCCCTCTGGAGGCTGTGAAATTTCGTTAGTCTCATTGCCAGGCTAGCAGATCTTGATGCTGTCATCGATGGTTGGAAGATAGCAGGATAGAGATAGACCTACTGTGCGGAGATAGTAGAGATCTCGTCCTGATGATCCCCTTTCATGCGTCTGAATCTCGGGCCACCAAGTTGTGTAGCTGTAGTAAGCTTGCCGCTGCCAGTCTGAGTCGAGGCCTGGAGAATGTCGAAGATGGCGTTCCCGTTATGGATCGTCTTTCGCACTCGCGTATTCTCTGGCTCAACGCCTTGTTCCTGCATGTATAGCTGGACTTCCTTGATCTCTGTGCGCGTAATACGGTCGCCCAGGTAGTAGCTCGACACGACAAGATCGCTTGGATATCCTGTGTTCTGCGGAGGTACTGCAGTCATACCCTCAACCAAGTTCTCAGCAGCAGATCCTGTCATACCCACGCATCCCACGATCTTCTCCAGAGACTCTTTGCGAAGATCAGGCACAAACTTCTGACCTCCCTCACCCTACACAGTCAGCACATAATCTTGTCTTCTCTCACACCTGGTGACACTTACATAGAAGTTCCCGAGATTGTACATGAATAGCCCAGCATAGCTCAAAAAGGCCTTGACTTCATCGCCGGTTACCGCGCATACTTCCTCGAACTGGCTCCACTCGCCCTCGCATGCACGATAGGCCTCTATGATGAAGTTGAAGATGGCTTCAGATTCTAAAGAGGTCTGGCGCAGGATGATGCGTGCTCCTTTCCAGGCTGCTTGCGAGAAATAGTGAGCGTAGAGCTTGTCGCGAGGTGGAAGGCTGTCGAAGAGAGGCTTGATCGCCAGATGGTAGATTGGAGAGGCCTGGTCGGGCACTCGAGCACGATGAGAAGCCATTGCAGAATGGTATGATGAAGTCGTCAGTAAAATGCACGTAGATGTAGCGACTCTGATCCCACGTCGCTGTGCGTTTGCATCGGCTGCACGTGATCCAAGCAAACGCAGCCATCGATGCATTGACCCTTGACATCAGGTTTGAGGCGGCATTTCGCGGTCGAGAGGGAATTCAGGTTCGCACCATGGTCTTTTGCGGCGCACGAGAATACGCGGAGCTTGGATCAAGCTACGTTGGCGTACGGTGACCTTTTGTACGACATTGGATGTTGAATGTTGGATATTGATCGATCAGTGCCATATCCTCGGTTAGTGTTAGTTATGATTTTACTTGTCTCTCCAAGTATTTCACTCCGTTCTGGTAAGGAAATGACGCATTAGCGATGGGTCGAGCTCGTCCTCAAACTCGCAGCTGCACCGTGAACAAGAAATGGGAAGATGGTCGAAGCGACTGAGTAACACGTCAATATGGCGGGATATTGGCGACGTTCGAGTTGCACCCAGAGACCTACCGTAAGAACTTATAGAACGATCAATAGAGAACTTTCGGAGGAGCGAGATTTCAAGTAGATTTGCTTCGTTGTCAGCAAGCCAGCAGCGATGATCTTCGATGAGTGAGTGCTCCATGTGGACGCGCATACGTTCGGCATCCGACCATCTTAACTAGGAGCAATTGCGATGTAGACGGAGAAATGTTTTGGGGTTCAATTCAAGCATCGCTTCTTTGCGATACTATCATCTAAGAAGGCGGGCATCGCTGGGTATGATGGAAGAGTGAGGCGTCGATGCCAGGAACGCGCTGGAGTTTAGCGTGGAAGATTCGCGATGAGCTAGTCCCAATTGCGTACAGTCACGTGGTCGTCACCTGTCCTTAATCGCGTCGACGTCGCATTGCTCCCCGCCTTCCACCTGCATCTTATCTATCCCCTTTTGATGCTGATGCAACTGTTATATCCATAATCCCGATACTAAAACTTCATCACGGAGGTGCGGTGTCACACGATTGCCAACCGCAGCTATGACTCCCAATTCACGGACGGCATGCTTATGTGCATGGCGCAAACTATAAGATCATCACGGCAGGTGCGGACACCATCTAGAGAATCCAGCAAATAAGCGAATGCATCGTTCACTCAAGCATGCGCCCTTCCCTTTGCCGACACTGACATCGCAAAGTCGAGTCAACATACGTCATTCGCGAACTTCATTCATCCGAACACCTCAACAGCCAAGCCTCCACTCCGCTGCCGAAGCTGAATTTCGTAGGTAACAATGCATGAAGCTAAGCCCGCGAAGCGAGCTCTCACTCCAACGAACGACCTGTCATAGCCGGATTGAGTAAAGATGTGCGCTGCACCCCGCGATTCGGAAGACGTTTGGCGAGGATCTATCGTTGGAGAATCGGAGGAGATCCAGCGATAAGAGTGTTGGGGGCGTACTCAGTGCAAGGAGTTCCAGTCAACTTACAGCAAAACAACATGTCGCTAACGGAGAAGGATCTTGAAGCCGAGCGAAAGGAGCATGTCAGTGTCTACACAATGTCTCCTGAAACGATGCGCTGACGACAAAAGGTCTCATTTGACGAGAAGAGCTATGGCGGTAGACATGACCGTATCAACAGCGATGACGCTGTATATCCGGCGAATGACTCCTTGGGACCAGCATCGTCGCCTGTCGAAAGAGATGACAAGGAAACACGTCGCATCATTCGGAAGATAGATCTCCGGCTCTTACCAACGCTCGCTGTCATCTATGCCTTCGCACTCATCGACCGTGTCAACCTTCCGAATGTACTGCATATCCTCAGTCGTCCTTGTATGCCGTATACTGACTCACCATTCAGGCGCGTATCGCAGGCATGGATGAGGACCTGGGTCTTTCCATCGGCTCCCGCTACTCGATCCTCACCATGATCTTCTTTATTCCCTATATCATCTTCCAGTTCCCTGCCAACATCATCATCCGAAAGCTCGGCCCTGCCGTATGGCTTCCCTCCCTGGTCATTTGCTGGGGCGCTGTCACGATCGGCATGGGTTTCACGAACAACTGGACACAAGCACTTGGTTGCCGAATCATACTCGGTGTGCTTGAAGCAGGCTACTACCCTGGTTGCGTCTTCCTACTGAGCTGTTGGTATGTGCGATTCGAGGTGCAAAAGAGGTTCAGTGGCTTCTACCTACTAGCGCTGCTCGCAAGCGGTTTCTCAAACATCCTGGCTTGGGGATTGAGTGAGATGAGAGGCCTAGGAGGTCTCAATGGATGGCAATGGATCTTTGCAATCGTAAGTTAGGCCCATGTCTATCTATATCAATTACTGACACATCCTAGGAGGGTGCAATCACCGTTCTTCTAGGCTTCATGGGGTACCTAACCATAATAGACTTTCCCGACAAAGCCAGCCAACCCAGCCCGATCACGAAACGCCCTTTTTTGACACCCGCGGAAGCCAACATAATTCTATCCCGCATCCAACGCGACCGCGGCGATGCCGTCGCTGACAAGCTCACTTGGCCAACCATCGCCAAACATCTCCGCGACTGGAAGATTTGGGAGTTCGCGTGGCTCTACTTCCTCAACAACGTCGTCGCATACAGCTGGGGATACTTCCTGCCAATCATCCTCCGCAACGACATGGGTTACTCTGTCGCCATGAGCCAGATCCTGTCATTCCCGCCTTACGTCCTGGCTGCGGCTTGGATGTTCGGCACTGCCTGGGTCGCCGACCGATACAGAATGCGCGGAGCCATCATCGTGTTTAACTGTGCATGGGCTGTTCTGGGGGTGTGCATGATGGCTTTCCTCAGCAACGCTCGCGCACGGTATGCCGGAGTCTTTCTGGGCGTCAGTGGTGCGAACGCGAATGTGCCGAGCATACTGAGTTATATGCACAACAACATCGTGGGCCAGATGAAGAGGAGTGTCGCGAGTGCGTTGTTGATCGGAGGTGGAGCTTGCGGAGGTATCGCAGCGTCGAACATCTTCCGACAGCAGGATGCGCCCAAGTACATGTAAGTTACATGCATCACGATGTACGGGGATATGAAGCTGACTTGTATAGTCCCGCCATGGCTGTCGTCATCGCGACCCAAGTACTAAGCATCCTGCATGTACTGAAGAACTTCTGGGTCTACTCACGAGCCAACCGCCAGGCTGATCGCGGAGAGAGGATTCTGGAGGGCCAAGAAGGCTTCCGACAAACGCTGTAGATTTCGGGCTGTAATGCCCGGCACTATTCCAGCGCACGATGAACACTACGAATATATGCCGCTACGCTATGCTATGCCATGCTTTCAAACTCATCAAATAGTACGCGACGTGACAGCTTCACCTCGCAGCAGAGATCCCAGATTTTGCATGCCAAACCGAGACTAACCCATCAATCTCCGCCGCCTCCCACTGTCAACGCTGACAGTGTTGTCTGGCCCGATGCTGATACTCAAGCTGCTGGTATCGTCTTCACTTGGAGCCCTCCTCCTGTCTCTGTCTCTGTCCCGTCCGCTAACAGCCTGGCTCTTACTTCTCTCGGGTTGTATGACCAGCCACGTTGAGCCGCCCCCTTCATGCTCTTGCTCCATGAGCTGCAGTTGTGGTCCTCCACCTCTTTCATCTCCTCTTCGCATGTCCCTGTCTCCTCTTCTCACATCGGTTTCGCTTAGTCCTCGCTCGTTTCGGCCGCGCTCTCGACTGGGCTTTGCGTTCTTGGTGGGTGGCGGAGGAGGGAAGAGAGAGGGGAACTTGGCGGTTTTCAGAGGGAGTGTTGTAAGCGACGAAGGTAGCGGGAGAGATTCGATCAGCGTCAGCTTCTCGAGTGGTATGGAGGTGAGGAGAGAAGCGGGTAGGTCGACGGGTGAGCATGCGACTATCGTGTGCCGTAGGTGCGTGTTCGATGCGAAGAATGAGAGGTTTTCTGTGCTGGGTTAGCCATCTCGTTCGTCTCTCCTGGGAGAAATCATATGTACGTACCTCGTACTTTTCGTCCTGCTCCGCCTTCTTTGCCCACTCCGGTGTCGATCCAGTCGAAGCTCGTTATCCTTCCGCAGAAGCCAGTGGAGAAGGCTCGTAGCTGACCCAAGTTTCGCACCTTCTCTAGTCGTACTAGATAATTGGCCATGCCCTCCAAGTTGGCATATATGCGGACGATGATGTCGAGTGAGTCGGCATCTTCGTACAGCTCCCGCAAGTATTCCCTTATCCGTATGTTCAGTTCGTCTGCTAATGCTTCGCCGCCTTGAGCTTTTCGTGTTATGTATTTGTCTTGGAACTGGGACGGTCAGCTAAGATGCACGACTAGAAGTATACTACAACACATACCAGGAAGCCTTCGGCATCGGCATCTATGAGCACCATAACGAACGGCCGTTTGGA
>Ga0265780_10009120_pt1 | contig 11946 bp, 11 predicted proteins | sample P1T30metagenome_FD_192432 | JGI IMG/M metagenome (GOLD analysis project Ga0265780, IMG submission 192432) | Plant litter microbial communities from East Loma Ridge, Irvine, California - P1 T30 | ecosystem: Environmental > Terrestrial > Plant litter > Unclassified | place: USA: California... | reverse complement strand
TGTTGGGATCCTCGGGCATGTGCTCTTGGAGAAACTCTGGAATTTCCTGCTTGCTCTCGCACAGAATCTTGCAGAGGTCTTCGCCAATATCTTCGTTGCGGTCGTTGAAGAAGGACGTAGCCTTGCCCTCATTACCGATACGCGCGGTACGTCCGATGCGGTGAATGTATTCCGTGATGCCATCATGCATAGTTGAGGGAAGATCGTAATTGATGACGTGCTTGACGTTGGCGACGTCGAGACCACGCGCAGTGACTCCGGTAGCGACGAGGATGGGGCATCTGCCGGTACGGAACGAACGAAGAGCATCTTCACGCTCGCGCTGAGTTCGGTCGGAGTGGATGGAAGTAACAGGCATGCCCTTGTTGTATAGGAAGTCGTCGACCATATCACACTTAACCTTGGAGTTAGTGAACACAAGGGTGCTATAATGGCAAAGTTAGCGACTCGCACTCGTTGTAGTTGTCAGAAAAACTGTACCGTTGAGGGCCTTCGCTGAAGATCAAGTCAAACAGTGCCTGGCTCTTGGCGCTCTCCTCTGCGAAGATGACCTGCTGGGTGATGTTTTGATGGGTGCTGCCAACCCTACCGACCTCTGTATATTGTGAGTGGGTTGTTCGTTAAATTGAGGAAGTGGAAACATACTGATCCGGACGCAGTCCTCGTCCATGTATTCCCGCGTCAGACGACGAGCTGACTTGGGGAACGTGGCAGAGAACATGAGATACGTGTGGTCGGCGTCGTCGTTCTGGTCTAAGCGGTTGTCAGTATGTGATACAAAAGATGGTCCAGCAAGTAATTCTTGGAAGTCCATGCTGCGAAGAGTGTGTCGACATACCTGAACCAGCGAACAACTTCTCCATAGCCTCTTCCCAACCACTGGAGAGAAGCTCGTCAGCCTCGTCAATTACGGTGAACCTGTTCGTGTTAGTCAGTTATAAAGTACCTTACAAAATTGCTTGACTTACTTCAGGCGGTTGAAGGACAGCAGGTTGATGTTAGACATAAAGTCCATGAGGCGACCCGGAGTCGCGATGAGAATATCACAGCCCATCTCGAGCTGTTCCCGCTGATTCCTGCTGGGGGCGCCACCGTAGATGACGCAAGGACGCAGCATGGTACGGTAGCACACTAAACGGAGGGTATGATGTCAGCATGTGTCTCATATGAATTTCGTACTGGGGTACCTACGACGACGCGCCTCGTCAAAGATCTATCACGAACCCAGGTCAGTATACGTTCAGCATGTACTTCGTATGATGGAAACTTACCTGACAAGCAAGCTCCCGCGTAGGGCAGACGACCAGGACGAGCGGCTCTGCACGGACTTTGTCGGTGAGAGGGTTGTAGCGGACCGGGTTGGGGCGCGGCGCAGCGAGTTGACGGGCCTTGCCCATGAGCTTGGACAGAATCGGGAGGAGGAACGCAGCAGTCTTGCCGGAACCTGAGTAGTGTTAGTAGGAAGTAGAGTGAGTACGGACGAGGCGACTTACCAGTCTGTGCAACGGCGACCACGTCGTGTCCAGTCAAGATAGCAGGGATGCAGTAGGACTGAATCGGGGTCGGGGCCACGTACTGGCACAACTTGACGTTGTCAAGCATGATCGGGTGGAGACCGGCATCTTCGAACTGACAAAGTTTAGCAAAGAAGCATGCGAAGACCTGCAGGCCCAAGTTTCAGTGACTTACGTTGCGGACGGGGCTGATCTTGGTGGGACCCGAGAGAGTGACGTCGAACGAGAGCGCCTTGATTGCACCACCGGCGCGCTGGAGATACTGGTCGGTGAAGAGCATCTTCTCGAGCTCAGGGTTGGGTTCTCCAACATCGCCGAACTCGTCGTCCCACTGGTAAATAGCAGCGTCCGAGAGCCAGACAGCAGTGTCGCGAGTGTCGTCCTCGGCAGGAGTGCCACCAACGACTGTCTCATACTGGAAGGGAACTGGGTTGTTCCATCCGGCTTCCTGGGCACGCGCAAGATCTTGAGCCTGCTGCTCCTTGCGGGCAGCGCCGGCGTCGGTCGCAGTCGCCTCGGGAGCTCCTGCGTCAGACATGACGATGAGGGGAGAAGGTAGAAAGTGTAGAAAGTGTAGCTATTGCTTGGACGAGACTGCTAATTGCAGCGTGTGTGAGAGCTGGGGATGTGGGGTAAGGGAGTTGGAGGTAGCGGGGAGAAAAGCTTGCGTTGTTTATATGGACAGAAAGGGTAGGAGCTGTGCGCAGTAGCGTCTCTTAGCGCGCTTTCCAAAGGAGATACTGGTGCCTGGGTGACCACGATGATAAGCGAGAGATCAGAAGCTTCCACATTTGAGGTGAGTGAGGATAGGTGAAGGAGATAGTAAAGGGACTGCCAATATCTGTCCTGCGGTATCAAGATGATATCGACGCACTGTACGATGACGCAGTAGTTTCTGGCAGCTGTGACGAGTGGACTGTCATCCCGGATCAAGCATGAACGACTCGACTCAAATTGAAGAAGTAACAGGCCATATGAAATGCGAGCTCCTATATCTTGCACGCAGGTATATCGGTGAAGTGACGCTCGAGGCGATGGCGCCACGGTGAGAAGAATAGTGAGAGTTGTGGAGATGGCGAGGCTCGCATGAGAAATTCTATCAGACTGAAAGTGATGTGTTGTCGGGCATGCAAATCGATTTACAACAGTACACGTCTGACATGCTCGTTGCCGCTTTCTCACACAACAGGTGGAGCACGGAAGAATTGTTGCTGAGAGCAGCGAATAGTTATTGGCTTCCTTTCCTTTTACTTTGAACAAAGATGCACTTTTTCGCCTCTAGAATACGTGACAGTCAGGGCGCTTTGCGAATATGAGGACTGAGAAATGACTTGACAATGAATTGGTAGATGTCGATAAGAATAGAAAGGATGCAATGGGAGATCTTCTTACATGTACACACGGACTGAAACTACTATCTCATGATTCACATTCGCAACAAGACCAGTGTTGTCAAGACTGCGCTTCGTCTCACAAGTCCCTGTGTAGTACCAACTTACATTTCCAACCCCTTGTGAAGTAGATGCAATACACATAGCCCAGACGGGCCTGTCTGCACATAGCACGACCCTATACTGTATGTTACTTGTGACATGTAAGAAAGTACGGAATTGCGGTTGCAAGAAGTCGTAAATATGTAAAGAGATACAGAAGACGTCTGCAGCAGTCGTTGTCACGACGTGACCCAAGGAGGACACTATGCCGGAACCGAGCTGGTGTACCGTGCCTGAATCATGGATGGCGGGCCGACTGAACCAGACACGCGATGACGCGCCATACATGCCGACTCCAGCTTCGCTCACAGCCGCAATGCTCGTCTTCTTGACCATGACTTCCGGGATCGCGACGACAGAATGGTCATTGTCGGCTATACGTTCTGCGGTACACAGGGGAAGGCGCTACTGACAGACTTCTCCGCAGCTTCCTGAGCCCCTCGATCGCTCTCACGACCGCGACCGCACGACCGCCTCTACGACAGCGACACACATCGGCCGCGTGTGCCATGATAGAACACTATGATGCTCTCACTACTATGCTGCTATCTTCGCGATCTCGACACCGCCGACAGCAGCTTCGACAGCCGCCACGGCGCCGGCTCAGACGCGCATGCCCACATGCATCGGCGGTGCCTTGTCGTCGGTCATATACACCTAGAGCCTTCTGTAGAACCATGGGACTTCAGCTGACAGACAGGGCTGTGGCGCGATGATTTAGCGTCGAGAAGGCACACGATACTCCGGCGTACTCCAACGTGTCGACGACACCACGTAGCTGCACATGCTCCAGCAACTAGAGCGATAATGTATGATTCTACCAAACTGCGGAGTGCAAGCACTATTCGCCAGCAGGGCACCCGCCGCCTCAAGAGCGACCGAAGCTTCTCGTTGAAGAACCCACATCACAGGAATACCTCGCCCGAGGCCCTCTAGCCCGACATGCGAAGCTACACGCTCGAAGAGAGAGGGAATGACAAGGACACACAGCCATGACGATGCGCGCTCTCTTTCTGTACGAGAGGCCCTCTCTCGCATCCGTCATGTTGGAAGCCGGCCACTGCAATGTGAGCCGCGAAGTCCAAGTCCTATGAGACGCCGAAGGATGCAAAACGTTCCGGACGCCCCAGTCTCAGCTCCAGAATTTCGCTCGTATGCTTCGTTTAACTGGGTGTTTGTCAGCCTTGTTTGTCATGCGTGTTCCAAGAAAATATTGTCTCTCCACCAATGGAAAAGCAATGACTTCTTTCAAGTCGATGTAGATCGGGCTTACTTGTTGCGCCCCCATTTTCCAGGCGGTTTACCCCAGCCCCCCAAGATGTTGCTGAAACGACGTGGATCCATGTTCGGATCCCACAGCGACTCTCCAGGACGGAGCGGCACGTACTGCTCGTCACCCCTGGGGCCGTCGGGAACCAGCTTCTTCCTCTCCACTTCTGTAAGACGAAACGGCGGGTATTGCTCGTTGACCTTAGGGACGGTAGGGTTCGCATTCTTCACTACCACCTTCTCCGCCTCTTTCGCCGCTGCTTTCTTTCGCTCCGCCTTCTCTTGTTCCGCCTTCTGTCGTTCCTCTCTCTTTGCGAGGGTGACCTTGGTAGGCTCGAAGCCGCCCAGGTCGAAGCGCTTGGTCTTGCTGTCGATGAAACGGTTACCGCCGAGAAACATAGCGCCGTGGTGCGCTGAAGATCTCGAGTTGTCCATCTGATGTTACGTTAGCGTTAGTTAACAGTCGCGGGGGCTGAAGCTTACCGCGGCGGAGAGGTGCGATGCAGATGTATCTGTTATCATAAGTTAGTATGCTATTAGGTCTTTGTTGAGCTGCTCCCTAAAGTAGGTAGCATTGTAGTCATAGGTAGACTGCTACCCCGCCGTCCTGCTTGTGTATGCTCGCGATGGCGCGACCGTGGTCTGATCGAATACCTCGAGGCGACTGCGAGACAGTCGAAGAGCATTGAGAAATTTACGGGTACTTGTGTGTCGGCAGCTGGGGTCCTTATTATAAAGGTGGCGTTGAGAGTGGTGCGGTGATTGTGTTAGGAGCACGAAGCAACAGGCAGATTTGCCTGGGAATGCTCGGACGATCTCTTTGCACCTCCGCACTCACCCCCATCACCTTGTACTTTGCCACCTCTTGGGAGCAGTGCATGCGACGCCGCTAGCCGCTGGCGCCTCCGAGATCCCTCTTGCTCATTGAGCCAGTTCGCCTCTCCGAAGGCAGTCCTCGGATACCGATCGATGTCCCCAGCTTGCGACACGCCTCAGACGGAACCGCTTTTCAACGAGGTCGCGAAGGAAGATAGCAGCAGGCCGAGTCATGCTCACCTGTTGTCTCTCGAGACAGTCGATCATCCAACGAGCATGGACTTGAACAAACAATTGAGATGTCAAGGCGGAGATACAGCAAACAGCCAGCCCGCTTATTAGCTGCCCGAGTCATAGTATGGCAATTGGAGAAGGTAAAATGTCCTCGAGCTCGACAGACTGTCCTTAGTGAAGCCCGTAAGAAGTATCGCTGTAAAGCACGCCCCTCGATCTTCTGATATGCTAGGCCAAGTCACAGTGCCCGCATGTATATATAGGCATATAGTCCCCTGTGTTGTCACTTGCTCAAGTCTACATCCACTGTTCCTTGGATACATTCTTCCAACATTCCTAGGGGCTATGCCTTCTGCTTCTCCTTCTGACATGTATCCCGTCGACACAGTAAGCTTCTACTTGTGTGGCGTGCAATGGGCTGGCGAGCAATGTCAAGCTCGAAGGCGAGCTCATTATCTAACGCTTGTGGATTGCTGCATAAGATCTGCAGCATAGTTCCACAAAAAGACGTTGGGCATCACACACATACGAATGCCTAGAGAGCTAAACATGTAGCCGAGTCAGCCGCTAAACGCGAGGCTGTCACGCATGTAGTTTAGGCGAGCTTCTACAAAGTCGTTACCCTATCAATTTCGGGCCGACATGGTGTTCTCACAGTACATCATACCAAAAGATTCTACCGTCCATTGTAACAATCCTACGTTTGATTTTCTCTGACGTTGTGCTTGAAGCCACCCGAAATTGGTGGCTTGTTAAAGTTAGCGAGACATACGTCATCACTCCCTGACTTCCCTGGCGTTGTCCACGCGACAACCCGCGCATCTTGGTTATCTCACATGCACGCCCCTCGTGCACATACCTGCAGGAGATCTCCAGATCTCCAGATTCCATTTTCTTCTTTGTACAACATGCACCCAGACTCGTTGTTGTCTACTGCAGTCTTTACCACATTACCAATTGACTGGCAATGAACGACCCCGGCCTCGACGAGCCAGCAGGCGCGGCAGCGCAAGATGTTAATGACACAGTCCACGACGAAGACGAACAAGCGGAGCAGGAAGAGCGGGAATATCTCGATCCAAGTTATGTCGCCCAGTGCCTCGACATCGCTTTACGTACGCTGACAAACTCAGTCAATGGTGGTTTGCCTCCACAGCGAGTCCCCTCATAGCAGGAACATTCGGCCCCATCGCCAACGGCTTCTCCATCTGCGCCCTCGTTGAAAAGTGGAGAGTATACATCCCGCCGGGAAGCGACGAGGGACACGGCTCGAAGATTACGGATCCGAAATGGCTTATCGCGGTCAATTCAGTCTCGCTCGTCTTTGCGTTGAGTGCAAACATCAGTTTGCTGCTCAACATGTCAAGAAGACTGACGTTTGAGATTGCGCAACCTATCACTATCATCGGCTTCTATCTTGCTGGTTTCCTTTTGATGGCGCTCGTGGGGGTCGCTTCGTCATCTGTGTTCCGGATTCAGCCTATGGAAGAACATGCTCTCAGCCAAGCGTATTACTACGCTATCATCGCTGCGGGTATCTACTTCATTATCGCTTCGCTAATGGCCTTTACTGCTTTCGGAGCGTGGAAGGGGCATTACGCTAGAGACTTCCGGCTGACGGCCAGTCAGAGGACGCTGATGCTGCAGACAATCGCCTTTATGGTCTACCTGCTTATCGGCGCTCTGATATTCTCATACGTCGAAGGCTGGATGTTCCTGGATGCCGTGTTCTGGGCCAACTTTACCCTTCTCACAATAGGTTTCGGCGGGGAGTTTGTGCCTAAAACGCATACTGGTCGCTCACTCCTTATTCCATATGCAATTGGTGGCCTAGTCACAGTTGGTTTGGTCATTGGTTCTATTCGATCTCTTATTCTAGAGCATGGAAAGCAAAAGATGGCTGCTCGCTTTATGGAAGTCAAAAGACAAAAGGTTCTCAAGTCTATCGATGGCGACACGCAGACGATACGCATCTCACTGTGGGAAAAGGTCGAGTTCTCCTCGAAAGGTTTGACAGAAGCACAGAGACGAGAGCAAGAGTTCCACATCATGCGCCGCGTGCAAACACTATCCGAGCGCAAGAGGCGATACACCGCGTTAGCCCTATCAACCACAGCAGCAATGCTACTATGGTTCCTAGGCGCTCTAGTATTCATGTACTCCGAAAAGCCGCAAGGATTCAGCTACTTCGTCGCCCTCTACTACGCCTACGTCTCGCTCTTAACGATCGGGTACGGAGACTACGTTGTCGAAAGCAATGCCGGAAAAGCCTTCATGGTCTTCTGGAGCCTCCTCGCCGTCCCCACACTAACCATTCTCATCTCTAACATGGGCGACACAGTCATCAAAGCCTTCAAGGACTTCACCATCTGGCTCGGTTCGCTCACCGTCCTACCAGACGAGGAAGGGCTCAGCGCCGCACTCAAAGTCGGATGGACGCGCATCAAATCCGGCAAGATTGGCGAAAACGAAAAGGCAGGCTACCGCAGCAACTCTGCCGGTCCTACAGAAAACCGCACAGAAGACAGATTAGCAGCCTACATAGAAGAAGAAGAGCTAGGCAAAGCGGAAGAGGCCGGCGAACACGGCGACTATCTCGAACGCGACATCCGCTTCTACCACTTTGTCCTCGCAAAAGAAGTCCGTAAACTGATGAAAGACGTCGAAAGCTCATCGTCAAAACAATACGAGTACCACGAGTGGCAGTACTACCTGCGTCTAATCGGCCAGGACGAAAACGATCCTTCGCACCACCGCCAGCCCAAAGCCAACACTCCGCATAAGCACGATGATGGCGAAGCTCCTGATATCGGCTCTGCGGACGATGGGAAGAAGCGTGCTTGGAGTTGGCTGGGGATAAGGAGTCCGCTCATGGGCAATCAGTCTGAGCCGCAGTGGCTGCTACAAAGGTTGGCGATGAAGTTGGAATCCGAGATGCGCAAGATGAGTTCGTCTGACGAGAAGGTGAGGAAGGCGAAACCACCCATCTCCATGGCAGAATTGAGAAAGCGCAAAGGTAGTGGGAAGGCGTCTGAAGAAACGCAGACAAGGACGTTGCAGGAGGATGTCGAGGCTACGGCGGTTGGCCAGCGTGCTGTCAAAAGTGGTTGATGCTGTGAAGGGGGATGTCTGGGGACGATTATGTGAAGTGCATGTCACGGCGTTTGTGAGTAGTCATTGCTGAGGGGTATACATACATTTCCTACTACCTCTTCCGTACATACAATCTCGGCAGCTTTGATATCCCTCTACCACCCTAATACACTAGTAGTATCACAATCTCCACCATGTCCTCCACACCACCCACACCCCTACCCACTGTCTGGCTCTTACCCCCTCCCTCCCTCCTCCCCTCCCCACATCACCCTGCCATCGAACCCGCATCCCTCGCCATCAGCGCCCTCCTCGGTTCCCTCGCCCTCGTCTTCATAACAACCTTCCTCATCAGGAACCCTCATAAAAGAAATTTCCTGGACGGCACAAGCCGAACGCCGGAGGAGGAGCAAGCAGAAAAGCAGCTTACTATCAGTGGTCCTCTGGTTACTGTGCTAAGAAGGAATGGGAATGGGAATGATGGGAATGAGGGGAATGAGGGGACGGGGCACCTGATACCGAGGTTGTGGTCGGGGTTCTCGAGCTCGAATGAGGAGGTTGGACGGGTTGGGCAGGGGGTAGAGAGGAGGAGGGTGGTTGAGCTTGATAATATGCCAGCGAGGATGCCGGATACGAGTCATAATGGTATGACAGCGTACCCGACGTATCCTGTTGAGTTGGATGTTCTCCCGCGCTCACCCCAGGGTATTCATCATCGTTATCCGGATACGTACACTGGACGCGCACTACCGCCACCACCACCTCCCAAGATTCCAATACCCCAACACAACCCCAACCCTTACACCACCAACTACAACACCCACCCCACCGACATCAACAACAATGCCTCAAGCTCCCGCCCCACACGCCTCCCTCCCCGCAACCCACGCTACTCCTTCGGCGACGACGACACAACAGTCGTAGGCGATAAGGCGGACGTCGAGACTCTGCGGAGTGATTTGAGTTTTCCGGATACGGATTCGGATTCGGATAGGGGTTCGGATAGTGCGAGTTATGAGGAGGGGAGGTGGAAGGGTGAGGATGTGGATGGGAGGGAGGTGGGTTTGGTGGGGAGGCATTGGGAGTGAGTAGGATGGGTAGAATGAGTAGGGTGGATTGAGTGGGATGAGTGGAGTAGAGGAGGGAACTGGGATGTGAGAGACAGTGTATCTCGTCTTGCAATACCAATTATTTTTTTCCTGCAAAATGGATCCATTCTCATCATCACTTCAACCTCCCAAAATCAGCCCTAACCTCCACATCCCCCTCCTCATCAACAACCTTACCCCTATCCCACTCCCGCCCCTCCCCCTTCTTCCTCCACACCACGTCCTCCTCCCCCTGCACATCCCCTCTCTCCCATTTCCTTACCTGATCATCCGTAAACCCAGCTTGCTTAAGTCGATCGGCGCCCTGTTGCTGCCAGCGCGCTCGGTCACGCAGTGCCTCTAGTGCGTCGCCCCAGTCGTCTTCTACGTCAGATGCCGGGCGCACGTCCGTGGTGGGATCGTACGTGGAGGAGAAGCGCGATTCGATGCCGCCGTTTTGCGGTTTGTACGCGTTGCGGCCTTTGGAGCGGACGGGCGGTGAGCGCGGGGGAGGGAGGGGGCCGACGATGGCTTCGAGGGGGTCGGAGGAGGAGGATGCTGGGGAGGGGGAGGGTTTGGTGTTGTGGCGGCTGGGTTTAGGTGGTTGGGTGGTGGTGGATCTGCGTTTTGGGCTTCGGGAGCGAGTCCGGTCTCGGTGTCGGCTGTGTTTTCTGTGCTTTGAGGAATGAGGTGATCGTGATCGTGATCGTGACCGTGAAGATATTCGCCAGTGCGACATGCGCCGTGCGTGCTCGCGATCTTTGTGGTCTCTTCCCCGGGGCTTGTAGCGTTCTTGCTCTTTGCCATATTTGTCTTTACGCGATTTGTCTCGGGGCGACCTTGATCGTCTCCGTTTCCGTTTGGAATGGTCTTCCTCCTCGCTATCATGTCTCCTCTTGTGCCGGTGTCCATCTCTGCTTCGGTCGCGATGCCGGCGAGATATCGGAGTCGTCGAACCATCTGCCTCTGTTTCTCCGCGCCTCCTCCCATGTCTATCCTCATCCTTGCCGCGATCTTGTCGTCTGCTTGACTCTGCTTGGTATCGGTCGATGTCGCTTTCTGATGGCGCCAACCGTCCCTGGTTGCCTGCGCTTTCGACATCGCATCGGCCTGGCGCCCGTGCATCCCCTTGGCCTGCCGCCTGTCGTTTCTCCCGATCCATCATCCTGAGTCGGGCGCGAGACTCGGCAGCCTCTTTAGCAAGGAGCGCAGAGTTGTGGCTGTCAGTCTGTCGGATGAGGTGTTGCAGGAAGCCCTTGTTCGGTCTAGGTGCACGAGACTTCATCCTATAGTATATTAGCACGAGCAGTCTCATAATGGAGTGCTCATGTACTTTCAACGCTCATGCGACTGCACAGCGTGTACGGAGGCTCATGACGCACCTCGGATTGAAGGCATCGATGCCAACGAGCTCGTATTTCTTCGTCGCATTCTTTGCATCCTCTTTCAGCAGCTCTGCAATGTACGCGTCGTCGTCTAGGTCCCTCGCCATGGTGGGCGACTGTTGTTGGGGTGGAGATGAAGGGTCGCAGAAGTCTGACCTTGCGAGATCCCGGGCGGCCATGTGAAATCATTCCACGCGGCGGGCCGTGCTAGCTGCATGCGGTAGTCGCCGCGGGGAACTCAGCCCTACGCGGGCATTCGCGATCCCAAACAAACATTCAATCCTCCAATTCATTTACAACAGACACAATGGGACCCAAGCGAAAATCGGCAGCGCCAACACCAGCCGCAGTGTTGGAACAATTGCAGCAGTCAAAGTCACTCAAGCTCCTGGCTATTGCGGAAACACTGTCGCCAAAGGATCTCCCACAGGCCGCGAAGAAGCGCAATTCGGCGGCGTCGGAGGACAGCGAGCAGAATGGCGACACTCATCCGGCTGCCCTTGAGGCTGATCTATTACATTACAAAGCATGCGTCTTCAAAATGTCATGAGAGAGATACAGGCCTAACATTGTTGCAGGAACTCTTCAGCAAGCTACGCTTCAGCTACGTCGAGCAGGTCACCAAGGAGAAGTTCCTGCGCAGCATAACGGAAAACCCACCCCGCCTGGTCGACGCTCACGAGAACGACGAGAAGGAAAAGGAGATACTGGGTCTCAAGGCAGAGCTCAAGGAGCGCAAGTTGGAGGTAGCCGAGATTCTGAAGCAGCTGGAGGACAAGGGAAAAGAGCTCGCACTGCGCTATGAGGGTCTTCAACTACGCACGCAACAGCTCGAGTCACTTCCGGCTGAAACTGCAGGCCTGGAAGCGACCATTGAGCAGCTAAAGCACGAGCAAACACCAGTCTCGACGAACCCTGAGCTGTCTCTCCCACTTCCAGAAACTCAGCGAGTGCTCAGCGAACGGGAGGCGGAGCTCGCAGCCCTGAATGCGCAGATCGCAAGTCTGCAGGCTACCATCCCGAACCGAACCAGAGACTTGGAGAAGCTGGAGCG